>PVMK01115261.1_pt1 | contig 20149 bp, 19 predicted proteins | sample 1853481 | NCBI WGS metagenome assembly PVMK01 (sample SAMN08533507, study PRJNA380276) | Marine sediment metagenome, whole genome shotgun sequencing project. | reverse complement strand
CGCGCTCGCCGACGTGCTGGCCGAGCGGCACACCGTGGCCGAGGGCGTCTACACGGCGGAGGCGGTCTCGGCCCTGGCGACCCGCCTCGGCGTCGACATGCCGATCTGCGAAGCCGTGCATTCGGTGCTCCATCTCGGCGCAGATCTGGGCGAGACCATCGCCGGGTTGCTGGCACGCCCGTTCCGCGCCGAGCACGCCTGAGGGCGGCAGCGTCCAAGATGGGCGCGGGGCTATCCGTCGGCGGCGTTTCGCCCCGGACTGACGGAAAGACAAGCACGAGAGACGGCTCGGCGGATTGATCCGGCAGGCCTGTAGCGTTTGCGCTTCGCTAGGTCTCTGCACCAGCACGACCGCCCTCAGGCGGTGAAGGCCTGGAAATCGGCCGTCGCGTCCTCGATCGCCGCCTCGTAGAGTTTGGCGCCGTCCTCGCCCTTCGCCAGCGCCGGATTGGAGCCGATCCGCCCGTCCGGAAAACGGCGGCGGTAGTCCTCGGCATCGTAGATCGGCCCGTTGGGGGCGATCTCGGGGTGCATCTCCACCGACTTCACGGCCTCCGGATAAACGAAATAGGTCAGCGCCACCTCGGCCGGCGTGGCGTGGGACCCTTCCGCCTTGCCATAGAGCCGCTTGGAGAGCCGGCCCACCTTGGGGCCCTGCCACCAGTTCCACAGCCGGCAGCGCAGCTCCGGCCGGTTGCGCCCGGCGGTGCCCAGGCTCGCCTCGGCATAGATCTCCGAGAAGGCGGCGCTCACCGTCGCGATATTGCCGCCGTGCCCGTTGAGGAAATAGAAGCGGTCGAAGCCGTGGCACGCCAGGGAGTTGACCGTGTCACGGACCACCGCCATGAGGGTCGAGGGCTTCAGCGTAATCGAGCCGGCGAAGCCCAGGTGGTGCTGCGCCATGCCGACGCTGATGGTGGGCGCGACCAGTACTTCCAGGCTTTCGCCCAGGCCTTTGGCCACCGCCTCCGGACAGATGGCATCGGTGCCGATCAGGCCGTTGGGGCCGTGCTGCTCGGTCGAGCCGATGGGAAGAACGATGGCGGTCGAGCGCTTCAGGTAGGCCTCGACCTCCTGCCAGGTCTCGAGTTGCAGACGCACCGCTGGGCTCCTTTTCCGGGTCGTTTCGCGTTCGCGCGGGGTCAACAAGCACCCTGCGCAACGCGCTTTGTCAAGCCGGCAGGGGGCGGACCGCCGCCGAGCGGACATCAGGCGGATCGGCCGCATGCTTTCATCGCCCCCTGAAATGGGCTAACCATGCCGCTCGCAAGCGAGTGCCGGATGCGGGTCACGGGGGAAGGGCGAAAGCGATGGCCTACTGGCTGATGAAATCGGAGCCGGGCAACTGGTCCTGGGACGACCAGGTGAAGGATGGGGTGGCCGAGTGGGACGGCGTGCGCAACTACCAGGCGGCCAACAACATGAAGGCCATGCGCATCGGCGACAAAGTCTTCTTCTATCACTCGGTGAAGGAAAAGCAGGTGGTCGGCATCGTCGAGGTTGTGCAGGAGTACTACCCCGATCCGACCGACGCCAGCGGGCGCTTCGGCATGGTCGACGTGAAGGCGCTCCGGCCCTTCGCCCGGCCGGTCGGCCTGGCCGAGATCAAGGCCGAGCCGCGGCTGCAGGAGCTTGCGCTGATCCGCCAATCGCGCCTTTCGGTTATGCCGGTCCGCAACGAGGAGTGGCGCCAGATCTGCGCCATGGGCGAAACCAAACCTTAGGGCCTGAAGCGCAGTATTAGGCCAATGGACACGAGAACTACGACGGACCCTCGGACCAAGCCCAATCAAGTCGGCCAGGTTCTATGCCGGCTGGACGAGATCCCCGACGGAACGGCGAAGGGTTTCGACCTCGGCGGCGGCAGCGACGAGCCGCTCGAGATCTTGGTGGTGCGCGGGGCCCCCGCGTCTTCGCCTACATTAACGTCTGCCCCCATACGGGCTCGCCGCTCGACTGGCAGCCGGACGACTTCATGAGCGAGGACGGTTGCAACATCATGTGCCACACCCACGGCGCGCTGTTCGAGGTCGAAGACGGCTTTTGCATCGCGGGCCCGTGCGCCGGCGATCAACTGAAGCCCGTCACGGTCGAGGTGGACGCGGCCGGCAATGTGGTGCTGCGCGAGGCGGTCTCCGACATCCCGTAGGCCGGTCAGCGACCCGGCTGTGGTTTGGGCGGGCGCGGAACCTTGTTCAGCCTGGCGTTTGCGTGAATAATTCGCCGCAAATGGGGCGGCCAAGCATCGGAGGGCTTGGTTCAATCCGGCCGCCCGCCGGATCGGCAGGGATTGACAGGGGAGCGTTAGCGCATGTCCGAGAAAATCGTGGTCCCGGTTTCCAAGGAAACCGCCAAGAACGCTTGGTGCGACGAGGCGGAGTACTTCCGGCTCTACGGCCAATCGATCGACGATCCGGAAGGCTTCTGGGCCGAGCAGGGCAAACGGATCGACTGGTTCACGCCTTACACCCAGGTGAAGGACGTGTCCTTCGGGCCGGGCGACGTCCACATCAAGTGGTTCCACGACGGCACCACCAACGCCTGCACCAACTGCCTGGACCGTCACCTGGAGAGTCGCGGCGACCAGACCGCGATCATCTGGGAAGGCGACGACCCGAACGACGACAAGCGGATCACCTACCGCGAGGCCCACGAGGCGGTCTGCCGCCTGGCCAACGCCATGAAGGCGCGCGGCGTCAAGAAAGGCGACCGGGTCACCATCTACATGCCGATGATCCCCGAGGCGGCCTATGCCATGCTGGCCTGCGCGCGCATCGGCGCGATTCACTCGGTGGTGTTCGGCGGCTTCTCGCCGGATTCCCTGGCCGGGCGTATCCTCGACTGCGAATCCACTGTCGTCATCACCGCCGACGAGGGCGTTCGCGCCGGCCGCAAGATCCCGCTCAAGGCCAACACCGACAAGGCGCTCGAGTCCTGTCCCGGCGTCAACACGGTCTTCGTGGTGAAACGCACCGGCGGCGATATCGCCTGGGCCGATGGTCGCGACGTCTGGTATCACGAGGCCTGCGAGGCCGCGTCGCCCGATTGCCCGGCGGAGGAGATGAATGCCGAGGACCCGCTGTTCATCCTCTATACCTCCGGTTCGACGGGCAAGCCCAAGGGCGTGCTCCACACCACCGGCGGCTATTTGGTCTATACCGCGATCACCCACCAATACATCTTCGACTATCACGACGGCGACATCTACTGGTGCACCGCCGATGTCGGCTGGGTGACCGGACACAGCTACATCGTCTACGGCCCGCTCGCCAATGGGGCGACCACGCTGATGTTCGAGGGCGTGCCCAACTACCCGGACGCCTCGCGCTTCTGGCAGGTCTGCGACAAGCACAAGGTGAACATCTTCTATACCGCGCCGACGGCGATCCGGGCGCTGATGCGCGAGGGCGACGAGCCGGTCACGAAGACCGACCGCGGCTCGCTCAGGATCCTCGGCACGGTCGGCGAGCCGATCAACCCGGAGGCCTGGCTATGGTATCACCGGGTGGTCGGCGAGGAACGCTGCCCCATCGTCGACACCTGGTGGCAGACCGAGACCGGCGGCATCCTGATCACGCCGCTGCCGGGGGCAACGCCGCTCAAGCCCGGCTCGGCCACGCGGCCCTTCTTCGGCATCAAACCGGTCATCGTCGACGCCGACGGCAAGCAGCTGGAGGGACCTTGCGAGGGCAACCTCTGCATGGCGGACGCCTGGCCGGGCATGATGCGCACGCTTTATGGCGATCACGAGCGTTTCGTTGAGACCTATTTCAGGACCTACGTGGGGCGCTACTTCACCAGCGACGGCTGCCGCCGCGACGAGGACGGCTATTACTGGATCACCGGCCGGGTCGACGACGTGCTGAACGTCTCCGGCCACCGCATGGGCACCGCCGAGGTGGAGAGCGCCCTGGTCGCCCACCACCAAGTGGCCGAGGCCGCCGTGGTCGGCTATCCGCACGACATCAAGGGCCAAGGCATTTACGCCTATGTCACCCTCAACGTCGGCGCGGAGCCCTCGGAGGAGCTGCGCAAGGAACTGGTCCAATGGGTCCGCAAGGAGATCGGCCCGATCGCCAGCCCCGATCTGATCCAGTGGGCGCCGGGTCTGCCGAAGACGCGCTCGGGCAAGATCATGCGCCGCATCTTGCGCAAGATCGCCGAGAACGACTACGGCGCGCTTGGCGACACCTCGACCTTGGCCGATCCGGCGGTGGTCGACGATCTGGTCGACAACCGCATGAACCGCTAGCGCGCGCTGCTTCGCAAAGCCTCGGCTAGGCGCTTCGTTACCGCCTCGATCTCGTCGTCGGCCAGCGCCGCGAATCCGAGCAGCAGGCCGTGCGGCGGCGGGGTCTCGCGGTAGCTCGCCTCCGGCGGCCCCAGGTAGAAGCGGCTGAGGGCGCGCGGCGCCAAACCGGCCGCGGTGGCCCGCGCCTCGGCCTCCCGGTCCGACAATCGCTGTGCCAGCGCCGCGCTCATTTGGCCCACCAGGTGCAGCCCCCCTTCGCCGGGCGCCAACTCCAAGAGCCCCTGCAAATGGCGGTCGCCGGCCGCCAGCAGGGCCTGGCGGCGGCGGGCGTAGACCGTGCGCATGCGGCGCACATGGGCGGCGAAATGCCCCTCTTCCATGAAGGCGGCCAGCACCGGTTGTACGATCGACGAGGGATAGGCGTCGATCGCCGCCCGCGCTTGGGCGAAGTCGTCCACCAAGTCCGGCGGCACGACCAGATAGCCAAGGCGGATGGCGGGGAACAGCACCTTCGAGAAGGTCCCGATGTAAAACACCCGTTCGCCGTCGCCCGGTCTACCTTCGCCCCGTCCGGCACGGTCCGCGTCCAGGCCCTGGAGCGCGGCCAGTGGGCGGCCGGCGTAACGGTATTCGCTGTCGTAGTCGTCCTCGACCAGCCAGGCGCCCCGTCGGCGCGCCCAGGCCAGCAGCTCCAGCCGGCGGGCCAGGCTCATGGTGGTGCCCCGGGGATACTGGTGCGACGGCGCGACCACGGCCAGACGGGCGTCGTCGGCCAGCGCCCGGCCGGCCGCCACAGAAAGACCCTCTTCGTCGAGGGGGACCGGCACCAGGCGGGCGCCGGTGGAGCGCAGCGGGCCGCGCAGGCCGGGATAACCGGGCTCTTCGATCCACACCGCATCGCCGGGCTTCAGCAACACCCGGGCCACCAAGTCGAGGGCCGGCTGGGCGCCGGCGGTGATGAACAACTGCTCGGGCGTACAGGCGACACTGCGCAGGCCGCGCAGATAGGCGGCAATGGCCGCCCTCAGCGGCAGGTGGCCGGCCGGCGGCGCCGGCATCAGGAGGTCGAGCTCCGGACGCCGCCATATGCGGCCCAACAGCCGGCCCCAGATATCGAAGGGAAACAGGCTCAAGTCCGGCACGCCCGGCGCGAAGGGCCGTAGACCGCCGGCCCCGGCGCCAAACGGCATCCGCTCGGCGTAAGGCAAGGCGTCCTGCTCGCCCCCCCGCTCGACCGCCGGCTTGGCGCGCGGTCCACCTTCATCACGGCCCATGCGCCCCCCCGGTCGCGCCAACAAAGTTTCCGGCAGGACGCGGCTCACATAGGTGCCGGAACCGGCGCGACACTCGAGATAGCCTTCGGCCATCAACTGCTCGAAGGCGCCGAGCACCGTATTGCGCGAACAGGCCAGTTCGCCGGCCAGGGTCCGGGTCGACGGCAGCCGCGTTCCCGGCGCCACACGGCCGGCCAACACGGCCTCGCGAACTTGGCCGTAAAGCTGGCGCTGCAGCGATCCCGGCGCGGCCCGGTCGAGTGCCAGGTCGAGCAACGCGGCGCGGCTGCGGCGATGTCTTCGGGCCTGGTTCATGCCAGCGCCGAGCCTCCAAAGTGGTTCTAACAGATATAATAAAGTGGCGCTTAGTATAGAGCCAGTTCTGCGTTAGCTTGTCGCAGTTTCGACCAAACTCCCCTCGCAGAACGAGAGACCCATGAGCATGGACTCAACGCCCGCCCCGGCGGAACAGGACTTCGAGCCCACGGCGCGGACGCGCATTAAGCGCCTGCACGAGCGGGGCCATTACGACCGCAAGACGGTCTACGAGATTCTCGACGCCGGTCTGGTGTGCCACGTCGGCTACGTGATCGACGGCCAGCCTTACGTCACGGCCACCGCCTATTGGCGGGAGGGGACCCATGTCTATTGGCACGGCTCCTCGGCCAGCAAGATGCTGCGGCATCTGAAGGGCGGCGTGGACGTCTGCTTCACGGTGTCGCTGCTGGACGGCCTGGTCCTCGCCCGCTCGGGCTTCCATTCCTCGATCAACTACCGCTCGGTCATGGCGCTCGGCACTGCGCGGCTGGTCGCCGACCGGGACCAAAAGCTCACCGCGCTCATCGCCTTCAGCGATCGTCTGACGCCGGGACGTTGGGAAGAATTGAAGCCGCCCAGCGAACAGGAACTGAAGGCGACGACGGTTATCACGCTCGAGCTCGACGAAGTGGTCGCCAAGGTGCGCACCGGACCGCCGAATGACGACGAGGAAGACCTGAGGCTGCCGGTCTGGGCCGGGGTGGTGCCGGTGACCACGACCATCGGCGAGGCCGAGGCCGATCCCTTGTTGTCGCCGGACATCCCGGCGCCGGACTACCTCGAGCGGATCTCGATCGGCTGACGCAGAGACACCTGGCAGGAGCCTCATGGCATGTATATCCCGCGGGCCTTCGAACTCCACGATCCGGACGCCATCCGGCGGATCCTCGACGGTTACGGCTTCGCCCTGCTCGTCACCTCGGAGGACGGCGTTCCCGAAGCGACTCACCTGCCCCTGCTCTACGACCCGGAACCCGCGCCGCACGGGCGCTTGCTCGGTCATTTCGCGCGGGCGAACGGCCAGGGACGGCGGCTTGAAACGGCGGCGCGGGAAAACCGCGAGGTGCTGGCGGTCTTTCAGGGACCGCATAGCTATGTGTCGCCGAACGATTACGGTCCCGGTCCGGCCACCGGGCCGACCACCGTGCCGACCTGGAATTACCTGGCCGTGCACGTTTACGGCGTGCCCCAACTGATGACGAGCGCCGAGGATGTCAGGGCTCTCTTGGGCCGACTGACCACCCGTCACGAAGCCACCCGTCACGAAGCCAAGCGCACGCGCGCCTGGTCGCCGGCGGACCTGGATCCGGAACTGATGCGACGGATGCTGGGCGGCGTTCTGGCCTTCGAGATCGCGATCACGCGCGTCCAGGCCAAGGCCAAGCTGAGCCAGAACCGCGCGTCGGCTCAGGCGGCCCACGCCGCGGCGCGTTTGGAAGCGATGGCGGACCCGCTGGCCCGCGAGACCGGACGCCAGATGCGCGCCACGCTGGAAGTCTCGTCGTGAGCCCGATCCGAGCGAAGGAGAGTCACGTGGCGGAATTTCACAACCATCTCGGCGAGCCGATCGGCTTTCCGGTCGAGGGTTGGCAAGCCTGCGCCCCGCCGCCGCGCACGGCCCTGGAGGGTCGCACCTGCCGGGTCGAGCCGCTCGATCCCGACCGCCATGCGGCGGCCCTCCACCAGGCCAACCTGGCGGACGCAGAGAACCGCATCTGGACCTATCTGGCCTATGGGCCCTTCGAGATCTTGGACGATTACCGTGCCTGGCTGACGCAGACCTGCCTCGGCGAGGATCCGCTGTTTCACGCGATCATCGACAAGAACCAGGGTGTGGCCTGCGGTGTCGCCAGCTATCTGCGGATCGACCCGCCGTTCGGGGTGATCGAGGTCGGCCATATCAACTTTGCCCCGCGCCTGCAGAACACCCGGGCGGCGACGGAAGCCATGTATCTGATGATGCGCCGCGTCTTCGACGAGCTCGGCTACCGGCGCTACGAGTGGAAGTGCAACGCCCTCAACGCCCGGTCCCGCCGGGCGGCCGAACGCCTCGGGTTTCGGCATGAAGGCATTTTCCGCCAGGCCACGATCAGCAAGGGCCGCAACCGCGACACCGCCTGGTACGCCATTCTGGACCGGGACTGGCCGGCGGTGCGCCAGGCATTCGAGGCCTGGCTCGACCCGGACAACTTCGATGCCGGCGGCCGTCAGCGCGAGAGCCTATCGGCCCTCATGGCCCGGCGAGGCCCCGCGTGACATGCCCCGCGTGACATGCCGGGCGTCGAAACCCTGCTGATCTTCACCGCGGCCGCGCTGGTCATGAACCTGTCGCCCGGCCCGTCCAATTTCTACGTTCTGTCCCGCAGCATCGCCCAGGGCACCCCGGCCGGACTGGTCGCCACAGCCGGGCTCGCCGCCGGAAGCCTGGTCCATGTCGCGGCGGCGGCCTTGGGGCTGTCGGCGATCTTCCTCTATTCCCCCGTCGCCTACAGGCTTCTAAAGCTAGCCGGCGCCGGCTATCTCATCTATCTCGGTCTCACATACCTGCTCGCGCCACGGCCGGTGGCGGGCGCCCTCGGCACCGCGACGCCCAAGCCCCACCGCAAGATCTTCCTGGAAAGCAGCCTCGTAGAAATTCTTAATCCGAAGACCGCGCTCTTCTTCCTCGCCTTCCTGCCGCAGTTCGCCGACGTCGAGGCCGGTCCCTTGGCCCCGCAAATTCTCCTGCTGGGACTTATCGTGACGCTGACCGCAATCCCTTGCGATGCGGCGGTCGCGGCCCTGTCCGGACGGGCCGCGCGGCTCTTGTCCGCTTCGCCGCCGATCCAGCGCATCGGGAATTGGGTTTCGGGCTCGATCCTGATCGGGCTCGGCGCCTTCGTCGCCTTCAGCCGACGGGCGGCCGATTAATCCGGCTGTGGTCGGCTAGTCGCACCATACGGGCCGCCGGCCGCCGTCGTAAGGCTGCGCCAAACCGGCGGCGAGCACGGCCGCGCTCAAATCCAGTCCCGCCTCGGTTTTCACACGGGCCACGACGCGCCGGGCATATTTGCCGTAGCGCACCTCACGCAACTGGACGCCGGGCATCCCGATGGTCGTTTCGCGTGATACACGTTTGGTTCTCCGAGAGCGCGATGAGCTGCCGACAGCACGGCAATCCGAGACAGTCGAGGCGACGGAGGAGTTTTGAGGTGATCTGATCCCGGAATTCTTGGGGGCACCCACAAATGTTGGTTTGGACGGCGATAGGCTTCCTGGATACAATATAATCCATCCAAGAATGGTTGTTTAATTTGAAAAAAGTCTTCCTTTAAAGAAGAAGCGTTTTTATTATCTATATCTATATTTACTGCATGCCAAATTGTCATGGTTTTCATGACATAATGTCACGACCTGGCGTCAAGAAACTTGGCCATCTCCAACTTGGATTGGCTGCACCAGGCGTGGTCCGGTCTGTGGGGCAGTTGGTGGACACTGTCGATGACGGCATAGGTTGTCAGCGATAGGGCAAACTTTCCCCGCACGGGATGATGGACGGTCGTGAAGCGTGGCTGTAGGCGAAAAGCCTTATGCGCAAGATAATTGCCGATGTGAGTCTGAGAGCTAAAGTTCCCCATAACCTTCATTGCACCTCAAGGGTCCCGTTTCCAGGGCCCGAGTTATCCCCGTCGTGATCACTCTCCGCCGTGGTGTCGGTCCATGGCGCGTGAGGGTTTTCTTGCGTCGTTTGCGAAAACGTTCTGACACCCGGCGCCACACCCGGTGCTCGGTTCGAACCGGGTTCGCCATCCACGCCGAGCTGTCGCGCTTTCCCCCGTTCCTGCCTGCCCTTGCCGAGCTCGACGCCAAACTGTGTCGAGGCCATCGCGATCTCGTGGTACCTCCCGATCAATTCCCCGTTCCTTTCTTCGGTCGCCTTACGGGCCTCCCGTTCGTGGACGAGTTGTTGCTTCAAGACCTCGACCGGTTCATCGTCGCGAACCGGTGCGGACGGGTTCGTACCGGCTTGAGGAGGCGCCGGCGCGGACCGGTTCGAACCGGTCTCCTGGGTCAACGACGCATCGATCAGCCGTTCTTCAGCAATCCTGGCATCGAGAGAGCTCTTGGTGATGAGCCATTTCGGGCCACCAGGAATGACGTTTTATTTCTTTTCAACATGATTGAGCCGGCACCATTTACGGATGGTTTTCCTGCTACGAGGCAGTCCCTCTGCGATCAGGTGTTCATAGGCTTGGTTGAGCGTGAGAAGGGGGGACCCGTGTTCGGGCTGGAGTCCGAACCCTCCGTCGAACTGGGTTCGAACTGGTCTGTTTGTTTGTGCATGGATGCTAACGGCGCACCATATTGCCTGGGTGCGGAAGGCGAGGTTATCCGCAGTGGGAGTTGCCGTGGTCGCCCATCGATCCCGACGGAGCTGCGGCCCCTCGTTCGGCAGAGGTGGCAGGCCAATCCGACCCGGGGCTCACCTTGTATCGTGGGCAAAAAAACTCGGGATTTATATAGCGAAGTCGACGGTGGAGAAGTATCGACCGAAGCTGCGCGGGCCGACACTAATAACCTACCGCGTAGAGATTGGCGAATGAGACGGCCCGGATATCCGCGAAGCCAAATACCGCTTTGACGCGCGGTGAGTCGGGCCGGACTTCCGGCTCATAAATGCAGCCAGGCAGAGCCAGGGTGGCTTGGTTGGCGCGCCCAGGCGCGACCAATTCATGTGGAGGCCATGATGGTTACGAAGACGGACAAGATTTCCGAGCTGCCGCCTGAACGAGTGGACATCACACCGACTTGCGGGTCCCGCACGGCCTTGGAGACCACAGAGAAGTACTAACACCCGGAGAGATAGATCGACACCGCCGGACGAGGCCTACACCTTGATCCGCGACGAGGTTATGCTCGACGGCAACGCCAAGCTCAACCTGGCCATCTTCATGACCATCTGGGGAACCCCAGGCCGAAAAGCTGATGGCGAAGTGCTTCAACAAGAACATGGCCGACAAGGGCATCGACAGCTTACCCGTCGCCGCCGAAAGCGACAAGCCAGCGTACCCCCCAGCGTACGTCTATATAGACCGGAGTGCCGCCAAGGACGCTGTCCCAGTCGGTCGGGCCGGTGCCGCGAGCCGGTAATTCTCCCCGTGTGGTCGAGGCCGACGGTGGCCTAAACCGACGCCATTTATCGGTATGATCTGACGAGGGACAGTGGGATGAGCCCTATCAGCACCGATAGCTTGGACGCCACCACACGATCAAGGAACCCGCTCTATTTATTGGCGTGCCCATGGTCCAGGTGGTGCCATCCAAACACGTTCACTCGAGAATCGCCCGAGGGTGTCGCCGTTACTGTGGAGGCTTCCACCAACACACAATGCCCAGGTCCGAGAATCATTTCATTATCATCATAATGAATTATCGCCTGGTCTCTGTCGTGAAGATTTTGACAAATCGTGTGTTTAGTTGGCGATTTCGTGTGCACCAACGTGGCCGTTTCGCCAGGCGAGAGTCCCCTATCGTAATCTGGTAGACCTTGATTATGTTGGGCCCCGGCACGTTGTGCAGAAACCTCAGATGAAAAGGCTACCAAAAGGAAGACGGCAGACAGAGCCCCGACAACAGTCTTGTTCATTATTCTGCTCCCCAAAAAATTATAAGACCTTACAAAAGAATCCTATTTTGAGAACGGTGGCAGGTCAAGACCGTTAACTTCCTAATCGTCCAGTCACCGCAAATTTATTCCGAATTCGCATTCGATCCGACCCCCTGAATCCAGTTTGCCGTGAGAATCAGGGTTGAATTGTTCAAGGCGACAGACGTCAGCACATACCCAGGGGCGGAGAGCGCCCGGACAAGCTGGCAAAGGATTAGGAGGTGAAAGTCCACTGCGGAGTGAGGTCTAGCCAGCCGCTCCGGCCCCGAGCGATGCGCGGCGGCTCGCGAGGGCTGACGTGAAGCGTTCACGGGGGAGCCCAAGAGCTGGGTATTGAGCTGCGAAACTGGCAGTTTCCAAGGCGCCGGTCTTTTTTCCGTTGTGGAGAAGGCAGCATCGTCCCATGCGACGGATGGCGAGTGTGGGATGGACCTTACGCGGTCGTACATGCCAATTTAGCCAGTGCAGCTTCTAGACTGCGTGCTTTTGACCGGGACCCGATCCGCGGAGAGCATTATGGCCAGCGGCCATCCAAGAGTGCCGCAACAACAGGCCGAACAGATGGCGGCACTGACCAGCACTTCATCACCGTCCAAAAATCCCTTACCAACAGGGAGCCGTCCACAGATAGCTACGTGTGAATTGACGGTAATGCCGAACACAACTGAGGCAACCTCAACAAAATGCAAGTTTGACATCAAAGGAAGGAGCCGACCCGCTGAATGGTCCAAAAGGCCGCCGCGGATCCGATGGTGTAAGGCATCAATCGCCAACTTCCAGCCGGCCAGGTAATCGGCACCAACCGCAGGACCGCCATGATGGCCAAGACGGCGCTCAGGAATAAGATCTGTCCGGATTCCACGCCAACATTGAACATGAAAAGGGCAAGCGGGATCGCATGCTCCGGCAATCCTATCTCCGTGAGAGCTCCGGCAAAGCCAAGACCATGAAACAGCCCGAATATAAAAGCGACGATCCAGGGCGCGCGTTCCGTCAAGCTAAACTTGCCCTGGCGGCTGTGCACCACTTCCACGGCCAGGAAGAGAATGCTCAGCGCGATCACGGCCTCGGTGGGTCCTGGGGGGATGTGCACGAAACCCAGAGCGGCAAGGCCGAGGCTGATACTATGCGCCACCGTGAAGGCGGTGATGGTCTTGAACAGCATCCAATAACCCGGAACGATCAGCATAAGCGCCAGAACGAACAGCAGATGGTCGATGCCGCTGAGGATGTGGGTCGTCCCCATAGTCCAATAGGACCAGGCTACCTCCCCCTTCGTCTCATGGGCCGGGATTTCAAAAGACGGAGACTTTGGCCGCAGGATGGCCGAATGCGTACTGCCATCCGCAAGCTCGATCTGAAGCAGCACATCTATCTGTGAGGCGGTGAGACCATCGATTGAAATAGTCTCGCCAACCAGTGACTCGCCTTCGGTTTTGTAGGTGGAGAACTGAACGTGCGCCCCAGGCACCGTGTGGTTCGCGGGCGGGCCGATCCGTAGCAGACTGGGTGGAAGAACCGGGCTGAGGGCGAGCACTTGGTCACCGCGCATGGGGACTTTCCAGGTAACCTCGAACCACCCGGGTTCTTGCTCGACGATATTCAGAAGGGCAGGCCGGATCTCATGGGCATGCGACTCTGTTGCCAGTGAAAGACCAACCAACAGCAGAACCGCCGCGGGCAGCCAAAATCGCGTGAGATGACCCAGCGTCATTGGGTTTGCTCTTCCGCAACAGCGGTTTGGTCGCCGGGCGTTTCCTCTTCAATGATCACTTCGTAGCGGGCCAGCAAGCGGTCAATGAATTGCTTATTGAGCTCCCGCCGCTTCTCGTCCTCCCAGTCCTGCCGGACACGCTCCTCAACTTGAGAGAACGCCGGCGGGGGGGCAACTTGCCGTTCATGCACGTAAACCAGGTGTACCCCGTAACCGGACAGCACCGGCCCATGCCACTGCTCCGGTTTCAGGCCGAACACAGACTGCGCGAACTCGCGGCCGAAAAGCTTCGCCAGTTCAATCTCCGATCGCTCGGGGTAATAGCTTTGCAGCATGAAAGAATCGCTGAAATCGCGGATATTGGCCGGCGGCTGCGTCAGCGCCTCCAGCTTGGCCTTAATGGTCTCGGCGTCCTCGAGAGTCTGGTCTCCCCGCTTGTCGGGATCCATAAAGACTTGGCTCATTGTGATCAGATCCAGCGGCCGATATCGGTCGATATGGGTCTCGAAAAAGGCGTGGAGTTCCGCCGCGGTGGGCGGGCTCGGGCGGATCAGATCCTGAGACAGGAACTCGAGCTTCTGCGCAAGGCGTCGACGGATTATCGTGTCATCCTTGTCCAAGCCCATCGCGAGGGCCTCGCGATAGAGAACGGTCTCGCGAACGTATCGTTTGATCAGACCCCGACGCTCATCGGGCGTTGGTGGACGGTTCCACTGCTTTGCCCAGGTTTCTTCCAGCCATGTGATCTCCCCGGCCGTTATGGTGACGGTCCTGTCCAGTTCCTCACTTTCCTGCTGACCATAGAACCCAAAGAGCAGATAGATGCATGCGCCGATGATCACGAAGTGGATCAGCGGCTCCCTCGTCCATCTGGACAATAATTTACGCAAGGAGAAACCTCTCTCGGCGATTTCGGTCATGGATTCCCCCGCCAATATCGGATCTGGGGTCCGATTCAAAATAGAGAAGGCGCTCGAGCGCCTTCATCTCATAGTCATGCGAATACGCTGGTGTTTTCTCGACCAACCACGATTTAACAGCGGTCCCATTTTTTAAAAGCGGGGCGCACCAACTGGACGAACATCCGATCAATTGACGATCTGATGCAGGCTCGGATAAGCCGGTGCTTTCTTTACCAGGGACGGATCCGGGGTGTACCAGATGGGTGACGACCAGGCCCGTTCCTGAATGGTTGCTGCTACACCGTCCGGGGGGTCAATACCCAGCGCCTTGGCGTCATAGGTCGACCAGCGCGGCGTCGGGATTTCCAGCACACGCACGTAATAGACCGCATGCTTGGTCGGGTCGAAGTCTGGATCCGACCACACGACGCTGAGCTGGCTGTCGCCGATATCGTTCGTATAGCTCGCGTTCTTGATGTCCACCGTGTTGCCGACCAACGGCAGTTTTCCGGTTTTGGGATCGGGCTTGCGCTTATCGGACCATGCCACATCATAGACACGCTCCTGCGGATAGCCATTCTCGTACCAACCCTTGATGATCTGCACCCGATCCAGGTTACCGCTCTCCGGGTCCTTCAGTGCCCAGACCGCGAAGGACGGCGCTTTCGCCATGTCCTTCATCGGATGCGCTGGCAGGTCCTGACCCATGGGCACACCACCGGCATAGGCATTTTTCACAAAGTCTTTTTCCTGGGTGAGGTTCTCGGAATAGTCCCAGCTGCCGAAGAAGCGCAGCCGGATCAACGGGCCTGACGTACCGAACGTCTCCTTGCGCAGGATCGCATCGAATATGGCGGTGCGGGTATTCTCCGGCGCCCAAACGCCGGTGGCGCCGGGCGTACCGAAGTTGATCGCAGATTCGCCTGCCGTTGTTCCGGCGCCTGACAGACGAATTTTGGCAGTCTTGTCCAGATTGCCGTGAACGCCCGTATAGTTGAATTCTTCGTTGTCGGAGAATCCAGTATGAGCATCGGCGCCGGCCACGATGCCGAATTTAAACGGGTTAACGCCCAGATACTCCTGGTAACCGACACCGTTTATCAAAGCTTCGCGTACGTAGCTGTAATTGACCTTGCCAAGCACCGGAGGATTTGTGCCGATCATGTGGCTGTATTGTTTCTCAAACCCAGAAAATTCGTCATTGGGTGACAATGCGGGATGTGTGTCCGATTGTCCCTTGGTCTGCAGAATCTCCGTAGCAATCTCGTTCGCGGCGCGAAGCTTGGCATAGCGCGCATCGATGGGCGTGCCGTAGGAATTCCGCGGAGCAAACATAACACCGTTGCTGAGATTGGCATTGTGCGAGATAGAAAATGTATTCAGGCCGGCGTCCCGCTGAACCTGCAGGTAGGTCCACAGATCCTCTGGACGATCGGAATCGAAAGCCGAAAATGGAGCCGCCGGCCCCTTGTCGCCACGGAAGAACACGTTGCGGTGCAGGTTTTGGTTAACCGGGATTGACGTCCATTCAAATGCTATCAGGGTGGTGAACTTGCCTGGATCGTTATGTTTGTTCGTGATCTCGATGTGTTTTTGCCAGGCCGAACTGATGACCTTCGAGTCGTTGAAAACCGGATCGGGATTGTTCGTCGTCAGACCTACGGCAATTTCGGCAAATGCCTCATCGCCTTTTTTCGGGTCGCCAGATAGGATTAACTTGATGATCTCGTTGTCTTTGTTTTGTGTCATCAAATCGGACTTCGGATCTGAAAGCTGTGGCATCACGCCAAAATATTCTGCGTGATCAGTCACGGCGCACCAATCGTAAGCAGTCTTCTTCTGCACCACCTCTCCTGAGGTGTTTTTCTTGATCGCCTTGCCCTTGCAGAAATTGTAGGCGTCATCAGTCGTGTTACGCGTGCCCATCGCATACGCATCAGGAGAGTTCTGCGTGTGCAGGTGCTGCTCACCAAAGTAGACGTTATTCAACGGATTCGGCTTGCCGGCGTCGCCCTTCGGTTCGCCGATCGAGTCCTGCGCGAAGGCGCCGGGCGCCAGGGCGGCCGCGCAGAACACGGCGACGATAATGGCCTGTCCCCGGAACAGCTTTGTATACCTCAATTTCAATCTCCCATTTTGAAGTTGCCCTTGAGCGGGTAGGCGAAGCCGGCGACGCTTTTCGGCAGGGCCAGCCGTTTTCTCAGCCTTTTTCTTTGGCCATCGCCATGACTTCGGGCGAAGGCGTGTACCAGATCGGCGAGGACCATGCGCGTTCCTGTATGGTAGCCGGAACATCTTCTGGCAGTGGCAGGTTGTTTTTGGCCGCGTCATAGGTCGACCAGCGCGGCGTCGGGATCTCCAGCACGCGCACGTAGTAAACCGCCTTTATGGTCGGGTCGAATTCCGGGTCCGACCACACGGCCGACAGCTGTGTATCGCCGATGTCGTTTGTATATTTCGCGGTCTTGATGTCGACCGTGTTGCCGACCGGCGGCACCATGCCGGTCTTCGGATCGACCTTGCGGTTATCGGACAGGGCGACGTCATAGATCCTCTCACCAGGTCTGCCCCACTTGTTGATGAATCCCTTGACGATCTGGATGCGGTCAAGATTACCGCTCTCCGGGTCCTTCAGCGCCCAGACAGCGAAGGTGGGTGCCTTGGCAAGATCCTTCGCGGGATGCGCCGGCAGGTCCTGGCCCATCGGCACGCCGGCCGCATATGCCTTCTTCACGAACTCGGGATCCGCGGTCAGGCCCTCCGGCAGGTCCCAGCCGCCGAAGAAGCGCAGGCGGATCAAAGTGCCCGAGGTGCCGTAGGTCTCCTTGCTCAACATGGCGTCGAAGATGGCTTCGCGGGTGTTTTCCTCCGCCCAGACGGCGGTGGCGCCGGCGGTCCCGACGACGGAGGCCGGTTCACCGCTCGGGCTCATGCCGGGATGCAGGCGTTTCTGGGGCGTGTCGTCCGTCGCTCCGTGAGAACCGTGAAAATTGAACTCCTCGTTGTTGGAATAGGCCGAATGGCTGTCCGCGCCGGAGACGATGCCCATCTTGAACGGGTTCGCGCCAAGCTTTTCTTCGAGGATCATCCCCTCGACCAGACCCTGGCGGATGTAGCCATACCTGACTTGGCTCGGCTGGCCCACGTTGATCAAGTTCTGAAACAGCTCGAAATTGGCAAACTCATCGTTCGGTGACAGCAGCGGATGGGTATCTGAGCTGCCCTTGGTCTGGATGATTTCCGTCAGTGGTTCGTTGAGTGCCTGCCGCTTGGCATAACGCGCATCCATCGGCCCGCCGAGGAATTTGTTCGGTGAGTACATCCAGCCGTCGGAAACGTTGCCGTTGTGCGGGATTGCAAAGGTCTCGATACCCTGGCTGCGCTGGATCTCGAGATAGGTCCAAAGGTCCTCGGGATGGATAGAGTCGAAGGACGAGTAAGGGACCTTGGGGCCGGTGTCATCGCGGAAGAACACATTACGGTGCATGTTCCGGCCGTTCGGGATCGAGGTCCATTCGAACGCGATCAGGGTGGTGAACTTGCCCGGATCGTTGTACTTGTTCGCGACCTTGACATATTTCTGCCAGTTGCCCTGGAGCAATTTGGGGACCACATACTCCGGCATCCCCGTACTCGTCAGGATCGAATGAAGAATAATGCTGACCGCGGAATCGGGATCGGTCATTTTCGCGTTCGGATCTTGCAATTTCTTGGCAAAATCCGACTTGGATAGCGGGTTTTTCGGATCGATAAGCGCCGGCATGACACCGAAGTATTCGGCATGGTCGGTGATGGCGACGAAGTCATAGGGGGTCGACTTCTTCATCTTCTCGCCAGTTGTGGAGAGTTTCGCCTCCTTGCCCAGCGCCCAATTATACGCATCGTCCCATGTCCCACGCGTGCCGACTGCGAACGCGTCCGGCGAAGCCGACGTGTGCAGGTGCTGCTCGCCGAAATAGACGTTCTTCAGCGGGTTCTTGCCGTCGGCGCTGCGGCCCGGCTCGCCAATTGATCCCTCGTCTTGAGCAAGCGCGTTGCCGCCGTAACCAGTGAACGCCGCAAGGACAGCGGCCCACACGATCAGCAGTAAGCGGACGTTCCATTGTTTCTGCAGCATTCCCCTACCTCCCACTTTCAATAGAGCGGCCCTTGTATGACGCATTCGTCTGTAAAGCTCACATCTACGCACGGACGAACGTACGGGAGATGTGGCGTCTCAATACAGCCGCCCAGAGGTGTGCACCTCAAAATTCAATTCCCAGAGCGAACACCGGGCCATGCAACATTACATCCCACTCGAACTTATTAGCGCCACTTCCGTCGCTGTAATCCTGATAGAGCGCGCGGTAGCCGGCGCCAAATTTGGCATTGTCGTCACCGAACAAACCAAAGCGATAAGTGACCAGGCCAGTGGCCATCCACTGGAAGTCCGAGCCGACACCGAAGCCACCGATGTCACCACCAGCGGTTACGCCCCATTTGGGAGTGAGTAGCCAGAGTGTTCGTAGGCCTACGATCGGATCGACCCAGTCCTCGTCGCTGCCCAGGTCGGGCCCGCCGCCGATGTCGAGATCGACGTCCAAATAGGTGTATGCGGACGCCGGCATAAGGGTCGACGATCAGCTGCGGACCGTCGTCCCCCGCCGCACTATCCAGGTTCCAGGGGCCGAGGCGATAAAACCCGGCGAAGCTACCCCAGAAAAGATTGATGTCGGGGTCGACCTTGGTTCCCCCGGAGTTCACGCTATCGCCCAGATTTGCATAAAGGATATTCGCGATCACGCCCACCCGGCCTTTGCGGGCCTCGCCTTCTAGCATCACGCCGTAATTGAGCTCTTCGAAGATATCCTTGAAGCTGAGGTCAAGATCGGACTTCTGGCCCTTGACCGTCGTATGACCGTCGGCCGCCAGAGCCCAGGCGTAGGGTGCTATCTGGAACTGCCAGTCGTCCGATACGGGGGTCTCGGCCCCGGCGAAAGACGGAGCCAGGAGGCCGAGCAGACAGGCGATGCCGGCGAGGAGGCGCCCAGCCTGGATTGGCGAGCGCCGCCTCTTCGTCCCGGCCGGAACACCTGTCCTGGGTCCGGCGACACATACCCTCAGATCAATCCTGTTCATGCTTCACCACATCGCAACGTCACGGCCTTCGCCTATTGAGCAGACCAGACGATCCGGGTTCGGCGAGACCGGGCTAATCGGCCAGCTTGATCTTGACGCCACCCGGCGCGGGCGGTGATAGGCGAACGCCTTTGGTCGCCGAATCGCCATGCAAGTAGACACAGTTCGAGCTGTTCTTGGCGATGATCCCACCCTTCGGCCCCTTGATGAGTGCGCTCTCCGATGAGGAACCGTAATAAACGCCTTCGAAGTCCTCGATTTTTTCCAGGTTGTAGACCGTACCCTCGATGTGGGTTTCCCCGAAGCCCGTCTCGATGAGCTTGCCACCCATAATATCGAACTTGTGGGTCTCGCCGTTTTTCAGGGTCACGGTCCCCTTGCCCCAGTGGACGCTTGCGATGAAGCCGACGCTCTCAACACTGGCCTCGAAGGTGCCGGACTTGACCAAGTTGTTGGGGTCACATTTCGGTCCAGCCTGCACAGCTCCACTGGCGACGGTCAGTGCCACAACGGCGGCGCTCAATGCCAAAGATTTCGATATCCTCCTTATCATCCTTGTCGCTCCTCTCTGATTTCCATTGGTTGGCTTCAATTGCGGATCTTCTCCTCCGCCGAATGGCGTTTGCGCGTGGTGCGGCGAAGGTCTTTAACAACCTTCTTAGAGGTTGTCACTCGGGAAACAGAAACGTAAGGCTAAGCTTGATATCCCAGACTGGATCGGTTCCTCGGTCGGCGACCCAGTAGTCCGACTGCAGAAAAAGGTTGATCGGTTGCCCCGCGACGCTAAAAACACGCCCCATCCGGCCACCGATGGGCATGCTGGCCCTACCGTCGTCCTTCCAATCGAAGTTCCATAGTTCGTCGGTGTAGCCGGCGTACCAGCCCTTCTGGTCGGCCAATTCAGCGAAGTGGTAAACGACGATG
>PVMK01128813.1_pt1 | contig 20152 bp, 26 predicted proteins | sample 1853481 | NCBI WGS metagenome assembly PVMK01 (sample SAMN08533507, study PRJNA380276) | Marine sediment metagenome, whole genome shotgun sequencing project. | reverse complement strand
GAGACCATCCCTAATAACAATGTCAAAGTCATATGGAATATGACCGAAATAAATATGTAGCTGGAGAATTTCATTTTCTTCTAAAATTAGGATTATGATGGATTTGAAATCATAATCGCTCTTCTAATAAATATTTTACTCTTTTTATATCAGCGATGAAATGCGGGGGGGAACGAGTAAACCGGGTTGGATATCAAAAGGCCCATAAAGAATGCGTTATATAAGCAGCTCTTTATGGGCCTTACAGGTTCTTAAGCTTATCCTCTGTGCTCAGGCTCTCTTACAGTCATGACGGGGCAGGGTGCTCTCCTCACTACTCTTTCAGCGGTATTTCCAAAAATGAGCCTCTCGAGCCCTACTCTGCCATATGTTCCCATAACGATCATATCAATTTTTTCATCAGATGCAAATTTCAGGATCTCTTCATGAGGGATACCTTTTACCACTTTCTTTTCCACATCCGGGAGTTTTCGGATTTCCTCTATGCAGCATGTGCCGATTTCTTTCATTGCCCAGTCATTCATTTCCTTGAATACTTCATCTGTTGAAATATGCGGAACATGCACTCCCACTGCCTGGGTCACGTCATAAACAACATGCAGTATATAGAGTTTGGATTTGTAATGCTCTGCCAGGTCCACAGCACAATGAAGAGCATGCTGTGCTCCACCTGAAAAATCTGTCGGAAATAAAATTCGCTCAACTTTCATGATAGGCCTCCTTTTTTATAATAGGTCTCCTTAATAGTATTTTACTATAAAAAAAAGGTGCTTACTATAAATAATATCAAAATCATCATTAGATATTAAGTTTATATAAAATTCTCAGTCCGTCAAGAGTTAATGACGGATTAATGTAATTTATCGCTTGTATAAAAGGCGAAACAAGCTCGGTAAATCCACCCGTAGCAATAACAGAGAAGGCTTTCCCGGTTTCTTTGCTGATATCATTTATTATTCGCTCGGCAGCACCCGCATGACCGATCACTATGCCCGTTAATATGTTATCTGTTGTATCTTTCCCCGGAATATTTTCCGGCGCCTTTAATTCAACTAAAGGAAGGCCGGATGTCTTTTCGTGCAATGATTCAGCGGATATGCCAATACCCGGCATAATCGCGCCTCCTAGATATTCACCGTCTTCTGTAATTATGCAAAAAGTGGTTGCTGTTCCAAAGTCAATTACAATCAGATTTCCACTATATAAATTATGGGCTGCAGCAGCATTGGTGATCCTGTCTGCTCCCAGTGTGTGAAGGTTATTAATTTTAAAAATTAGACCGGTATTAATATTATGGTCAATAATTATGGGAATTACTTTAAACCGCTTTTTAACAGCAGCGATAATCAATGGAGAAACCTCAGATACTACGGAGCATAATACCGAGCCTTCAATAACAGGCACATCGTAATTTTCAATTAGATTATCAAGGCCTTTTTGATAATAATCCGCTTCATCTTCCTGATGCTTCGTATCAATGCGTAAAGTATTCAGCACTTCTTTATCGTCAGAAATACCTAATGTTATGTTTGAATTTCCTATATCGATTAATAAGAGCATTATTTCTTTATTATGGTCACATCTCCAGCGTTTATTGTTTCTTCTCTTCCATCGGGCAGCCTGATTAGCAGCCCTCCTGATTCTGTTACTGCCTTGGCATTTCCTGTAATGATTTGTTCTCTAATTTTCACGGATATGTCTTTCCCGATAGTAGATACTAAATCAGCCCACTTTTGAATCAGTGTCAGCTTTTCACCTTTTATAAGTGATTTGTATGATGATTCCAGATCAGCAAGTATTTTGCCCAGGAGTTCTGCCCTGTCAACTTTTGACCCCTTTTCTACCATGAGAGAAGTTGCAATGGGCATTATATCGTCAGGGAGTGTTTCAAGAGTCATATTAACATTTATGCCCATTCCTATGATAAGCATATCAGTTTTATCAAGACCGGACTTAGACTCGATTAATATGCCGCCGATTTTTTTGTTGTTTATAAGAATATCATTGGGCCATTTGATGCTTGCATTCAAGCCAGTATAGTCTCTTATGGCATTGACTGCTGATGCAGCAGCAGCAAGTGAAAGTATGGTTGATTCCTGTTTTGAAAAAGGGGGCTGCAGAATAACGCTGAAGTACAGGTTGACGCCCGAAGGGGATATCCACTTTCTGCCCAGTCTTCCTCTGCCTTCGGTCTGTGAATCAGCGACTACAACAATCCCTTCCGGGTGATCTCTTTTGCTGCCTATCTCAAGGGCACTGTCATTAGTTGATGTTGTTGACTCATAAAAAATAATATCTTTGCCGATTATATCACCGTGAAATACATCCTTTATATTATCCTGAGTAATCATTGTGGTCTTAATTAAAAAATTGCATTATTTCAAACTAAGGATTAGATTTAGTGAGTTCAGGCGGCTACTTTGTCCTGCCATTCACATTCACTGTAGAGAACACACTCGGGACAGAGGGGCTTTCTCGCCTTGCATGTCTGTCTGCCATGTAATATAAGGGCCAGATTTAAATGTGTCAGCTTTTCCCCAGGAAACTGACTAACCAGAGTTTCTTCTACCTTATCCGGATTTTTAGAATCGGCTAAGCCCAGCCTGTTCGAGACCCTCAATACATGGGTATCTACAGCCATTGCCTGCTTGCCGAAAGCGTTCCCAAGAATCACATTTGCTGTTTTTCTGCCGACCCCGGCTAGACCGGTAAGCTCCTCAATGGTCCCGGGGACTTTTCCATTGAAATCCCTGACAATCTGGTTGCAGCATTTTATTATCATCTTTGCCTTGTTTTTATAAAACCCGGTGGGTCTGATCTCTTTTTCAAATGTTGCTAATTTTGCTTTGGCATAACTTTGTGCTGTCTTATATTTCTTAAAAAGGTCCTCTGTAACTATATTGACTCTGACGTCAGTACACTGAGCGGACAAAATGGTGGCGACAAGAAGCTCAAGGGGATTTTTAAACTTTAGCTCTATTATTGGATCAGGGTATTTTTTTAATAAAAGTTTGGCAATTTTTGTTGAGTTAGCCATAATTCAAAATTAAAAAGTAATAGAAGATGATCGAATAATTATTTTTAGCATACCTGAACCTGCAAAGAAATTATATCATAGCCCCGTGTGATGATAAAGGACTGATTTTTTCAGAGATTAAGCAGATTTTATACTATAATAACCAAAATGATTGCACTATTATCATCAATGTCATTTGAATCGGATCTGCTTCTTTCCACTCTTAAAAAAGTCCGCAATGGAGAAGTTGCAGGCAAAAAAGTACATAAGGGGAGGCTGTTAGCCCAGGATGTTCTGCTTGTTAACACCGGAATAGGGAAGGTTAATGCAGCTCACATTGCAACTGCTGTGGTTGAAAATTATCCTGTTGATAAAATCATAAATATAGGAGTGGGCGGTGCCTATCCGGGATCCGGCCTTGGTCCCGGTGATGTTGCGGTTGCCTCAAAGGAAATATTCGGAGATGACGGTGTGATTACATCAAATGGATGGAAAGACATGAAGGAAATCGGAATTCCTGTTTTGCAAAAAGGCGAGAAAAAGTATTTTAATGAATTTTCTCTGACCAGCCCTTTACAGGCTTTCTTCAAAGCTCCGAAAAATAGAGTTACGACAATCAAGTCGGGTCTTTTTATAACTGTTGGATCAGCATCAGGCACACAAAAGAGAGCAAAAGAGCTTGAAAAAAAGTTTGGTGGGATTTGTGAAAATATGGAAGGGGCAGCAATTGCCCAGGTATGTGCCATTTATGGTATCCCTATGATTGAGGTAAGGGGGATCAGCAATATTGTGGGTATTAGGGACAAGAGAAGGTGGAGATTACAAAAGGCCTCAGAGATTTGCCAGAAAGTTGTTTTGAACCTTCTAGGGACAGTATGATGCTCTATAAGAAGAAAATATATTTTTTAATAGCGGTTTTTTTAACTCTCCTTTTTGTCAGTATTCCTTTAGCAGATGCAAAGACCGGCAATAGCTTTATATGGTCTTTTGAATCAGGTGATAACACCGTTTACCTGCTAGGTTCAATTCATGTGCTCAATAAAGCGTCATATCCTCTGCCTGAAGAGGTTGAAAATATTTATAATTGCTGTAGGAGAATAGTATTTGAAACTGACCTTGATAGTATGAATGAAGGTTCTCTGCAGGAGAAAATTCTAAGACGGGGTATGTATCCAAAAGGGCAGACATTATCAGGCAACATATCTGCCGAAACATATGAGATGCTCAGGAAAAAACTGGAGGCATCAGGATTATCAATTATACAGTTTGAGCGATTAAGGCCCTGGATGGTCGCGCTGACTATTACCGGGGCTGAGATGATCAGGCTTGGATTTGATCCGCAACTTGGTGTGGACAGACGTTTTTTCAACAAGGCAAAACAAGATAATAAAAAACTGATATTTCTTGAGTCTAATGAGTTTCAGATCAATCTCTTTGCCGGACTGAGCAGGACAAGGCAGGAAGCTTTACTGAAACAGATACTGATCGAGATCACAATTATTGAGTCAATGTTTGCAGATATGGTGAATGCCTGGAAAAGTGGGAGTGCAGAAAAACTTGATTTAATAATGAATGAAAGCTTCAGAGAGTTTCCTGATCTTCATGAGCGATTAATTATCAAGAGAAACCGTCGCTGGGTTTCAAAAATTCTGAACCTTGCCAGGCAGAAAGGTGACCTGCTCGTTGTTGTTGGCGCTGCCCATCTTGTTGGGGATAAAAGTGTAGTAGATCTTTTGAGACGGAAGGGGTATGAGGTTAAGCAGAAATAAGAGACCTTTTTATAAACAGCATTTATAAAATATCATGTCTTTAAATATTACTAAAGGGAATACAAAAACTGATGGCAAGGATTTTAGTTTCTGGTTTATGGGGGCCATTGAGAAATGGTGTTGTGATAAAAAGATTCCATTTGACATAGAGAAGTATGGGCTTCGCAACAGGGATGACATAGAGATTAAATGGGGGATGTATAAGAAGGATGATGTGCGCGATGTATGGGCTGATTGCTCTGATAAAACAGGTATGAGCATATTAATCAGAGGGGACTTTACCTTTACATTCAGGGAGAAGAGCAATCATGATAATCAGTCTGAAGTGAGGCTTTACAATGAAGGGGACTATGTAGTCTGGCAAGAGGATATGGAGCATACCTGGAGAATGGATGTGGATTCGGAAATTCTTACGCTGCGGTGGTCTGTGAAGTGAGTAATGTTATTTCCTGAAGATGATGTTCTGGTCCAATTTTTTTCTGCTGCCTTTACCACCTTCTGAGGCAGGATGTCCAAGGGCTATTACTGCCATCAGTTCCATATCTTCCGGGTCGTTTACCAGTTCCCTGACTTTGTCACCGTTCTTTAATATCTCGCCAAGCCATACTGCGCCTAGCCCTTCATCATGGATAGTTAGCAGCATATTTTGCAGGCAGGACCCGATTGCCTGAGCATCCTTGATTTTGTGATAGCTTGAAGAATTATCCAGAAACACCGCGATTAATGCATTTGCGCTCAATACGCATTTTGAATAGTGAGTCAATTCCGCAATCTGCGCCTTTAAATCCCTGTCTTTAATAATTGCGAATTTCCAGGGCTGGTTGTTCTTGCCGGAAGGAGCCCATGTTCCTGACTCGATTATTTTATCAATAAGCTCGTCAGAAACAGGTTCATCCGTAAACTTTCGAATGCTTCGGCGTGTTTTTATTAAATTAAAAAGATCCATAAAAAACTTTTTAAAAGGTCATTTGTCAAAGGGTTCCGTAACTCGTCACCCGTTACGCGTCACTTGTTACTTTTTTAATAAATACTCTTTTATGAACCCATCCAGTTCTCCGTCCAGAATGGCATTAACATTACCTGCTTCAAAACCTGTGCGGTGGTCCTTAATTAACTGGTAAGGCTGCAATGTGTATGATCTTATCTGGCTGCCCCAGGCTATATCCTTCTTCTCGCCGATCATTTCATCCATTTTATCTTCCTGTTCTTTCTGCTTCAGTGCATACAGTTTAGCCTTGAGTATTTTCATGGCAGTGGCCTTGTTTTTCAGCTGGGACCGTTCATTCTGACAGCTTACTACAATGTTGGTTGGGAAATGGGTTATACGAACAGCAGAATCGGTTTTGTTTACATGCTGTCCACCTGCACCTGATGCCCTGTAAGTGTCAATCCTGATGTCATCATCTTTGACTTCCACATCAATGTCTTCACTTACTTCAGGGTACACAAGGACCGCTGTAAATGATGTGTGTCTTCTTTTATTGGCATCAAAGGGGGATATTCTCACGAGGCGATGAACACCTGCCTCGCCTTTGAGATAGCCGTATGCGTACTGACCGCTTATGGTCATTGTAACGCTTTTTATACCGGCTTCGTCGCCAGCCATGTATTCAACTATTTCAACCTTGAATCCGCTTTTTTCAGCCCATCGCACATACATTCTCATCAGTATCTGGGCCCAGTCCTGGCTTTCCGTTCCTCCTGCACCAGGGTTAATCGTCAGGATAGCATTGTTTTTATCGGTCCTGCCTGAGAGGGTAGTTTTCAGTTCTACATCATCAAGCTTATTAGCAAGATCATTTATAGACCCTTCTGCATCTTCCAGCATTGCTTCACCGCCATCTTCTCCGGAAAGCTCGAGAAGAATATTAAGATCTTCAAACTGCTGATCCAAAGATTGCAGCGGCGCAATAGCGCTTTCTATTCCTGATTTTTCTTTCAGTAAAACCTGGGCCTTGTCCGGAGTGTCCCAGATACCGTCAGCTACAAGTTTATTTTGAAGTTCTTCAAGGCGTTTTAGTTTGGAAGGTACATCAAAGAAACCTCCGGAGGGCTTCTATGCGTGGCTCAATGTCTTTTAATCTATCTTTGAGTTCATCACTGGAAATCATTAATAAACTGCCTCCTATTTAATAAACATCCGGAGTTATTATACATGAATGGCAGAGTTTGTAGCTATGCGGGACTATATAGATGTTAATATTGCATTAATGTAATATTTACAGGAATATCCGGAATAAAAAAAGCCTCTGATTTGCAGAGGCTTTTCTAAAAAACAATAATTAAAATCTAGAACTTGGCTTTTAATAATGAAGCAGAATAGAGAATTCCGTCTTTCTGTTTTATTATGACAGGTGTAGGGACTGCAAATTTTATTTTATCTTTCTCAATCTCCACCATACCTGTAGTCTCTGCAATCCCGAATACCAGTCCCCCCAGAGTACCGACAATAACACCTGATGCAAGTTTTTTCCCAAGTTCATCCTGATCAAGAAGGTAGAAGGCGCTGCCTATCAATCCACCTATTGCTGCTCCATAAAGAGAATCTCTGAACAATATTTCACCTTGGGTGTCCATTGCAAAGGCAGTACCCTGAAATAGCATAATTATTAAAACAGAGATAACCAGTATTCTTTTGATCATTATGAACTCCCTCCGGAATATATTAGTTTGCCAGATTGAATGTTTCTACAATTAATTACTTTTCTTTGGTACAACGGATTTCCGCATTTTCTTCATTGCCAGCTTGGCCTGTTCAGAATCAGGATGTTTTGCAATTAGTTTTTCAAGGATTATCTTGCCGGTCTTCTTGTCTTTTAAGGCATAAAATGCCAGCCCCTGCTTAAACAGAGCCCCGGGTATCTTATCACTGTCAGGGTTTTTCTTGAACAGCTCTTCATATGCAAGAATAGCATCTTCATAACTTCCGTCTTTATAATGGCTCTCTGCTATCCAGAAGCGGGCATTATCGGAATAATCGTTTTCGCCATAGTCATTTAAAACTGATGAAAATTTGGTCCGGGCCTCAACGGTTTTTCCGGCCTTAAAAGACTCGTAACCTGCCATGTAAAGAGTTTTTATCTTTTCATTTCCAGCATTCGCCTGTGTCTTTCTTGACTTTGCTCTGGCAGGTTTTTTTTCTGCAACCTGTGGTTTTCTGGCTTTTAACTCTGCTATATCTTTTTTAATTACTGTATCAGTTCTGGACAGATTTGCGTCCACTTCAGCAAGTTTGGTGTTTATCAGTTTCAATTCCACGATCTTTTTCTTAAGGTCTTCAACTGCCAGTTCAAGCTCTTTTGTTTTTGTTTTCAGCGCATCTTTGCTCTTTAGAGCTTCTGTTGAACTTTTTTCGGTGAAATAACGGGACTCTTCAAATCGTCCTGTTAACATCTGGAATTCAGAAGTAAGGGACTGGAGCTGTATTAAGAGATCAGAGACGGTCCTTGCTGTAGCGCTTTGAGTTTGTTCAAGGGCCCTTATTTTTTTCTGAAACAGATCTTCCTGATCAGGCAGTTTGTTTTCAATAGTATCTGACTTCTTTTTTATGGTATAAACTTCAGATCTCAGCTTATTTATTTCATACTGCATTCTGCCGATCTCGTCTGTGCTTGCACATCCCCATACAGAAAGCGCAACAATAAGTACGGCGTACTTAAAAAGCCTTGATGTCTGTCTGTTTTCAGATCTATTCATTAATATAAAAAAAACATTTTATTCTAATTTCAAACAGCAAAAAAGTATTCCCTATTCAGGGACAGCCCAAATGAAGCCGGTTACTTTAAGATTACAAAGTGGGCCCGTCTATTTTGTTGCCAGCATGCTTCGTTTTGATCCATGCAAAGCTGTTTTTCTTCCCCATAAGTTACTACTGTGACTCTTTCAGGAGAAATTCCAAGAGAAACAAGATAGTTTTTTGTGCCCTTGGCCCTTTTTTCTCCCAGTGCCAGGTTGTACTCATTTGTTCCTCTTTCGTCACAATGTCCCTCAATAGCTATGTTCAGGTCCTTCTCATCATTCAGAAATGAGGCAACAGAGTCCAGTACAGATCTTGCTTCATCTCTGATATCGTATCTATCATAATCAAACAGAACGTCCTGAAATATCTGCTCTGCTTTTTCTTCCGCTGACATATCCTGACTTGCCATGTCTTCTTCACTGATCATTTCATCTTTTGGTATCTCAACCTCTTCAACTACTTCTTCTGTGATTTCTATTGTTTCCTCTTGTATTGGCTCTTCCGGGCCTTTAGCAGTTTCTTCCGGAGATTTTGTGTACTTTTTTGAACAACCCACTGCAACTACCAGCAATAGAATAATAAGAAGTTTTTTCATAATATAATCCCTCCTCGAGATTTTCAGTTTATTATAAGTTAAGTTTCATAAAGTTTAATTAAAGTATGGCGACCATCTGGGAGACATTGCTGTTGAGCTTTTTTTTGTAATTCTTTTCTGTCCCTCTCCAGTATTACGCATAATATAAATACCGCGTTTGCCGTCCCTGTCAGAATCAAATGCCAGGAAAAGACCGTCAGGTGAAAAAGACGGGCTTTCATTATTCCCGGTCATTGTAAGCTGCCATATTTCACTTCCGTCAGATTTTACCACGAAAATCTGATTTTTACCATTTACTCTTCCGGAGTAAGCGATCCATTTGTTGTCCGGTGACCATGTAGGGGAAGTGTTGTATGAACCTTCAAAGGTGATCCTTTTTATACCCTTTCCACTTGAATCCATTGTATATATCTGTGGTCCTCCGCTTCTGTCTGAAACAAATGCGATTTTATCTCCGTCAGGTGAAAAAACAGGTGAAAGATCAATTCCGAAAGACCGGGTCAGTTTTTTCATCTTCTTCCCGTAAGTATTAATGGTATATATTTCTGAGCTTCCGTCTTTGGATGAGGAGAATGAGACCAGACCGTCTTTTGAAGTACCTCCAACAAGGTTTAGTCCTTTGGATGAAAACAGTATGGATGCTTTAAGGTTCTTCAGGTCCAAGAGATATATCCTCCATTTTCTCTCTCTCTCTGAAGAGAACAACAGATACTTCCCGTCCTGCGTCCAGCTATGGCTTGAGTTAAGCCCTCTGGAAACTATTCGGATAGATTTAAATCCATCCCAGTCCATGAGACGGATCCCTTTTCTTCCGGATTTTAATGTTGATAGGTATGAAATCCTGGTTCGGAATATTCCCTGTTTGCCCGTAGCTACTTTATATATGTCATTGGCAATTGTGTGTGCCATTGTTCTTGTTCTTGATCTTTTAGATAATGACAACCTCTTTTTCAGAACCTCCCTTCCTTCGATCAGGTCATAAACGGAGAGTACTACCCGAAGACCGCTGCTTGTATCCACATCCATATTGGCTATGATTTCAGCACCCGGTACATCGGGGTCTACAAAAGTAAACATGCCTGTTGCTTCAAGGTCTGCCTTAGCGATCCACTCCAGTTCCTTAGCCCTTGCAGTGCCTTTGGCGGTAACTGTTATGGGGAGCTTTCTGATTGCAGGGGAAGAAATATCAATATATATTTTGGCATCAACTGTTGACAGAGCCCAGAACCCAGAACCCAGAACCCAGACTAAGAAAAAAATAAATAGTCTTTTCCTAACCCTATGATCTGTGCTCTGTTGTCTGTGTTCTGTATTCTGATATCTGATGTCTGTTTTCATAAATGAAACCTCACTTCTACTTCCTGTTCCACCGGAGGCGGTGGCAGGGGGCTGGCCTTTAACACGGCCTTCATGGCTGAACGGTCAAATATTGTATTGCCGGATGATTTTTTTAATTTCTGAGATACTACAGCCCCCTCTTTGGTAACTTTAAAAGATATAATGCTTTCAAGATCTGAAACATCAAAGTCAGGCCAAATCCACTCTCTATGTATCCTTTCAAAGATCAGAGCGCTGTATGACTCTGTATCTGTGGAATTTACGATTCCAGGGACCCCTTGAGCTCTTAAAGGTGTTTCCTGTTGAACACTGTCTTTTGAAAGACTGCCCTGTATCTTATTTCTGATGGAGTCCAGTTTGCCTGACTTGCCTTCTTCTTTTTTCTTTCTTAATTTGGCCAAAGAGCTTATGGCACGCATTCGTTCTATTTCCTGTGCAACTGTTTTATCCGGTTCCAGAGTCATGTCAGCTTTTGGCTTTGATATTGGCCTTGTCTTTCGTTTAAGAGGTGTCTTGACTCTGATTGATTCACTTTCAGCCTTGCCGGTTTTTTTTGACTTGAGTGAAGCCCTGGGCTTCCTTACTTCTGATGGAGTGACTATATTAACGTAATAACTTTTATATTCCCTGTCTTTGGTTTTAAAAGGGACTGTTGCAAGGGTTATAAGAAAAAGATGAAGAACAGCGGACGCGATGATTATTTTTTGAAAATTAGGCTCTTTCCCGATGTACAGGGAGTGTCTCATTTTATACGTGCTTTTGGCTCGGTTACCATCCCCAGTCTTTCTATCCCCATTTCTCTCAGCTCTCCCATTACAGCAACTACATCCCCATAGGGAATGTTTTTATCCGCCTTAAGAAATACTTCTTTGCTTGATTTTTTTGATAATGCGGCCTTAAGCGACTTAATGGTTACAGCGGTTTTATCTACATATATCTTTCCATTTTTCTTGATAGTGATAACAATTCTTTCAGCCGTAGGCATCTCCTTGCCTTTTGCCTGGGGCAGGTTAATATCGATGCCCTGCTGGAGAAGAGGTGCTGTTACCATGAAGATAATCAGAAGGACGAGCATTACATCAACGAATGGGGTTACGTTGATTTCAGAAAGTGCTTGTCTGCGATTCAGCTTCTCCATGTTTCCTCATACAGTGGTCTAATAGTTCCTGGGTAAAGTCTTCCATAAATATTATATTGTGGCGGGTCCTGCTGAGGTAATAGTTATAAGCTACAACAGCCGGTATGGCAGCTGCAAGTCCTGCAGCAGTGGCAATCAGGGCCTCTGCAATGCCAGGTGCAACTACTGCAAGGGAGGCTGAACCGATTCTTCCTATACCCATAAAAGAGTTCATTATGCCCCAGACAGTTCCAAAGAGACCTATAAAAGGCGAAGTAGAACCGGTTGTAGCAAGGAATGTCAGATATCTTTCAAGGCGGGTTGCCTCCATTGCCTCAACCCTCTTAAGAGTGCTCTTGAGCTCCTCATAGGTCGCATCTTCAATTGAATAGGCAGCCCTAAAAAGATTGGCAAGAGGACTGAGCGTCAGCCTTTTTGTTGACTGGTATATCGAATCCCATTGCTTTCCTTTTATAAAGGTACGCTGGAATTCATTAGATTCCTTTTCAACTTTGGACAGTATTCTGAATTTGTAAATAATGATTGCCCAGGAAACTACTGAAAAGAAAAGCAATATCAGCAATACAAACTTTACTACCGGTCCAGCTTTAAATATTAGTGTTAATACTGTGTCTCCGCCCATAATTGATAAGAATTCTAAATGATAGATATTAAAAAGTCAAAAGATGACAATATTGCTCTTAAAAAGCCTGAAAATTAAAGAAGATCCATGGTTCTGGCGGTTTAACTACTATCCTGTTTGCAACCCTTAATATTAGTGCAGGGAGATTTATAAAATTAATAAATAAGCTTATAGATTGATTGACAAAATGTCTCCGCTATGTTAATTTTACGGACTTTATCGTGTCACAACTCTTCATTTTTTTAAATCTTTGATTTAGGAGCGTTAATGTTAGAAGTCAATAGTTGGTTTTTCGTTCAGCTTGCAAATTTTCTGATTTTACTATTTCTGTTAAATACTATTCTGTTCAAACCACTGCTGAAACTCTTTAAGGAGAGGGATGACAATACAAAGGGGGCCCTTGACAGCGCTAGTGCAATGGACAGGGAAAAGGATGATGTTCTTGCTCAAATTGAGGAGAAGCTTTCAGGAGCAAGGACAGAGGCCAGGTCGATTTTTGAAAATCTGAGCAATGAAGGTCTGGATGTCCAGAAGAGTTCTGTTCAGTCTGCCCAGAATGAGTCAATCGAAATTAATAAGAAGGCCAAAACAGAACTTGAAGCAGCAACTGACAAGGCCAGAAATGCCCTGAAATCAGATATCGAGGCTTTTTCAAAGCAGATTGTAGATAAACTGGTGGGAGTATGATGAATAAATTTCAAATCTCAAACCTGCCTGCCGGTAGGCAAGGTTTCAAATTTCAAATTCTTTTAATTTTAAGCATTAATTTTTTATTTGTAGCTTCTGCTGCAGCTTCTGGTGGCGGAGGAGATGTGCATTTTACATGGAAGGACTGGCTATGGCCGGTTGTTAATTTTTCAATTCTTTTACTGGTTCTGTACTTTGCCGGTCGCAAACCAATAGCTGAATTTTTCAAAGGCCGTACTGAAATGATCGAGAAATCCCTCAAGGAAGCAACAGAGGCCAAGGAGCTTGCACAGAAAACACTTGATGAAGTGAGAGCAAGACAGAATAACACTGACCAGGAAATAGAGCAGATCATTGAGGCTGCCAGAAAGTCAGGAGCAAAAGAAAAGGAAGCAATAATAGCCGAGGGCGAGAGATTAAAAGAGAAAATTGTTGAGCAGGCAAAGGCTAATATCGATTTTGAATTACAGAAGGCCAAAGAAACAATCAAGTCCGATGCAGCTTTAATGGCCCTTGAACTTGCTGAAAAAGAGATCAAAGGAAAGCTCGGACAAAAAGAGCAGGAATCTCTTATTGATGATTACATTAAAAGACTTGAGGCAAAAAATTGAACAAGAACCAGATTGCAAAAAAATACAGCAGGGCCATATTAAACACAATTGAGCTTTCAGATATTCCCAGGGTGATTGAGGAACTTAAGGCTTTTTCATCTCTTATTGACGATAACAGACAGCTCAAGCTTCTTTTCGCAGGTCAGATTTTTTCTGATGAAGAAAAGGGTAAAGCTTTTGCTGCAATTAAACCTGCTCTGAAATTTAATGCCGGTACTGAGAAATTCCTGAACCTCATAATAGCCCAGGGATATTTAACTGCGATGAAGGAAATCATAACTTATACAGTTAATACATATAACGAGAAGCAGAAAAAGGCCACAGCAGTGGTGATTTCCCCGGTTTCTCTGGACAAAGGTTATGCCGACAGGTTGAAAGTTGCATTAAAGAACTTGATAGACAGAGATGTAGATATAGAAAACGAAGTTGATCCGTCGCTTCTGGGCGGCTTTGTGGTTAGAGTTGGCAGCACTATCTATGACAGTAGTGTCAAAGGCCAGCTCCGTCTTTTAAAATCGGAATTAATGAGATAAAAATAATTACGAATTACAAATTACGATTTACGAATGAACAAGCAGTAATTTTAGTTTAACCATATATTGAGAATTCGTAATTCATAATTCGTAATTTAAATATCCCGGAGGTGAATGAATGGACGTTTCAGAACTGAAAGCTGACGAAATAAGTGAGCTTATAAAAAAACAGATTACTGACTTTGAAAAACGTGTCGATGTAAGTGAAGTCGGAACGGTTGTTAAGGTCGGTGACGGTATTGCAAAGATATACGGCCTTGATAAGTGTATGGCCTCGGAACTGCTGGAGTTTCCCAATGATGTATTTGGTATGGCCCTTAACCTTGAAGAAGATTCTGTTGGAGCGGTTCTTTTTGGTGAAGATACACTGATCAAGGAAGGCGATGTTGTAAAACGCACAGGAAAGATTATGTCAGTGCCTGTGGGGGAAGCCCTGCTCGGAAGGGTGGTCAATGCTATAGGGCAGCCTATTGACGGCAAGGGACCAATTGAATCTAAAGAGAACCGGATAGTTGATGTTGTTGCTCCCGGTATTATTGACAGGCAGCCTGTTAGAGAGCCTATGCAGACAGGACTTAAAGCAGTTGACGCAATGATCCCTGTTGGAAGGGGCCAGCGTGAGCTGATTATTGGTGACCGTCAGACCGGAAAAACAGCAATAGGAATCGACGCCATAATAAATCAAAAAGGCGGAGACGTTATCTGCATATATGTTGCTATTGGTCTGAAACGTTCCAATATAGTCCGTGTTACCAAGAAGCTTGAAGAGGAAGGCGCACTTGAACATACGATTATTGTTGCTGCTTCTGCCAGTGAGCCTGCACCGCTTCAGTACATTGCTCCTTATACAGGATGTACAATGGGAGAATACTTCAGGGACAGCGGCAGGCATGCATTAATAGTATATGATGACCTGAGTAAACAGGCGATAGCATACAGGCAGCTCTCATTGCTGCTCAGACGTCCTCCTGGTCGTGAAGCTTTTCCCGGAGACGTTTTCTACCTCCATTCAAGACTGCTTGAAAGGGCGGCAAAATTATCTGATAAACTCGGTGGAGGTTCACTTACAGCACTTCCGATAATCGAGACACAGGCTGGTGACGTGTCCGGGTACATTCCGACAAACGTTATTTCCATTACAGACGGACAGATATATCTTGAGCCGGAACTGTTCTATGCCGGTGTGAGGCCTGCTGTTAACGTTGGTCTTTCGGTCAGCCGTGTTGGTGGCGCTGCCCAGACCAAAGCGATGAAGCAGGTTGCTGGAACACTAAGGCTTGACCTTGCCCAGTACAGGGAGATGGCGGCATTTGCCCAGTTTGGTTCTGACCTTGACAAGGCAACTCTTGCACAGATCGAGCGAGGCAAGAGAATGGTTGAACTGCTTAAGCAGGGCCAGTACTCGCCGATAACCATGCAGGACCAGGTTATTGTCCTGTTTGCAGGGACCCAGGGATTTCTTGATGATATTCCTGTTGAGTCTATCAAAAAGTTTGAAGAAGAGTTCCTCAAGTTCATAAAGGGGACAAAAGATGATCTCCGTACTGAGCTTGCCGACAAAAAAGAGATCGATGACGATCTAAAGGCAAAGCTGGTTCAGGCAATAGAAGAATTCAAGAAAGGATTTCAGGCGTAAAGGCAGCGGTCAGCTGTCAGCGATCAGCAAAAACCTGATCCTTAGCTGATAGCTTAAGGCTGAAAGCTGAATGCTCAAAATATGGCTACTTTAAGAGATATCAAGCAAAGAATAAAGGCTGTTGAAAATACCCAGAAGATCACCAAGGCCATGAAGATGGTGGCCGCGTCAAAACTGAGAAAGGTCCAGACCAGGATGATGGATCTCAGGCCTTACGCTAATAAGATGCATGATGTTCTCATAAGTCTTGCCAAAGGCGCTGACAGGGAATCCCATCCATTGCTTGCATTCAGACCGAGAAAGACTGTCGAGGTAGTAGTGGTGACTTCTGACAGAGGGCTATGCGGTGCTTTCAATACAAATATCCTCAAAGCAGCTCAAAAAGCTATTGACGACTACAAAAAAGAGGGATTTGAAGTCAGCATCAGCACTGTTGGTAAGAAGGCCAGGGATTACTTTAAGAGAAAAGATATTACTGTAAGAAATTCCTGGACAGGCATTTCAGGGAGCGTACGTTTTTCCAGTGCTGAAGAGATCGCAAATGACATCAAAGAAAATTATATGAATGAAACTATTGATGAGGTGAATGTAGTATATAATGCATTCAAATCAATGGTAGCACAGACAGTGACTACTGCCAAACTTCTTCCATTATCTCCTGAGGAAGAAGGAGAAGAAGAGGCCGGTGCGGAATCAGCAGCAGATTTCATTTATGAACCTTCCATGGAAGCAATTTTTGACAAACTGATTCCACGCAATGTAGATATACAGATTTACAGGGCGCTTCTTGAAAGTTCGGCTGCTGAAGAGGCCGCAAGGATGAGCGCCATGGAAAATGCGACACAGAGCTGTACCGAGATGGTAGAGTCTCTCACACTGCAGTTTAACAAGGCCAGACAGTCATCCATAACAGGTGAGTTGATGGACATTGTTGGCGGTGTTGAGGCGTTAAAAGGATAAATAAATAATAAATCGTTTGAACCGTTTGAACGATTAAATGTTTGAATATATTTTATGGAGGTCATAGATTATGAATGAAGGTAAAGTAGCTCAGGTCATCGGCGCTGTTGTTGATGTAGAGTTCGAGAACAAGCTGCCTGAAATATTGAATGCACTGCATGTTAAAGCGCCAGGTGATCCTGCCAATAACATTCCTGACATCAATATAACACTTGAGGTTGCGGCCCACCTTGGTGATAACATGGTGAGGACTATTGCCATGTCAGCTACGGACGGACTGGTAAGAGGCACGCCCGCTATTGATACGGGTCAGCCGATTACGGTTCCTGTAGGAGAAAAGACCCTTGGAAGGATTATGAATGTTATTGGTGAACCTATTGACCAGCAGGGTCCAATTGATGCCAAGGAAAGACTGCCGATCCACAGGGAAGCGCCTGCTTTTACAGAACAGGACACTACAACACAGGTCTTTGAGACCGGCGTTAAGGTGTTTGACCTTCTCGTTCCATTTGTAAAAGGTGGAAAAATGGGAATGTTCGGTGGTGCCGGTGTTGGAAAGACCGTTGTTATTATGGAGATGATCCATAATATTGCAATGGTCCATGGTGGTGTGTCGGTTTTTGCCGGTGTTGGAGAGAGAACAAGAGAAGGAAATGACCTTTATCTGGAGATGAAAGAGGGTGGCGTTCTTGAGAAAACAGCTCTTGTCTATGGTCAGATGAATGAGCCGCCGGGAGCAAGGGCAAGGGTTGCTTTGTCAGCTCTCACAACTGCAGAGTATTTCAGGGACGAGGGACAGGACGTTCTTGTCTTCATTGATAACATATTCAGGTACACACTGGCAGGTGCTGAACTTTCGGCCCTTCTTGGCAGAATGCCTTCTGCTGTTTGATACCTGCCTACTCTTTGAACAGATATGGGTATATTCCAGGAAAGGATTAACTCTACCTATACATCAATGCAGGCCATTTACGTCCCTGCTGATGACCTTACAGACCCTGCTGTTGCAACTGCATTTACGCATCTTGACGGAACGGTTGTTCTTTCAAGAGGGATTTCAGAGCTTGGGATATATCCTGCGGTTGACCCCCTTGATTCAACATCAAGGATTCTTGATCCTCTCGTTCTCGGTCAGGAGCATTATGATATTGCCAGACAGGTCCAGATTGTTTTACAGAGATATAAAGAGCTTCAGGATATTATTGCCATTCTGGGAATGGAAGAGCTTTCTGAGGATGACAAGTTGCTGGTTGCCCGTGCAAGAAAACTTCAGAGATTTCTTAGCCAGCCTTTCCATGTTGCGGAGACATTTACCGGAACACCGGGCAAGTACGTTAAACTTGAAGATACGATCAGAGGCTTTAAGGAAGTTGTCGAAGGCAAACATGATGATCTTCCTGAGCAGGCATTTTATATGGTCGGTGGAATAGAAGAAGTTATAGAAAAAGCTGAGAAGCTAAAAGGATAAAAAAAGATTTAATCCACAGATTTCGCAGATTACATAGATTGAAAAATATGTGAAAATCTGAGTAATCTGCGGATAGAAAAATAATATATCAATAGAGGATTCTAAATGGCGGATAAACTTACTTTAGATATTGTTACACCTTACGGTCATGTATTCACTGATGAAGTGGATGAGATCATTGCTAATGGAAGTGAGGGTGAGTTCGGTATTTTGCCTGACCATACTCCATTCCTTACAACGATGAAAATAGGAATGCTCACTTACAAAAAAGGATCTGAGACAGGACACTTTTTTATTAATTGGGGATACGCTGAAGTCGGTCCTGATAAGGTAACCATACTTGCCGACAGTGCTGAAAAATCTGAAGACATTGATGTTGAAAGGGCAAAGGCCCATCTGGAGCGTTCTGAAGCTAAGCTAAAGCAAAAGGAAGAAATTGATGAAGCACGTGCCACGGCAGCAGTTGAACGGGCACTCATGAGAGTTCAGGTAGCAGAAAAACATTCTGCGAAATAGTATTAAGTAACGATAATAACATTGATGCACGATGCAAAGTTAAATGTATCGTGCATTTTTTATTTGAAATATCTTGATATATTACCATGCTGTTGTTTGTAGGGGCGGGGTCTCCCCGCCCTAATATCAGGAAGTCTTATCTTTAACAGGGGCGAGGAAACCTGGCCCCTACAGATTGCATATTTGTTATAATGACTGCTGCTCACTATGATTAAACTCTTAATATTTGATTTAGATGGAACTCTTGCAGACACAGGGCAGGACATTACTAATGCCCTGAATTATGCTTTAGAGCCATTCGGTGTCAGGGAGTATTCCCTTGAAGAGACAAAAGCAATGGTTGGTTCCGGAATTTCCAAACTGCTTGAATCATTAATCCCGGATGATTCCCCTGTTGCTGCAGAGATGAGGAATAATAGTCAAAAACCTGAAGAGCTGGTTTTAAGCAGGTTTCTCGAATATTATGATAACCACCTTATTGATAATACTAATGCTTATCCCCATGTAAAAGATACGCTGTCAAAACTGAATGATTACAAAAAAACGGTACTTTCCAATAAAAGGGAGGTCTATTCTAAAAGAGTGCTTGAGGGGCTGGGCATAGTTCAACACTTTGATCTTGTTTGGGGAAGTGACAGTGTTCGTGAAAAAAAGCCTTCACCTGCCCCTGTTTTAGACATGATGGAGCATTTCAGTGTTTCCAAGGATGAAACAGTTTTAGTAGGTGATAGCAACTATGATGTTGAAGCAGGCAAGGCAGCTGGTATTAAGGTTATCGGTGTAACCTATGGTTTTAGAAGCAGAGAATTTCTTAAAGGCTCTGATTACATAATTGACAGTTTTGATGAAGTGTTAAATATTCTCTCCAGTTTATAAGGAAGACCTTTGAAACCCAAAGCAAACGAAACTCTTGATTCAATCAAGAATATAAAACTCTTCCAATCAAAAAAAGGCTACAGGTTCAGTATTGACGCTGTCTTGCTGGAGCAGTTTATCTCTGCGAGGCATTCCTCCAAAGGAATAGAGCTTGGAACAGGATCAGGTGTTATATCCATTCTTCTTGCCAGGCGCTTAAGCAAGGTTAATATTACAGCAGTGGAGCTGCAAAAGCCCCTTGCCGACAGGGCAGAGAGAAATATAAAGCTAAATGATCTTGAAGAAAGAATTGAAATTATTCAAAAAAATATAAAGGATCTCAAAGAAATATATCCTACAAACAGCTTCAATTTTGCTTATGCCAATCCACCTTTTAGAAAACCGGCAACGGGCCGTATGAGCATTGACAAGGAGCGGGCCATTGCAAGGCATGAGATCGAGATATCGCTGCAGGAGCTTGTCGAGTACAGCTTCCTACTTACTTAAGCATTCAGGAAGGTTCTATCTTATTTATCATCCATTCAGGCTTGTTGAGTTAATATCAGTTCTAAAAGAATCAAGGCTTGAGCCAAAGAAGATGAGGTTCGTCCATTCAAGAAAAGGTGATGAAGCCAAGATGGTCCTGATTGAGGCAGCAAAGGGATCAGG
>PVMK01157368.1_pt1 | contig 20154 bp, 19 predicted proteins | sample 1853481 | NCBI WGS metagenome assembly PVMK01 (sample SAMN08533507, study PRJNA380276) | Marine sediment metagenome, whole genome shotgun sequencing project. | reverse complement strand
AGTTCTTGTAGCCCATCGTTTGCGACTGGGTCGCCGCCGGATCCGTCAGCGATTGCCGCAGGTAATCGAGACCACGCTGATCTCCGACATGCGTAAGCTCGGGTCCGATTCCAATGCCGTGACCCGCAATGATGTGGCAGGCGGGACAGCCGCCCGATTTCTGGTAAATATCCTTGCCACGGCCCGGGTTGCCAGGCATCTCCTCCGCTTCGAGCTCGCCGAGTGTTCGCACGTAGCCTGCCACTTGTGTGGTTTGCTGTTCGTCCAGGGTCCAGATTGCCGGCATACCGGTACCTGGAATGCCTTCATCCAGCAAGTCGATCAGGGCCTGATCGTCAGTCGCATATTTGAGTTTCGATCGGACAAGATTGGATCCTTCACCGCCCTGGCCCGCGATACCATGGCAACGCGCGCAATGGACCTTGAAAATCTTTTCCCCCTCGGCCAAATCCGTTGCGGTCAGCTCGTCCAACGGTGACTGCGCCCACGCAAGAGCCGGCAGGCTGAGGATAGTCAGACAAGAAAGCAGACGATGTAGCATTGCGATTACCTCTTATTATTGTGGGTAATGTCAGCGATCGCGAATATCGAGTCAAGTCAGCTTGAGTGGCAGGCCTGCATTTTAAACGTTGAAGCGGAAATGCATGACATCGCCTTCCTGGACGATGTAATCCTTGCCCTCGAGCCGTAGTCGGCCTGATTCCTTTGCGCCTTGCTCGCCGTTGCCGGCAACATAGTCATCGTATGAGATGACTTCCGCGCGGATGAATCCACGCTCGAAATCCGTATGAATCTCGGCCGCGGCTTTTGGCGCCGAAGAGCCGATCCGCGTCGTCCAGGCTCGTGCTTCTTTCGGGCTAGCCGTAAAAAATGTCTGCAGGCCGAGCAATTTATATCCACAACGAATGACTTTGTTCAACCCGGGCTCATCGAGCCCATGCGCCTCAAGGAATTCTGCCTTGTCTTCCTCATCGAGCTGAGCGATATCGGCTTCAATTGCGGCACAAATTGCGACCACCTCTGACCCTTCTTTTCTCGCGTACTCGCGCACTGCGTCAAGATAGGGATTATTGTCGAGCCCATCTTCGTCGATATTTGCCACGTACATAACCGGCTTGCTGGTCAACAGGTGAAATTCACGCAGCCGCTTCCTTTCATTGCCATCCAGCAACAAGGCGCGAACCGGCAAGCCTTCCGCCAGGTGATCCCGGACCTTTTTCAGTACGTCACGCAGTGCGAGTGCATCCTTTTCATTCGCCTTCGCGTTGCGCTCGGCCTTGTAAAGCTGCCGTTCGACAGATTCGAGATCGGCGAGCGCCAATTCGGTATTGATGGTTTCGATGTCATCGAGCGGGCTAATCGATCCGGACACGTGCGTAATATCATCGTTTTCGAAACAGCGCACCACGTGCACGATCGCGTGGGTATCGCGGATATTCGCGAGGAACTTATTGCCGAGCCCTTCGCCCTGGGATGCGCCGGCGACAAGCCCGGCGATGTCCACGAACTCCATTGTTGTCGGAATAGTCTTCTGCGGCTGCACGATTTTGCTGATCACGTCGAGTCGTGGGTCGGGCACCGGCACGACGCCGACATTCGGATCAATGGTGCAAAACGGATAATTCTCAGCCGCAATCTCGGCTGCCGTCATAGCGTTGAAGAGTGTGGACTTGCCTACATTAGGCAGCCCAACGATGCCACAGGTGATCGCCATACTTATCTATTCTGTAGTGTGCAGTTCTTTCATTGCCGCATTGAGACCTACGTCAGTCAGCAACGGCATGACCTCGGCCGCTTCATCGACGTTTTTGAGAATCGCAGCCTCGACTTCTCGCGACGCGTTCTTCAAGACGTAATCCGTCACATCATCCTTGTGCCCGGGATGGCCCACACCGAGTCGCAGTCGCATGAAGTCGGCACCGCAGTGCCGTATGACATCGCGCAAACCATTGTGTCCGCCGTGACCGCCGCCAAGTTTGAGTCGAACCGTGCCCGGTGGCAGATCAATCTCATCGTGCGCGATGAGCAGTTGAGCAGTCGTTTGACGGTAATAATCCAGGATGCCCCGAATCGGTCCGCCGCTCTGATTCATGTAAGCCTGTGGTTTGATCAACCAGACGTCACTTGCTGCAAGCTTGATCTTGCAGACGTCCGCATCGAAACGCTTTTCATATTTGAATTGGGCGCCGTCCCGCCGTGCGAGTTCGTCGGCAAACCAGAATCCCGCGTTATGCAGCGTATTCGCATAACGGTCATCCGGATTACCCAGTCCTGCAATGATGCTGAGATGTGAAGCCATAGATTCTGTATCAATAAAGCGCGGGGCAGTGTAGACGGCAATCTGTGTTTAAAGCAAAAAGGCCGCCAGATGTGGCGGCCTCGTTGCGATAAACATGAAGATTACTTTTCTTCCGCCGGTTTCTCGCCGCCCTCTTCGGCTGCGCCACCTTCCTCTGCAGCGCCCTCTTCGCCTTCGGCTTCCTCGCCTTCGACCAGTTCGCCTTCGATCTCTTCGACTTCCTCTTCGATGACGACTTCCTTGATGAACTGAATGGACACGATCGGGCGATTCTCATCCGGGCCCTGGGCAAGCGCCGGAATCTCAACACCCTCCGGCATTTTAATGTCCGCGAGATACAACATCTCGTTGAGGCCCAGATTCGCGATATCAACCTCGAAATACTCTGGCAGGTCTTTCGGCAGGCAGGTGATTTCGATATCCGTAATCAATTGTGAAACGGATCCACCTTCCTCTTTCACGCCGCGGGCCTCTTCAGCATGCAGGTAGTGAATCGGCACGTTCATCCTGATCTTCTCGTCTGCAACGATACGCTGAAAATCCATGTGCATGATCAGCCGTTTCGCCGGATGACGCTGGATATCCTTGACGATGGCCGCCTGGCTCTTCTCATTGACCTGAATATTCAGAATACTCGAGTAGAACGACTCGTTTTCGAGCTGGCGAATGACCTTGTTATGGTCGAATGACAGTGAGCGCGACGGGCGGCCGGCACCATAGATGATTGCAGGAACTTTGCCTTCACGACGCAGGCGGCGGCTCGCACCTTTCCCCTGGTCTGTCCGTAGTTCTGCAACCAGATCGAATTCCTTAGCCATTAAAGCTCTCCAGAGATAAACGATAACTGATTGATAATATTGCCGTTTCCGGCATCGATCAAAAATCCCGATCGCGACCAATCGGGACTGGGCGCGCATCATAGCCCATTGTTAATAAAGTGTCAGCCCGAATTCGAAGAATTTGGGCTGACTCCTTTTCCCCACCTCCCAAAAAAATACGCCGCAGTCCGACCATGAATTACCAGGCGGCGGTCGCGTGGTGTTTCACATCGAGCGAGTTGAAGCGCTTTCGAGCGAGTGGGGAATACCGCGTGGCCGCCGCCGACTCCGACCGTATCCACTCTCAGGTATGAGCCTTTCTAGTCGACGTACAGGGAACTCACTGATTCTTCGTCGGAGATACGCCGCATCGTCTCGGCAAGCAGCTCTGCAGTCGATAATTGCCGAATCTTGCTACAGGCTTGAGCAGCCTCGCTCAGTGGAATCGTATCGGTGACGACGATCTCGTCGAGCTCGGATTCCGAAATACGGGAGACCGCCGGGCCTGACAACACCGGGTGTGTGATGTATGCAGCAACCGTTGCCGCTCCATTGGTTTTGAGTGCGCTCGCTGCGTGGCAAAGGGTGCCGGCAGTATCTACCATGTCGTCGATCACCACGCAGTTTTTACCGTCAACCTCACCGATGATGTTCATGACTTCTGACTGATTCGCTTTGGAGCGTCGTTTATCGATGATGACCAGATCCGCATCGTCCAGCCGTTTTGCCAGGGCGCGTGCGCGGATTACGCCGCCAACGTCCGGTGACACAACGACCATGTCTTCGTATTTCTGTTTCCAGACATCGCCAAGCAGCAACGGGGACGCGTAGACATTGTCCACCGAGATATCGAAAAAACCCTGGATCTGGTCGGCGTGCAGGTCGACGGTCAGCACCCGGTCGACGCCAGCCACGCCAATCATCTTGGCAACAAGCTTGGCGGTAATGGGGACTCGCGCTGCCCGCGGACGCCGATCCTGGCGCGCGAACCCAAAGTAAGGAATAACGGCGGTAATTCTGGCAGCGGATGCTCGCCGCGCCGCGTCCACCATGACCAGCAATTCCATCAGGTTCTCGGCGGTCGGGGGGCAGGTGGACTGGATGATAAAGGTCTCCCTGCCGCGGATATTCTCCAGTATTTCGACCAGTATTTCGCCGTCGCTGAAGCGGCCGACCTGGATTTTGGCGAGCGGCGTATGAAGAATCCGGGCAATGTCGTGCGCGAGTTTGGGGATTCGCGTTGCCCGAGAAAATTGCCATTGTCGCCGGATCCACGGCTTCACCTCACCTGATGTTGGTTATTCGGTCGGGCCCGCAAGCAGGGTTTGGTTGGGGTGGCAGGATTCGAACCTGCGCATGACGGGATCAAAACCCGTTGCCTTGCCACTTGGCTACACCCCATTTGTTTCCAGGCGAACCAGCGTCTTCATGCGCCTTCCGCACCACTTTCCCCAAACACGCGCTCTACTCATGAGCGTGTAATGCGCGCAATTGTGAGGCGCGCACCCAATGCTGTCAACGGGGGATCACGGACTATCTGAAGGTCCAGCTGTCGATTACAAGGATGACTTTGACGTCGTCATTAACCGCGGTGAGGCGGCGCGGCATGAGCTGTCCGCCGCCTTCTCTGTATTGGGTGAATTCGACTTCCCAGTCTTGCTGGCGCAGCGTCAAAAGCTGGCCGTCCTCGCCAAATTCGGTCTCTGCGGGGCTGGCTGGATCCGGTATGCCGAGCGCCCAGAAACGCAGACTGGCGACCGGAATGGTCCAGCCGTACATCTGGCGAAGTTCGACCTCCGCGTCATGCAGCTCGGTAATGACGCCATCCCGATCGGTCACGGTGATTTCCCGGCGATCGCCGTTGATGAACACCGTGCCAACACCTAATGGTCCGTTGATCCTTGCCCGAAAGACAACCCCGTCTTGTCGCCATCGCAGCTGGCCGTTAAAGCCTTCCTCGCCGGCACTGACGCCAATGCGTCCGGCGAACTCCCATTCATCCACGCCGACAAGGATTTTTTGGCGAGATTCCCAATCGGATAAATCAGGTAATTCAAGACTCTTGGGGGTAACGCAGGCGGATATCAGCACTGTCAGGAAACAGTGGCACCAGTTTCGGGGATGGTCGCCGCAAGGCCGGTCCGGCCTCAGGGCGTATCCGGAAGAAGTCGCTCGCGAACACTCTTCAGGAGATCATTGTCTGGAAACCTGAGCTCGGCACTTTCAAGCGTGGTTTCGGCATCAGCGTGCCGCTCGAGTGCCCAAAGAACCTCGATGATGTGTGACGCAACCTCCGGATCACGGAAGCGTTCATACGCGCGTTCCAGTTGAATCAGCGCTTTATCGTATTGCCCCTGCCGGTAAAGCACCCAACCCCAGCTATCGATGATCGCCGCACTTTCGGGATCGAGCTCGAGCGCTTTGTGGATGAACTTTGCCGCTTCATCGTAGCGATCCGTACGATCTGCCAGCGTGTAGCCCAGCGCATTCAGGGTCATGGCGCTATCGGGCCAACGCTTTGCCGTTTTGCGGTAAAGCTCAATGGCATCATCGAGACGATCCATACGCAGCAATAATTCGGCTTTACCGAGATATGCCCCTTCGCTATCCGGACGATAGGCAACGACCTTGTCGTAGTATTTTAGCGCTTCCGGGTATCTTTCCAGTGACGAAAGTAACTGTGCCTTGGACTGCAACATGTCCACGGCGTAATTCGGGTTGATTTCGGCGAATTTCGACAAGTGCTCGAGCGCTTCCTCTTCATCACCCATCTGCGCCATGATGCCGGCCGCCCGGCGTTGCGAGATGATGGCGTTGCTGCCGCGGGTTACCTGGGCGTAGTAATGAAGCGCTCGCTCGGGCTTTGAACTCCGGTCGGCGATCCGGCCCAGGTAATACAGGGCATCCATCGTATAGTGGCCGCTTTCCAGTAGATCCTGAAAGTCGTCGCGGGCCGCATCGAGATGATCGAGCCGGAAGTTGATGATCGCCATGAGCCGCAGTGCATCGGTGCGCGAGGGCTGCTCCAGCAATATCTGGTTGACCTGGCTCAGCGCATCATCATCGCGTCCGGCCGACAAAAGCATGATCGCAAGCTCGAGCCGCGCCTCCGGATCCGGATCGGGGTCGTCGCCGACCAGCCTCGACGTATAGTCAATGGCCCCCTCCTGGTCACCACTGAGCAACATTGAGCGCGCGTATAAAAGGTGTGGCTTCACCCAGTCTGGTTCGATCTCGGAGGCCTTTTTAGCGCGTTCGCCAGCCGTTTCTGCCTCGCCGGCCTGCAAGGCCATGACGGCGACCGCATAGTTAGCCTCGGCCGAGTCCCCGTAAGGCTTTGCAAGCTTCAGCATCAACTCGTACGCCAGGCTTGCGTCCTCCTGGGAAAGGAACGGAATCAGCGCAAGTAAGCGCTCGTCTGCAGGTTGACGGCCCCGTTTCAGCAGTTTTTCGAAACTGCGCTGAGATCTCCTGATTTGGCCGGTGCGCAAATAAAGCTGGGAGACGTACAGCAGGGCCTCGTCATCTTCGGCATCCAGTTTGGCCCAGCGTTTGGCGGACTTGAGTGCTTCCTCATTGAATCCATAGCTGTACGAAATCCGCGTTGCCTGCTGGGCAATCTGCGGATCATCGCTTAGCTCGGCAGCGCGGCGGTACTCGATTGCCGCTTCCTGATACTGGCTATTGCGCAGTGCCAGCTCGGCCTGCAGCAAGTGCTCGGAGAGTTCCTCTGCATCGTCGGCAAATACGTGTGGTGTAGCGGTCAGGAGCACACAGGCCATTCCAAATGCGAGGCGCTGCAATGTTTCTCTAGTGCGATTCAATAGTGTGATCCTGCTTATATTGCCGTATGGCAATTTTCCAGTGGTGGTGGACACAGACAAGGAACTACGTCATCAGTTCGCTTATCATACGCACTGTTTTGCACCCTGAATCCCAATAACCAAGATGCCGCTCCACATACTCGGGCTGAACCATACCACGGCACCTGTCGAAATTCGCGAGCAGGTGATCTACTCGGGCGACGATATCGCCCGGGCGCTGGCGGAGCTTGTGCAGCTGCAAGGCATTGATGAGGCAGTGATTCTTTCGACCTGTAATCGCACCGAATTTTACCTGGACAGTGATGACGGCGGAGTGACGGCGCTGGCCTCCTGGCTCAAGGGTGACCAGTCGCTGAGCAAGGATGCAGAGGCCGCGCTGTTTACCCTTAATAATGAGGAGGCCATCCGGCACCTGTTTCGCGTGGCTTGCGGTCTCGATTCCATGGTGCTCGGCGAACCACAGATCCTGGGACAATTAAAAGACGCCTTTCGACAGGCCGAACAATCCGCCACGGTCGGTTCGCAACTAGGCAGACTTTTCCAGCACACGTTTTCGGTGGCGAAGAAGGTTCGCACCGACACGGAAATCGGCTCAAGCCCGGTCTCGGTCGCCTACGCCGCGGTCAATCTCGCCAACCAGTTTTTCGCCGGGTTTTCAAAACATACCGCGTTGTTGATCGGTGCCGGCATGACCATTGAACTCGTGGCAAGGCACCTGTCCAGCAAAGGCATCGGCCGCATGTTCGTGGCCAACCGTGATTTCGACCGCGCGCAGAAGATCGCCTCGCAATTCGACGGCTTCGCACTGCCGCTGTCCGAGATCGAAGGCACCTTGCCCGAGGCTGACATTCTGATCAGCTCGACCTCCAGCACAGAACCAATCGTCACCACCGAACAGATGCAAAGCGCCATTCGGGCGAGAAAACGCAGGCCGATTTTCGCAGTCGACATTGCAGTGCCAAGAGATCTCGAAGCGGGTATCGGCGAACTCGATGACGTCTATCTCTACACCATTGATGATCTCGACAAAGTCATCGTCGAGGGCCAGAGCAATCGGGAAGCAGCCGCCGTCGATGCCGATCGTATTCTCATCGAGGAAACGCAGCGATATTTAAGCATTGAGCGCAGCAAGGAAGTGGCGCCGATCATTACCGCTTTGCGAGATCACGGGGACACACTCCGCCACGAGGTGCTGGCACAGGCACGGCGCAGGCTGGCAAAAGGCGCCGACCAGGACGAAGTGCTGGAGTTTGTCACCGCCTCACTCCTCAAAAAATTTCTGCACCAGCCGAGTGTCCGCCTGCGCGAAGCCGGTGAACAATCGGATCAGGTCATTCATCGACGCCATCCGCGAACTCTTCGGCCTCGAGCAAAAAGATTAAACCGTGAAAGACTCGATCAGAAACAAGTTGGAGACCACGCGGGAGCGGTTTGAAGAGCTTGAAGGGCTCATGTCCGATCCTGATGTCATCAAAGATCAGGACCGGTTTCGTGATCTGAGAAAAGAGTATGCGCGGCTCGAACCGATCATCGGCCTGTTCCAGCAATACGAAACACTCAGCGATGACTTGACGGCCGCCGCGGAAATGGTCAACGACAGTGATGAGGAAGTTCGCCAGATGGGCGAAGAAGAACTGGCCGCGCTCGAAGAGAATCGCGAATCACTGGAGCTGGAGCTGCAAAAGGCGCTGATCCCGCCGGATCCGCATGACGACAGCAACGTGTATCTCGAAATTCGCGCCGGCACCGGCGGCGACGAAGCCGCCATCTTCGCCGGCGACCTCTTTCGCATGTATTCAAAATACGCGGAAGCAATGAAGTGGCCGATGGAAATCATCAGCGCACGTGAAGGCGAGCACGGCGGCTACAAGGAAATTGTCAGCCGGGTAACCGGCAGCGGTATTTACGCGAAGCTGAAGTTCGAATCCGGCGCACATCGCGTACAGCGTGTCCCGGCGACCGAGTCACAGGGACGGATTCACACCTCTGCCTGTACCGTCGCCGTACTAGCCGAGCCGGAGGAAGTTGAAGAGATAGAAATCAACACGAACGATTTGCGGATCGATACCTATCGAGCTTCGGGCGCCGGCGGCCAGCATGTCAACAAGACGGATTCCGCCGTTCGAGTAACGCATTTACCAAGCGGCATCGTTGTCGAATGCCAGGACGAGCGATCGCAACACAAGAACCGCGCCCGGGCGATGTCGCTGCTCCAGGCAAAACTCCTGGATGCAGAAATCGCGCAACGCGAAATGGAACAGGCGCAACAAAGAAAATTACTCGTAGGTTCCGGTGATCGGTCGGAACGCATCCGTACCTACAACTATCCACAAGGCCGGGTTACAGACCACCGCATCAATCTCACCTTATATAAGCTTGCGGAGATCCTTGAAGGCGAACTCGGCCAGGTAATCGATCCATTGATCAATGAATACCAGGCCGATCAGCTCGCTGCGTTGAGCGAGTCACTGAATTGAACAGTCCCACAGGTCGTCATTGCGAGCATTATCTATCCTGGCCTGCACATTCGCGACAGTTCGCGCTCCAACAGGGTGCTGGCCGTATTTGTACGTCTGCTTCGAAAGCAGACTGTAGAATAGTCGTCTGGCAAAAAGGGAAGAAGGCTGGCAGTTGAATAGCTATGGATTTTGCGACTCGACAAAATTCCTGGGAGGAAATAGCCATCAACCACCAGCCTCAATTCGTGGACCGACAACATCGGCCGGCGATTGGCATATGCTGTGCGAGCTTATTCGGCAGCAACCTGTGCCGGTGACGTATCCGGCGGGACATCGCTGACGACACCCGTTTGTGCATTGATGTAGAGGATGTGCTGCTCGTTCATCACGGTCGGACCATTGCTGATGCGGGTGTATACGATCCACGTGCCGGCATCACGTGTGATGCTGCGGATCTTCGCACCGCCGGGACCGAACCGGCTGCAAAAGCCCACCGAGCAGAGATGCGCGCGAGCCAGTCGCTTGGCCGAATTGGCCGATACCTGCTCTTCCACTTCATATTTTGCAATATCTTCGTCGTCGGGCGTGTGCGCAAATATCGTTGTTGCAGGCAGCGTAATGAGCGCGACGCCGGCCAACACGACAGCAGAACGGCGCAGCAGCCAGGGCTCGCGCATTTTGGTCTTACGGTTGATAATGTTCATGATCAGACTCCATTGGTTGCGGTGGAAATCACCGTGCCTATCCAGTACGTGATCCAGCGTAGGCGGAGGGGGCTTCAGGAGTCTTGTGAGTGGGCTGAGAAATGTCTGAAATCTGACGGATATTTCTCTGAGAGATGGTGTCCGACCCTTAATATAGGAACATTATGCAGAGTGCAGAACAGGGGACGTCCAAACAATGACATATCACGGAGCGGATGTTTTGCAGATTGGGAAATGGCGCGTCGAACCAGCACTGGGGCGGATTTCCAGCGAGTCAGGAGAGCAATTTCTGCGCCCGAGGGAAATGGATCTTTTGATCTATCTGGCAGAACAGCACGGCCGGATCGTGTCCGCCGATAACATAATGTCGGAAGTCTGGTCGGGCGTCGAAGTTACCAACGATTCCTTGTACTTCTCGATCAGCCAGCTACGGAAACGCCTGGATGAACCGGATGCCGAAGAGAGCATCATCGAAACCATGCCCAAACGCGGCTATCGGCTGACGGTCCCGGTTGAACTAATGCCGGAGGCCGACGCGGCTGAATCCGCCACGCAAGCCGAACCCGATCGGCGGTTACAGGAAACGGGCTTACTTCGACGGCTGTCCAATCGCCGTGTTGTGTACGGCGTCATCGGTGCAATACCCATCCTTGCAGCTATCGGCTGGCTTTGGGGTGGGACGCCATCGGCTGATCCGCCCAACCTAACGTACCCACCGACCGCAATTGCCGTCATGCCATTGATCGACCTGTCACCAGAGACCGCTTACACCTATTTCTCTGATGGCATCACAGACGAGATCCCGAATCTGCTGGCGCGCGTCCAGGGGCTGCTGGTTGCGGCGCGTACTTCGTCCTTTGCGTTCAAGAATTCCAATTCGAATATCAATGAGATCGGCGATGCGCTCGGCGTTGGAACCATACTCGAAGGCAGCGTGCGCAAGGACGGTGGCCGAGTGCGCGTTTCCGTACAACTAATTAATACCGACACGGGATTTCAGCTGTGGTCGGAGACCTACGAGCGCGAGCTCAGTAGCGTATTCGCGATCCAAAATGAAATCAGCCGCCATATCGCCGACGCGCTTGAACTGACATTGACTGGCGATGCTGACGCCACCGAATCCGGCGAGCTGCTCGTGTCCGACCCACGAGTCGTGGATGAGTATCTGATGGGCGTCGAAGGGCTGCGAACCTACAGTTTTGACTCAATTCGACAGGCGATCCGGCATTTCGAGAACGTGTTACGAATCGATCCGACATTTACACAAGCGCTTATTCAACTAGCGGACGCCAAGCTCTTTCTCTTGAATACTGGTGCGAGCTACGACATCGCCCTGGTTGATGAAGCAGAGAGTCTCGTCCAGCAAGCCCTTGAGCGTGATCCGAAAAATGGTGCGGCGTACCGGGTACTCGGTATGGTCAGCGGGTGGCGTGGACAGTGGCAGCAGAGTCGAGATCAGGTGTTGCAGGCCCTCGAACTCAATCCCAGCGATTCGATCGCCATGGTTATTCTCGGGCAAAACTACATTATGCACGGTGAACTCGAGGCAGCAGGCCATGCGCTCGAGCGCGCGCTCCGAATCGACCCGTACGGCGCCTCGGCGTTGATGAAATATGCCTGGCTGAAGCAGCGCACTGGCGACATTGACGAGGCTCGGCAACGATCGAGCGAGCCAAAGAATTACATCCCACGAACCCGAACCTGCCGTGGATGCTCGGCTTGCTTCAAGTCGGCGAGCTCGGTGACCTCGTCGGTGGGCTCAAGAGTTTTCTTCGGGCAGCTGAACTCGACACGCAGGACCACGAGATTGCGGCTTACGTTGCAATGACATATCTCACCTTGGGCATGCCGCAATCCGCCGAGCCCTGGATCGAACGAGCGATGAGGGACGGGCCGGATACGGCAACGTCGCACGCGGTCGAAGCAACGTACCTGCAACTCACGGGGCAAAAACGCCAGGCTACTGAGGTATCGACAACGGCAATTCGCGATCGCGATTACCGTTGGTTCTATCACGACTTGCTGTTCAACAACCTGATCGTGATAGCGGTTCGCAACCTCCTGGATGAAGGGCGCGTCGATTATGCAATTCAACTCTTGGAGGATACATTGCCGACTGCGGAGAGCATTGTGGGAATGGGACGGATAGTCGACATCGAAGGAAAAATGATGACGATGCAAGAGCCCGTGGCGTGGTTGGTGGCTCTTGCCTGTGCGTATGCCGAACGCGGTGATTCAGAGAAAGCATCAGAGCTGATAAGGAACGCTGTTGGAATTCGTCTGGCTGAGAACGCAATCGGCAGCGTCGTACCCCGCAATGAACATTATTTGATGGAAGCGCGGGTGCTGGTAATGCAAGGCGATGATGAAATGGCTTTGAACATGCTCGAAGAGTCCGTGCAGCACAATCTGATCTTCGGATGGCAGATCCGGCTAGCGGGCGACTACGCGTTTCGACGCTTGCAGTCGGATCCGCGATTCCTGTCAATCGTCGATCAGCTTGAGGCTAACGTCGAGCGCCAGCGAGCTATCGTGCTCGGGCAGCCAACGTTAACAAGTGCTCGGGCGCATTAATTAAGACCCCATTATCCGCACTGATGTCTGCTTTGGGTCGTTGGCGGCCCCTTTGGTCAATATTAGCCTAGCAGGTTGTTGAAAAAGCCATCCAAGGCTTTTTCACGCACAATCCGAACGCCGCTCTTGTGCATCCCTGCACTCCGCGGCATTGAGACGTCCTGTCTGGCAACGTGGTTTTCGAATTGCTCCCATTTTCAATGGCTTACAGCCATCAAAAATGTCGGTCGCCCTGTACCGTCTAGCAGGCTGCAGAAAAACTGCGTTTTTCAACAGCCTGCTAGTGTCCGCGTCCGGGGGGCAAAGCGGAGTTTCAGATGCGGGAAATTTACAGTTTTTGCCGGCAAACGGCTGGCAGCAAAAGTCAGGATATTTCTAACGGCAGCGTAGCCATTTTAGTAAAACAGGCCGTCGAAATCCCGCTCGTAGATTTTTTGTATGAATTGGTCGGGCAACTGGAGACCATCAACCAGTTTAGCAAGCAGTTTCATTTCTCCCGCGTCTTTATGATTGTCAGCCGCAATTACGCACAGAACCATGAACATCAGATCTTCTTTCTGGGTGCGCGTCAGCGCTTCGTTTACAGAATCCACGATCTCATCGAGTTGGTCATGGCTCGGAAGTTCGTCCGCCGCACGGGCAACAAGGTCCAACGCCTCATCCGAGCTGAGTCCGAAGCGTTTACACAGCAAATTTACTATGCGTAAATTTTCGTCGGGCGAAATGCCGCCATCGCTTCTGGCAACCAGCGCCAGTAGCGACGCGATCAATATCTGCGCTTCATGATCGCTCGCAACGCTATCGCTTGCGATCCTGACGCCAGTTTTTTCGATGATAAGATCTAACAGCGACATACCAAGGATAATATCAGTAGCGAGGCGTGATGTCCGCTTTGGGAAATAGCAGACGCGGTCTCGGCTTAATTCTATGAGTGGGAATCCAGTCTATGGTAAGGCAGAGTGTCAAGAAATGACGGGGAATCGTCGCCGTCATTGGCAATCCGATCATCAATCAGTTTCCTGTTTGTCAAAAGCCTCGGTGCAATGCCTACCAAATGCGTCCACTCCGGTCGAACAAGAGGGCGCAAGCGTCAATCCAAAAGCCAACATCAAGAACTGGAGAAAATCTGTAAGTATTTTCATATCGTTGTTCCCGGGTGGCTCAAAACGTCTTCGAGAAGTTGACGATCCAGATTGATGCGTTGTCAGCGTTCCGACCGTCCAGGACCTCTTGCAGACCCATATCAATCCGCACACTGTCGGAAACATTCATGATTGCGCCAATGGTCGCAGCATGGTTGATGGAGCCATTGCCGCGACTCGCGGAAGCATGGCCGTAATTGTATTCAGCTTCAAACTGCAACCAGGAATTAAGTTGCCAACCCACCGCGACATCCCCGATGAATTCACTGCGTATATCATCCCGTTCGTCGCCCAGCGCCAGGAAATGACCGACGTCCAGGTTCAGATTAAATCTACCGTCGACATAAGTTAGGACCAGCAAGTTGTTGATGCTCCAGTAATCCTGTCCTGGTGCGAGCCTTTCGGTTACGGACGTGCCCGCAAATGGCGCCGTGAAGCCCGGTACCCAGGCTACGGCCAACTTTTTCTCATCATCCTGGTGGAGCAGCAATTTGGCGTTGACTGTTGCATTGCCAATCCCGTCACCCAAATCGCCATCCGCGTCCTTGATTACGTCTCGCCAGGACACTTCGATCGACGCATCAATTCCCTTCCCCAATCCGCGAGTTGCCTTCGCAACGATGATCTGCCCCTTCAGTTCGCCTCTGATTATGCGGTTACCATCATTATCAAATAAGGTCTCGGCGGTAACGTATTGATAGCGGAACTCGAGTTCCGTATTACCAGCGTCGAGCGGAAGAGCATCCTCGGCAACGAGTTTTGCAGTTTCGGTATTTTGGGCCAACGCGAAAACCGGCATTCCGCCCACCATCATCGGGAGGAAAAACAATAGCAGAAGCCTTATATCTATCATGATCCGAACGAATGTCTGCTTTTCCCGAAAGCGCAAATTTAGAAGTGTCCACCAAACCCGGTCTGGTCCTCAACGCGGACCTTCCAAGTTGGTCAATTTTTTGAAAATTCTGGGCCGTTCCCTGAATGTCCGCTTTTCCCGAAAGCGGACATTCAGATCAGCAGAAATTGGGGGGGAATTAGGGCCCGCTTTCGGCCAGAATCGGCCGCTTGCGATACCCATTTTAATTTTTATCATCAGTAAACTTATTGGACCAATGAGTCCCGTCGCAAAATGGCTTGTTCTTCGAATCGCCGCATCGACACAAGGTATAATGCTCCTTCGAAGCTCCTTCCGCCGGCGCCGTATCGAGAAGAGCAGGTCCACCAGACACCACATAGGGACCATTTGGCGCTACAAAGATGGTCGGCTCGCCTTCCCAGTCACGATATTCGAGGTCATCAATGGAATAGCTTAGAGCCCCAGATGGGCACTTTTGAATTGTCGCAATGATTTCGTCACGACTTGCCGAATCCGGATAAATCCACGGTTCTTTTTTTAAACGGAAAACTGAAGCAAGACCATCGGTGCAATGGCCAGCATGCGCACAATTGCCACGATTATCATGAATAGTGATTTCCTCACCCATGTAATTTTCACGTTTGTCTTCGACGCGCCCTTCAAGATTCGCAGATGAAAACCCGATTTTTGAGTGTGTTCCGTCACAAAATGGCTTGTTAGCCGAACCGCCACACCTACAGAGCGCCATCGTCTCTTTGGATTGAATGGGTCCCTTTTGATTGGCGAAATTCTTCACATTTTTCGCTAAATAGGGCCCATCGGAAGTTGGTGTAATGTTCGGTCCATTGGCTGAACTCATGTGAATCTCCTTTCATTGAAGTTCATGAATTCGGCAAAGCAGTCGTAGCCTAGAGCTACCATGAATCCTGGCTATGGATCTGGGTTGCCTGGAAGCTTAATTACCCGCGCAGCCGCATAATTTCGGGTTAGATCGTCTCACATAAGGCCCGGCGCAAGGCCGGGCTTTTCTGTCCAATAGTAGTCTACGCTCACGCTAGGGTTATCGGAGGGCCAACGGCTACGCGATGCCTTTTTCTTTCTTGAATTTATCCAGCAACGATGACAGGACATCGCTAACGTCCCACATTCCCACCTTATTAAATTCGGTCATTGGATCTGGCACAGCTTTAATGGGCTCAGTCATGCGTTCGGTCCTTGCACGGCCCGCTATTGCGTGACGATCGGTCGGATACGCACGTCGATCCGTCGGTTCTGCGCGCGCCCCTCTGCCGTGGCATTCGAGGCGATCGGCTGGTTCTCACCCTGCGAGACCGCTACCAGCTGCGCCGCCGGCACGCCCTCCGCTTGCATCAGCCGAACCACGCTCGCCGCTCGCGCGCCTGCAACCTCCCAATTGGACGGGAACTGCGCCCGCAGCTGGGATCCGACCGGAACGTTGTCGGTGAAGCCGAGCACGGCAATTTGGTAGGGCTGCTGCCCGATCTCTGTAACGAGCTCAGCGATCAGCTGCTGGCCCTCGGGCTTCAATTGCACTGAGCCGCTCGCGAACAGCACGTCGTGCGGCAGAATAATGTGCAGGCCGTCTGCCAGGAGCTGCATCTTGATCGCTCCTCGCACCGCCCAGGCCGCGATCTCGTCAGCCAGCTCCTCCTCCTCGAGCCGCATCATTGCGATCTCGTGCTCAGCCAGTTCGAGTTCGATGCTCAGGCCCACGGCGACGACCCCCACGGCGGCGGTCTCACGGCGCAAGTCCTGGTTCTCCTGGCTGAGATTGTCACGCTCGGCCACGACCTCTTTGTATGTTTTATTGCTCACGCAGCCAGCGAACAACATGGCTCCGGTGAGCACGACGACCATTGCGGAAAATTTTCGACACGAGATGGTATTGAGCATGAGTGTGTACTCCTTATTTGTTCTTGTTGGCACGCAGAGCGGCGAGTCTACCATACGGTTCTGTATGGCGATCGACATGTCGTAAAAAAGCCGGTCGCGGGCAATGCCCGGAGACGCCTAGCCGCTGCGAATAGTCTGCTGAAATTAATAATAATGGAGCCCTGAATTGCAGATCGCGCTGCTGATTCTGGCTTTCCGTTCAAGGATCATGAGAGGATAATAATTATCGTCGTTGCCATGGTTCCGACAGAGTATTGGCGTCCTTCGAGCGCTGCGTGAGCCATACTTATCACGACAAGCGGTAATTCACCGGAGAGCAACATGAAACCAGCCATCACCGAGAATCGCCCCGTAGTCGGGGACCGCAATTTGTATAATCAATTTATGGAAATCGCCCGCAATCGAATCACTACGCGGCAATTCAAACCTGATTACGAAGTGCCAAAAGAACATTACGAAATGATCCTGGAAGCAGCGCGTCATGCACCATCGGGAGCCAATGCCCAGCCGTGGCACTACATCGTAATCCGGGATTCTGAGGTCAAACAGGTGATCGCCGATTACTTCGTCGAGGAACAGCGCTTTCGCGCCAGCCTGAAGATGAAGTTTCCGACACCGAACTATGCCGGCCTCGCTACCGCACCTGGATTCATTGTCATCGTCGCTGATTTTCGCTACGTGAGAGCGTTTCCGATGCTTAAAGATGATGACTCCGATCTCAATAAAATGTATATCGAGAACGCAGAACGGATCCTGCTGCAAAGCGTTGCCGCGTCCACGATGTCAGCACACCTGGCAGCGGCAGCGCTCGGCTATAACGTCTGGTGGGTCACTGCGATCGGCCAGCAAAAGGCGCAGGAAGAAATGAGGCCGCTCCTGAAAGTTCCGGACGAGCTTTCTATTCTTGACATCATGTGTTTCGGACCACCGCTCAAGGAGCCGTATAAGCGATGGAAAAAATCACCGGAGGAAATCATTCACTGGGATGTCTTCGATCAGAAAAATTACCCGACCGATGAAGAGCTCGATGTATGGATCAAGGAGAAGCGCCACAAGGTCATGTACAAAGATGCTGAAAAAATTGACTAGCCCGGAGGTCGCACCAGCCGATGAAACCCGTCTATGCCACCTTCGATCAAGGCACGACTCGACCGGGAGTACTCGCCAAGCAGTTGTATCGATGACATCGATGTCTACCTGGATGAATATGCTCGCACCAGCAAGGCAGCCAAAAGTGACGCGCTAAAAGATAACGCATGCGATGCGGACCAGCGTTACGGTCCAGGCGCCGAGGAGACGCTGGACCTTTTTCTGCCGGCAGAGCGGGGCTCGGCTCCGCTACACGTATTTATCCATGGCGGCTACTGGCAGTTGCTGAGCAAAGATGAATCGTGTTTTGCCGCGCCGATGTTCCAGCAGCATGGCAGCTTGTTCGCCGCTCTTAACTACACGCTGGCGCCGCAACAAACGCTGACCGGCATCGTCGAGGAGAATCGGCGGGCAATCACATGGCTGTACCAAAATGCGGCTGATTGGGGCTTCGATCGCGAGCGCATCTATTTATCCGGCCATTCCGCCGGAGCACATCTCGCCATGATGATGCTGCAGACGGACTGGCCAAAGTTCGGTCTGCCACACGATGTCATCAAAGGTGTTTGCGCTGTCAGTGGCGTCTTTGACCTCGAGCCCGTTCGCTTAAGCTATGTAAATGAGGTTGTGCGTATGGACATTGGCGAGGCGGCGTGCAACAGCCCGATTCGCCACAGCCTCACCAATCGATGCCCGGTCATACTCGCCTACGGCGACAACGAGACCGGCGAATTCAAGCGGCAGACGGACGAGTATGAAAGCGTATTACAGAACGCGGGCATTCCCGTGACGCTCAGCGAAATCGCAGACCGCAACCACTTCGACGTGATCATGGACCTGGCGGACACCAACAGCTGGCTGTCGCGACAGGTGTTCAGCCAGATGGGAATTGGTCCAGCTCAGTAATATCTACCGACGAGAGATCCAAAATTTTCTATACTTGATTCAGAGGACACAGCAATTGTTAATCTACTTGCGGAGACAACGATGTCAAAACGGCTAAACGCATTGCATCTGGTAATTCCAGCCTCGGCACTGCTGGCACTCATTATGCTCGGCTCCATCGATTCATCCTTTTCTCAATCCCTGCCGAACCCGTATCGCGCCGTTGATGGCTGGGCGCAGCTGCCGGATGGCAGGCAGATGGGCGCGGTCGGTGGAGTAACGATGGATCCCGACGGCAAGCATGTCTGGGCGGTGATCAGGTGTGACGCAAGCGCGCCGGAGCGATTCGGTAATGAATGTCTGGATTCCGATCTGGACCCGATCGTCAAGTTCGACCTCGACGGCAGCGTGGTTGAGAGCTTCGGCAGTGGCCTCTTCATTTGGCCGCACGGCATCGATGTTGAGCAGAACGGAAACGTTTGGGTGACCGATGCCGTCACCGCCGCGCGAACCCCTGCGGGAACCCGGGGACATCAGGTGATCAAGTTCAGCCCGGATGGAAAAGTACAAATGACCCTGGGCACTCCGGGCGTACCAGGCGATGGACCAAATAGTTTCAATGCCCCAAGCGATGTTGTCGTGGGGGACAATGGCGACATTTTCGTTGCCGATGGACATGCCGATGATACGAATAACCGTATTGTGAAGTTTTCGAGCGACGGAACGTTCATCAAGAGCTGGGGCAAGACCGGCTATGGACCGGGTGAGTTTCGGACACTGCATGCGCTCGCCATTGATGCGCGTGGCCGTCTGTTCGCAGCCGACCGATCGAATAATCGAGTTCAGATCTTTGACCAGGACGGCAACCATCTCGCCACGTGGACGCAGTTCGGTCGCCCGAGCGGTATCTTTTTCGACGACAACGACCAGATCTACGTGGCGGACTCTGAATCAGACAACGTGCAAAACCCCGGCTGGGAAATGGGAATAAGAATCGGCGATGCCGAGACAGGCTGGGTAAACGCATTCGTACTCTATCAGTGGGGAGACCCGCGCGACCCTGCAGGGAATGGTGCGGAATTTGTCGCCGTTGATCGCGACGGCAATCTCTATGCGGGGGAACCAAGGCCCAGGAAGTTGCAGAAATATACGAGAGTCAGACCTTAAATTTCGCTGGTCGATGGTTAGCGTAAGGAATTCTATTTGGAAAAGCGGCTATCAGGGTCATGGATCGTCAGAGTTCCAAATGGCGAGTTCATGATTCCACGTGTTGTCGGGATGTTTCTTCCAGACTTCCACGAACTTGCCGTAGTCAGTTACGGGATTGCCACTGGAGTCGTTTAGCGTCAACTGGTAAAAGCCAACGAGGTAAGCCAGGTCACCAGCGCTTGCGACCTCCACGGTGTCGAGCTGCACATTAAACTCGAATCCCGGATTAGCAGCGAGCTTAGTCGCTAGCTCGCGAATGGCCTGCGCTCCGCGCACCATCGGCGCATTTGGCGGAAGCCATAAAGAATGTTTGGGATAGGCGGCCATATAGCCATCAATATCTCCCGCATTCAAGGCACGTACTGCCTCGATCTCTGCCATGCG
>PVMK01185254.1_pt1 | contig 20155 bp, 18 predicted proteins | sample 1853481 | NCBI WGS metagenome assembly PVMK01 (sample SAMN08533507, study PRJNA380276) | Marine sediment metagenome, whole genome shotgun sequencing project. | reverse complement strand
GGGCTGCACGATCCCCACGTCTGGTTCGATGTCGGTCTGTGGGCTCACGCGACGCACTGTGTGGCCGACGCGCTGGCCGAGCTCGTCCCCGCCCACGCCGATGACTTTCGAGATCGAGCGCAGGCCTATGGCGACGAGCTGATGGAGTTTGACGGCTGGGTCCACGGGCGTGTGGGAGACCTCGAGCCCGAACAGCGTGTGTTGGTGACCGCCCATGACGCCTTTTCATACTTCGGCCGTGCGTACGGTTTCGAGGTCTACGGTCTGCTCGGGGTGAGCACCGCCTCGGAGGCGGGGACCTCCGACGTCAAGAAGCTGGCCCACTTCATCGCCGAGCGGCGCGTCCCGGCGATCTTCGTCGAAACATCGGTGCCGCCACGGTACGTACAGGCGCTCAAAGAGGCAGTGGAGGCCCAGGGGTTCGCGGTCGAGATCGGCGGCACCCTGTACTCGGATTCCCTCGGAGACTCCGGAACTCCAGCTGGAACCTACATCGGAACCGTGCGCGCCAATGTGGAGACGATCGTGACCGCGCTGGCAGGCGAACGATGACGGGAGGGTGAGAATGCAGGATGCGGGAAAGGAGTGGGCGCTCGAGGTCGAGGATCTCACGGTTGCCTATGACGACCAGCCGGTGCTCTGGGACGTGGATCTCCAGGTTCCGGCAGGGGTGAAGATGGCGATCATCGGCCCAAACGGGGCCGGCAAGAGCACCCTGGTCAAGGCGGCGATGGGTCTGGTGCGGCCGGTGGCCGGCGAGGTGCGCATCTTCGGGCGGCCGCGGGAAAGCGCGCGAGGACAGATCGCCTACGTTCCCCAGCGAGCCACCCTGTCCTGGGATTTTCCAACCGACGTTCTCGACGTGGTCACCATGGGTACCTACGGACGCCTGGGTTGGTTTCACCGAAGCGGCGCCGTCCAACGGCAGCAGGCGGAGGCAGCTCTCGAGCAGGTGGGAATGACCGCGTTTCTTAGAAGGCCGATTGCCGAGCTCTCGGGAGGGCAACAGCAGCGGGTCCTGCTCGGCCGCGCCTTGGTCCAAGATGCGCCGATCAACATCCTCGACGAGCCGTTTCAGGGTGTGGATGCACCTACCGAGCGGGCCATCATTGATGTTCTCGACGGTCTTGCAGAGGAGGGGAAGACAATCATCGTCGTGCACCACGATCTGCAGACCGTCCCCGAGTACTTCGACTCGGTGCTGCTGCTCAACGTGCGGGCGATTGACTCCGGTCCGGTGAGCGAGGTCTTCACCGAAGAAAACCTGCGTCTGGCCTTCGGCGGGCGAGTCGGCGTTCTCGAGACGCGGGAGATCGAGGTCTGATGGACCTCTTCGGCGACTACACCCTGCGGCTTGTTGCCCTCGGTTCCGCGGTGCTTGGAGCGACAAGCGGCGCCCTCGGGTCCTTTGCCTATCTGCGCCGGCAAAGCCTGCTCGGCGACGCGGTCAGCCACGCCGCTCTGCCGGGAATCGCCCTCGCCTTCCTGCTCACGGGTTCCAAGGCGCCGCTGGTGTTGATGGTCGGCGCCGGGCTGGCCGGGTGGATTGGCACGCTGGTAGTGCGGGTGGTGGTGGGGCGCTCGAGGGTTCCCTATGACAGCGCCCTGGGGATTGTCCTTTCGGTCTTTTTCGGTGTTGGGCTGGTCCTCCTCACCTTCATCCAGAAGCAGCCGAACTCGGCCCAGGCAGGCCTCGATTCGTTTCTCTTCGGGCAGGCGGCGTCGCTCCTTCGTCAGGACGTGGTGACGATGACTGTGCTCGCAGCGGCGGCGCTGTTGATCCTCGCCTTGCTGTGGAAGGAGTTCAAGGTCTTGAGCTTCGACCCCGACTTTGCTTCCAGCCTCGGTCTACCGATCAGACGCCTCGATGGTCTCCTCACCCTCCTCCTGGTGGTGGCTATCGTCATCGGCCTGCAGACCGTCGGCGTGGTGCTGATGAGCGCGATGATCGTGGCTCCCGCGGCGGCCGCCCGCCAGTGGAGCCGGCGCCTTCTGCCGATGGTCTTGCTCGCTGCATTGATCGGGGTCTTTTCCGGCGTTGCCGGGTCCGTAATGTCCTCGATCGTACCCCGTCTTCCCACCGGTCCGACCATCGTGCTCGTGCTCAGCGCCGTTGTCGTGGGCTCGCTGATGGTGGCGCCTCGGCGGGGGCTGGTGTGGCGTTTCCTGCGTCTCGGGCGTTTGCTCCGAGCGCCAGATCTCGACCCGGTGCTGATGCACCTCTATGCGCTGTCGCTGCAGCACGCGGGCGACCCGGAGCACGGCCACAACTTGGCGGTCCTGCGCACGATGAGTCCGAGCGGGGCCGATGTCGGTGCGGCCCTCAATGGTCTCGCAGACCGCGGCCTCGCCCAACAAACCGGTGATGGCCTGTGGGCGCCGACCCCGATCGGCCGACGAGAGGCGGAGCGGGTCCTCGAGCGCGAGGCGAAATCATGAGTCCGGAACTGGAGATCATCCTCATCGGGGTCGTTACCGCGGTGGCTGCGGCGCTGCCCGGAACCTACCTGGTGCTGCGGCGCACGGCACTGGTTTCCGACGCGATCTCGCACGCCATCCTGCCCGGCATCGTGGTCGCATTCTTTTTCACCCACGATCTGAACTCGCCCTTGCTGCTGCTCGCCGCGGCGGCTACAGGCGTGCTGGCCGTGGTCCTCATCGAAGCGCTGATCCGGTCACGGCTGGTTCCGGAGGACGCCTCCATCGGTCTCGTCTTCCCGGCTCTCTTCTCGATCGGTGTGATTCTCATATCGCGTTACGCGGGTGGCGTCCACCTGGACACCGACTCGGTGCTCCTCGGCGAGCTCGCATTCGCGCCGTTTGACCGGCTGGTCCTGAACGGTGTCGATCTCGGCCCGCGCGCTCTGTGGACGATGGGGGCGATTCTGATCCTCAACCTTTTGGTGATCGGTGTGGCATGGAAGGAGCTCAAGCTCGCGACGGTCGATGCGAGCCTCGCCGCCTTGCTCGGTTTCTCGCCGGCACTGATCCACTACTCGCTGATGACCCTGGTGTCGATCACTGCAGTCGGAGCATTCGACGCCGTGGGTTCGATCCTGGTGGTTGCGCTGATGATCGCCCCTCCGGCCACCGCCTATCTGCTGGTTGACCGCTTCGCGCCGATGCTGTGGCTTGGGGCCATCGTGGCGGCGGTAAGCGCTGTGCTCGGCTATGGCGTGGCATTCCTCTTTGACGTCTCGATCGCAGGCTCGATGGCCGGCGCATGTGGCCTGCTCTTTTTGTTCGCATTCTTGTTCGCGCCGCGCCGCGGGCTACTGGCCCAGGGGCGGCGGCGAGCGGTACAGCGTCTCGACCTCGGTGTCCGCATGCTGGTCGTCCACCTGCTCCATCACCAGGACACCGAGGTGGCCGAGGAGGAGTGCGGTCTGCCGGATCTCCATCGTCACCTGCAGTGGAGCGTGGGGCGTACGCAGCAGGTGGTTCGGGAGGCCGAGCGGAGAACGCTCGTTGAACGCGGTGGCGAGCTGCTACGCGCCACCGATGCCGGTCGCCGTTTGGCCGAAGCCGCGATCACTGGCGAATTCTGAATTCTCAATTACCCCCCTACACCTACCCGCTTCCCGAGGGGTGGGTGGAAAATCAAAATTGAAAATTGAGAACTGAGAATTTTCGCTCGCACTTCTTACCACGTCGTGTGGCGAGGGGGTGAGATTTGCGAGCTGTACACGGTGCCGTTGGCGCACGATCGCGGTACAATGCACCTTTGGAGGGATTATGAAGGTCATCGAAGGACATCTCGACGCGCAAGGCCTGCAATTCGCGCTGGTGGTGAGCCGCTTCAACGAAGCGCTGACCTCACGTCTCGAATCGGGGGCCGTGGACTGTCTGATCCGGCACGGTGCTGAGGACGACATGATCACAATCGTGCGCGTGCCCGGAGCTTGGGAGATCCCGATGGTGGCTGCAAAGCTTGCCGGAGACGGGGGATTTGACGCAGTGATCAGCGTCGGTGCGCTGGTCCGAGGGAGCACCGCACACTTCGATCTCCTTGCCGCGGAGGTCGCCAAGGGAGTCGCTCAAGCGGCGATCAACTCGGGCGTTCCCATGACCTTCGGCGTGATCACCGCCGACACTCTCGAACAGGCGGTGGAACGAGCGGGGACCAAGATGGGAAACAAGGGCTGGGAAGCGGCTCTGGCCGCCATCGAAATGGCGCGCCTGTCGGAGAGGCTTGACCGGAGGAAATAGTGTGCCCTTCTAATTCGACGGTGAGAAGTGCGGGTTAGGGCGGGCTAGTGGGAACACGTCGCCGCGCCCGAGAGCTCGCCCTGCAACTCTTGTATCAATACGAGCTGACCGACGCATCGCCGGAGGCGATGCAGGCTGGCTTCGAGGAGTGGCGCAACGCGTCGGACGGGGTGCGTGAGTTTGCCGACATTCTCCTCCGCGGGACCCTTGAGCGGTTGGAGGCGATCGACGGGGAGCTCGGACGGCAGACCACGCATTGGCGGCTCGAGAGGCTGGCGGCGGTCGATCGAAACATCCTCCGCCTGGCCATGTACGAGCTGATGAACGAGACCGAGACTCCGCACGCGGTCATCATCGACGAGGCGATCGAGATTGCCAAAAAATACGGTGCAAAGGATTCTGGGCGATTCGTCAACGGCGTCCTCGACGGGTTCGTCAAACGGAAGGCCAAGGCCGGGTGAGAGTTCATAGCTTGGCGTGGACCAGAATCCTTGTCCTGGGGTGGATGGTCCTCATGGCGGCGCCGGCGCTTGCCGAGGAAGCCGACTATCTGGTGACGGCCGGCGATTTCCCTGTCACATCAGCGAGCAATGGTTATGTGCAGGATGTGCGGGCGGCCGCCGGCGGCGGTGTCACGGTCCACGTCGCCACCTCGTTGGCCCCGATCGGCGCCACCGAAACCTACGCAGTTGTTGTCGCTGGAACGAAACCCTTCGTACCGCCCGGCTTTGAGCTGCCAAAACGGTTGCAGGCGAAGCTGCGTCCCGATCTGGGTTCCTGGGAAGCGGCCACGATGGTGCTCGAGTGGGCGGCGGATCGGGTATTGATCGACACCGCCGACACCGGTCTCCAGGATGCGGCGTCGGTTCTCGAGCGGGGACGGGGGCGATGCTCCGGTCTAGCAAACGCAGCCGTGGCGCTGTTGCGCGCTGCCGGGTTCGAAGCCCGAACAATCAGTGGTCTGCTAATCAGCGACGGCGGTGCGATCCCCCACCGCTGGCTCGAGTGCAGGCTTCCGGGGGCGGGCTGGGTCGCCACCGATCCGACCCTTGGTTTGTGGACCGTGACCCCGCGCCACGTGGTGTACCCGGCCACGGTCCTCACTGTGCCGGAAATTCGCGTGATTGACGCCGGGACCGACGGGCTCGAGCGGCTCCCGAGGCACGACCGCACCGTCGTGAGGCCGAACAGGGGGGCGGATTTGGTGTGCCGTCTCCCAACCAAATGGCGAGAGGATCCGCCTGTGGCCATTCTTCGCGGCGGCGGCGGCGAGGTGCGGCGCACGCGCCTCGACCCGGAAGCTCGGTTCTCTGACCTTCTACCGGGGCGATGGGTGCTCGAGGTCGAGGTCGGCGGGCTGGTGGTTGAGCGGAGGGCGTTCGTTCTGCGCTCGGGAGACGTGCACAGCTACACGGTGCAGCCGCTCGAAGAGGGGCGGAATAGATCGTGAAACGCGTCCTCTCGGGCAGCCTGGAACATCTCGCGCCTGCAGCGTTGCTGCGGCTGGTCTCGGCAACGTCGCCGAGCGGTGTCCTCGAGCTCGAAACTGCAGACGGTTCGCTTCGCCTCGAGGTTGACCGCGGGCGGGTGAAAATGCCATCGAGGAGCGAGCTCGCATCGGCGGGGAGGGTTCTCGCGTGCCGTCGCGGCGAGTTTCGTTTCTCGCCGCATGAGGTGGCACCCCACGAGGGCGAGGTATTGAGTCTGACTGCCTTTGCCGAAACTGCGGGCGCTGCCGCCTCAAACCTCGAGGTCGACCGCTTGCTCGGAGAGGAGTTCCTCGAGGTCTCGTTGCCTTTGAGCCGTGCCAACATCCACGTCCTGCCGTCCGAACCGCCGCAGAACCCTCTCGATGATCTGCTCGCCGACCTCGAGGTCGACGCTCCTACCGAGCTGCTCATTGCGCGCGTGGGGGTGGCAGTACAGGATCCGAGGTGGTGGCGTGGATCCCTGGAGCGGGAGTGGAGGCGGCGCGGCTGGCAGGTTCGCTTCTCTTCGGTTGCGGAAGATGTGGACATCGATGACCTCGACCTGCTGGTCGTGCATCATCAACAGGCCAGCTCATGGGCGGGTCGGGAAAGTCAGTGGCTTCAGGTCATCGGTCGGGCTGCTGCTGCTGATCCTCCCCTCCCCGTGGTCTGGGTAGCCCCCCTCGGTGATGCCGGATGGGTTCATCAGTTGATCGAGGCCGGGGTGTCCTTTCTCATGCCGGCTCCTCAGGCCGAAGCGAGTGAGATCATGGCTCGTTTTGGCGCCGACGTATCATTGGTGGTGGAGCGCCATCTGCAGGCGCGGCGGAGTGAGGAACATTCGGCGCTGCCGTCCGGGGTGACCGAATTAGTTAGCGCATTGCTTTCAGAAGGCGACCCCGATCAGGGCGTCTCTTCGCTGCTGCAGGTGGCGGCCGACCACTTCGAGCGTGGCGCCGTTCTTTTGGCCGAGGAAAATCTGGTCAGGTGCCGTGCCGGTTTCGGCTATCCACTCGACCGCAATAGCACCACTTTGCCGCGTGAGGTCGGTCTCCTCGAGCACGTCATCCGTACGGGCGAGGCTGTGATGGCGATCGATCCGGAGTCTGGAGAGGTCGGCGGGCTCGCCGAAGTGCTCGGCGTCAGCGAACTTCCGGCGGCAACAGCGGTGATTCCTCTCGGTCGCGGCGGTGGTGTTGCGGGCATTCTCGTGGCGGATCGGCAGGGCCGAGAGTTACCGGACCTCGATGACCTGGTCTTGCTCGCCGGCCGCCTCGGCGGTGCGGCAGTGAGGTGATCGGTCGCCCGTACGTTTCACCGCATCGCGCAGCGTGGTAGTGAGAAATGCAGGCAAACCGGAAAAGCGATTGGGATGGAATTGGGAATTGTGCGCTTCGTCACGAAACCCGGAGAGAAGTGTGGGCTGAAGGAGCATTTTCTTTTCCTTTCTGTAGTATTGATTGACACCTGGTGGTGGGAGGCATAAGCTACTGGCGGATTTCCATTGGCGATGGAACCGGCGGCGTTCGAATCAACACCGAAACCGATTCATCCGTGACAATGCCGGTTACTGAATCGCTCGAACGACGCACTGCGGAGGGCGCATGGTGACGTTGACGATCGATACGGGCAGCGGCTCCGAGCTGACGCACGAGATCGCTAAAGACACGGTTTCGATCGGTGCCTCGAGCAGCAATGACGTGGTCCTTCGCGCGCCTGGCGTGGCTCCGGTTCACCTCGTGATCAGGAGCACAGGGGACACGATCACCTTCCTCGGCCAGCAACGGCAGATAGTGCTCCTCAACGGCGAACGCCGGTCTCGAGGCGTGCTCATGATCGGTGACAGAATTCGTGTTGGTACCGCGACCGTGACGATCGCGGAAGGAAGTTGCCAAAAAGCTGATAGTGGCGTGGCCGAAACGGGCGCCGAAGCGGTTGAGGAGACGGTGAGCGCCGCCGGTCCTCAAACAGTGGGCGAGGCCAAGCCGCGGTCCGAGGTTGTGCTTTACAACGAACCGGAGCGACTGGCGGAAGGACGGCGCCGGTTGCTCGATGTTTTTCTCGCGGGGGTTCGCGAGGACCTTCTGGTGTCACTGGAGGGCTTTTTCGACGGAGTTTTTCCGGGACGGCGGTCCCTTCTCGCGTGGCTCGATCAGAAGGGTCGGTTGCAGCCGATCGCCTCCCGGTGGTCGGGAGCCTTGCCGCAGCTTCCGCCGCGGTCCTTTGCCGAGCTCGATCGCGGAAGCCGCATCGCAGTGGTTCGCGGGGGTGCGCGTGAGATCTTGATCTACCCGGTTCCCGTCGGCGGTGAAGGCAGGGTCTATCTTCTGTTGGAAACCAACGATTCCGATTTTGAAAACGATCGTGTATTGCTGGCCGAGCTCGCGGGGATGCTCGCCGTCCAGTGGGAAAACGTCTCCAAAGGGAGCGCCCTGTTCGGACAGTGGGAGTCGGAAGCGCGGCAGAAGCTGGATGCTCGACTGCCGGGATCTTCCCAGGCTGTCGATGTCCTGCGCGAGCAGCTGCTCTCGGCCGCACGATCTTCGTCTCCGGTCCTGTTGTACGGACGATCTGGATCCGGGCGGGCATATCTCGCGTCGCTAATCGCCTCATTGTGTCCGACCGGCGCACCATGGATCCGTGTCGTCCAAGTGGGTGGTGGTGACGAGACCACTCTTCGGGTCGAGCTTTTTGGGTCTGGAAACACGATGGGCGTGAGGGGCCTTGCTGAACGGGCCGGTGGTGGGGTGGTGGTCGTTCGCGAGGTTCAGCGGATGAGCCCCGAGATGCAGCGCCAGATGGCGTCGGTGATCGAGGAGGACAGCGTATCGGGATACGGTTCTACGGTGCGATGGATCCTCACCTGCGATGAAGAGTGGGTGGGATCGGTGGCGGAGGGCGGGCCTGACGCCTCACTCTTTAACAAACTGCAGAACCACCTCATCCGCGTTCCTCCGATCGAAGAGCGCCGCGAGGACCTCCCGTTGATTGTCGTGAGGATGCTCGAGTGGGTCGGTGCGGAACAGGGGAAGCAGATCCAGGGGATCGCGCTCGAGACTCTCGATTCGCTTCTCGGCCATCCATTCGACGGTCAGATCGCCGAGCTCCTGGGCGAGCTGCGGCGGCTGGTGTCGGCCACGCCCGAAGGTGAAATGGTGCGCGGTTCCTTGCAGCGGTCGACCTCGATTGCCGGGGCGCCACCTGAGGGCGCCGACAAGACCGTCGATACCGCCGTCGTGCTGAGCCAGGACAACCTCAAGGTCGTGATTCCAGCGGTTGAGCGGCTGCTGATCGACCGGGTTTTGCGCCGCTCACTGGGCAATCAGAGCAAGGCCGCGCGCGAGCTGAACCTGTCCCGAGGCGCCTTGATCGCCAAGATCAAGGAGTACGGGATACAGGATTACCGCGCCCTTCGCCGCAACAGACAGTAACCCGCGCCTACGTCCGCCCTCCGGAGAGGAGCTACCGGATTCCACGCGGCCCGTTTCTCAGAGCGCTTCCCGAGAGGATGCCAGGCACCTCCGGTGAACGCGCCCGAGAGCGGGCAAAATGCTCAAGTCGCCTGATCGTCCCCCGCGTCGGCAAATCCGAAATCCGAAATCCGAAATCTCCGCGGGTGGGCCTGTCACGGCTTAGCGCGTAGCGCGAAGCCGGAAGGGCGCGAGAAATTCAAAACTAAAAACTAACAACTAAAAACTACCTGCGGCGTCCGATCGGTCTTCTGATCAGGCGTGCAGCCGCTTCAGCGCGGCTTGGAGTTCGACCGTGGTCTTGAATCGGTCTGCCGGGTCCTTCTCGAGACATCGCAAGATGATCTGAGCCAGGTCGGGATCGAGATCCGGTGCGAGTTCCAGCGGATCGGGAGGGGCGGAGTTCAGATGCGCGTCGATGACGTTGCCGCTGTGGAACGGCGGCCGGCCGGTTGCGAGGTGGAAGGCAGTGGCGCCGAAGGCGTAGATGTCGGTTGCCTGGGTGGGCGCCTCGCCTCGGATTTGCTCGGGTGCCATGTAGAACGGGGTACCGCAGATGGATGTACTGTTTCCTTCGCCGCTGTCGAGCCGGGCAGCGATTCCGAAGTCCAGGATCTTCACCTCATTCGCCGGCGTGACAAGGACGTTACCGGGCTTGAGGTCACGGTGAATGACGTGTCGGCTGTGGGCGAAGGAGATGGCGTCGGCGATCCTAAGGAGTAGGGGGGCGAGACGGGAGCGAATCCTGACCGGGTCCGTTTTCACCAGCTCGTCCAGAGGTTCGCCGGGCACGAACTCCATGGCGATGAAGTAGCCGTCGAAACCCTCTTCGAAGTCATGGACGGTGACAATACCCGGGTGGTTGAGCGTGGCCGCCGCCCTGGCCTCCTGGCCGAGCCGCGCAGCTTCTTTGGTAGAGGTGGTCCGCAGAACTTTGATGGCAACGTCGCGCTCGAGCCGTGTATCGCGCGCCTTGTACACGACGCCCATGCCGCCGCGCCCGAGCTCTGTGAGAATCTCGTAGCGCTGATGGGCGGCGAGATCGGACCTCGCCGAAGCCCCGGCCGCCGCCGTTCCTTCGCCCGCAATGCCAACCCCGCGGTCAGCCTCGATTTCGGCGCGCAGTTCCCTCGCAGACGTGCAGGAGTAGTCAAAGGCGAGAATCCGTTCCAGCTGAGCAAGGGCTGGAGGTCGCTCGCCGGCCATGTAGAGCTCATGGGCAAGGGCTACCGCGGGTCCGAGGCGGCCGGGCTGGAGGGCGACTCCGATCACCGCCCGTTGCAGGCAGGCGATAGCCGCCTCACGAGAGTGGTTCTGCTGAGCCCATTTCGCCATGTCGAGGACCACGCGCGGTATGTCGGGTATCGGTCCCGGGTGGTTCTGCAAGACCTTGCAGGCTTCGTCGAAAAGACCGTCGCGGTGAAGCTCGATCAGGGCATCCTGCAGGTAACCGAGCCGAGCCATGCAGTTCGCCGTGCCAACGGCGTTTCCAAGACTTCGGTAGAGCTGAAGAGCCCGCTCGTCCTCGCCGGCCCGCTCGGCACACCGTGCCGCAGCCTTGATGTCGCCCGAGAACTCATAGATATCGCTCGCCTCACCCCATCGATTGAGACGCTCGAGGATGGGTGCGGCCAAGTGCCACAACTGTGCGTTGATGGCCAGATCGGCGGCCTCGGCCTCCTCGTTCTGATGGACCAGCTTCTCGACGGCTTCCTCCGCTCGCCCTGAGGCGCCGATCAACTCGATCATTTCCCGCTGCATGCCGAGGTCGGATAGGATCGGAATCAGCGCTTCCTCCTCGCGCACGATCTGCTCCCTCATCTTTTCGGATTCTTCGTTGTCGGCCGGGCTGCGCGCTTCGCACTGGGACAACCGGTCCCGCAGTTTCTTGAGTTGATGGATGCGAAGTTGAGCGGCTTCCTGATGGTGTCCAGCTGCCGACTCGGCAATGGCGGCCTCATGGATGAGGCCGGCCTTGCGGAAAATCTCGGCAGCCTGTTCGTGTTCGCCTGCCGAGCGCCAGGCGTGTGCGGCGGCCTGCCAATTGCCCTCGATCTCGTGGAGACGGGCGAGGGCGCGGTGGTCACCAGCCTGCTCGACGGCTCGTCGCGCTACCGGCAAGGCGGTGTGTGACGAGCTGAACTGACCTTGCTCCAGCGCGATCATCGCGGCACCCGCAGCCCGCTTGGGTTCGCCCGCCCGCATCCACGCTTCCACAGCTTCGTCGTAGCGCCCACGACTGGACAGCCACTCGGCGAGATCTCTCTCGCAGCGCTGTGCTGCCGCGATATCTCCGGCTCGCCTGAACAGACGGGTCGCCTCGGCCAGGTTGTGGCCGCCGGCGCGTCTGAGCAGGTCGCCTGCCTCGTGGTCGTGGCCTAGCTCGAGCGCGGTTCTCGCCGCCTCACTCCATGCCTTTCCCTTGCGGTACAGCGAGAGGGCGCCCCTGAGGTCGCCTTCCTGAGCCTGCAGCTGCGCAGCCCCTACATAATCGCCGCGCCCGATCAGCGTTCTCACCAGGCGCTGCTTCGGGCTCGAAGCGAGCAGCAGCTTGAACAGACCCCACACGATCAGAGCGCCTGCCACGAGGTTTGCGCCGACCATCACTGTGGGGTTCGACAGGAGCTGTAGCACCTGGCTGTCCGTAGCCCCTGCGACCTGTAGGTATTTTGCCAGCCACGGCAGATTGAAGACCGTCGCCAAAGCGAGCCCGACGATGACCAATCCCCCATAGCGACGAGTTTGTCCGGGCATCGCAGCGATCAGCACGAGTGGGAAAGCCGACGACGGATCCATATGAGCTATTCTACGGTAGTCTCCTCGTGCTTGAAATATTATGAAAACTCGCTCATATTTCTTCAGTTGAGTTGAGTGGGCTGGAGGAGCGGTGTCAGTGGATTATTATAAAATTCTCGGGATCGGCAGGTCCGCCAATGCGGCCGAGATCAAGAAGGCCTATCGCAAGTTGGCTCGGAGGTACCACCCCGACGTCAATCCGGACAAACCGGAGGCCGAGAAGAAGTTTAAAGAGATCCAGGAAGCGTACGCCGTACTCTCCGACGATGAGAAGCGTCAACAGTACGATACCTTCGGGCGGGTGGATGGTGCCCCCGATGTGGGATTCGGCGGTTTCCGACAGACCGGCTCGCGGTGGCGTGACGCCGGCGGGTTTCGAGTCGAGGTCGGTGACTTCGACACCGCGACCGGGAGGTTTCAGGATCTCGGAGATATCTTCGGCGAGCTTTTCGGGCGTGAGCGAGGTGCGAAGGCTCGGCCTCGCCCCGAGCGGGGCGCCGACCAGGAGATCGAGGTCGAAATCGCCTTTGACCATGCCGTGCGAGGAACAAGCGTCACGATTCCAGTCCAGCGCCAAGTCCGATGCTCGATCTGCAAAGGAAGCGGCCACGCGGATGGCGAAGTGTGTCCAAGCTGCCACGGTTCGGGCGTCCTGATTTCCACCGAAAGACTGCGGGTCAAGATTCCGGAGGGCGTGGCTGACGGTCAGCGGGTGCGGGTGGCTGGCAAGGGGGCCGAGGGCCGCGGCGGCGGTTCGGCGGGAAACCTCATGGTGCGGGTCCGTGTCAGCCCACACTCGTTTTTCGAGCGGGAAGGCGACAACATCCACACGACAATTCCGGTGACCTTTTCGGAGGCCTACCGGGGCGGCGAAATCGAGGTCGGTACGGTGCACGGACCGGTTCGTGCCAAGGTTCCGGCCGGCACCAACTCCGGCCGCACTTTTCGCCTGCGCGGCAAGGGAGTGCGCAATACCAAGACCAGAGCCTACGGCGACCATTTGTACACGGTGCATATCGTAGTGCCGAAGGTGATGTCGCCGGCCGGTGAGGAGGCTGCCCGAGCGGTCACCGATCTCTACCAAACCAACCCCCGCGACGATCTGCCCACCAACCTTTGAATTCTCAGTTTTCAATTCTCAATTTCCGTCCGTCCTCTCTGGTTTTTTTGGGGGCTGGAAATTAAGAATTGAGAATTGAGAATTGTCTACGCAGTGGATTGCCAGACGCCGAGCTTCCGCATCTTCTCCACTCGCCTCATGAACAGGCGGCGCTTCATGCTGCGGAGGTGATGAACGAGCAATACTCCGTCGAGGTGGTCTACCTCGTGGCAAACGGTTTGCGCGAGAAGTCCCTCGGCATCGAATTCTCGCCAATGTCCGCCTTCGTCCTGAGCTCTGACGCGCAGAGCGGTTGGCCGTTCGATCGTAGTGAAAAGACCGGGAAAGGAGAGGCAGCCCTCTTCGAGGCTGGCTTTTCCCTGGCGGGAGATGATCTCGGGGTTGGCGAGCACGACCCGCGCTTCGGGATCCTTGCCGACGGAGAGATCGACAGTCGCAATGCGGAGGTTGATGCCCACTTGAGGTGCCGCGAGCCCGAGGCCGGGAGCTCTCCAGCCGGTATCAAAAAGATCCTCGATCAGTGACTGAAGCTGCTCTCCAAAATCCTCTACCGGTTGGTTGGTGGCTTCCAGGCGCGGGTCCCCGTAGACGAGAATCGACAGGACGGCCATGTTCAGGATCGTGTTTCGTCGGGTCCTGGCGGGTGCGGACCCGAATCGGGTTTGGGTGGCGGTGAATTGCGGAGGCGGCGGATTACTGCCTCCACGGTGTCCTTTGTCCGCCGCTCATAAAAATCCTCGAGGACCTTCTTGACCTCGGGGCGGTCCTCGGCGATCCGATCGACGCTCGTACGGTCGAGCTCGATGGCGGTGACCTTGGTGCGCGTTGTGATAGTGGCGGTTCGGGGTTTGCCGGAGAGCAGTGAAACCTCACCGAAGAAATCACCGGGCCCCAGCTCTGCGAGCTGGAGATTGGCACCGTCGTCGGTTCGCGTGAACACCTTGACCGTGCCGCCCACGATCAGGAAAAGGCTCGAGCCCGGCTCTCCCTCGGTGACGATGATGTCGCCCTCGTCGTACGAGCGAAGCTCGGTGGACGCTACGATCCTCACCAGAGCTTCCCGTTCGAAGGACGAAAAGAGGGTGGAGGATTGAAGCTCCTTGAGCTCCTGGTCGACGATCACCTTTTCCTGTTCGATCACGGCTCCGTGTTCGCGCCGCAGCTGATCGGAAATCTTCGTTTGCCGGTCGTCCTCGATCAGCTGGGCCAACTCGGAGTGCACGTCTTGCTCCGGGTCGAGGCGCAGGATCTTTTTGTAGACCGCAATCGCGCGGGCGTAAAAGCCGTCGCGTGCCTGAGCTTCGGCGATGCTGCGGTACATCGAAATTGCCTTGTCCCGCTTGCCCTGGAGATCGAGAACATCCGCCAGCCGGAGACGCAGGTTGAGCTGGTCCGGGTTTTTTGCCAGTGCCTTCTTGATGGCCTCGAGGGCTTTGTCATAGTTCTTCTTTGCCAGATAGAGGTCGAGGTTGTCGATTTCCGAGCGCGATGAGCCGATCTTCATGACTCTCCCTCCATCCGTTGACGGGTCGATCGCCAGGCCTCTGCGACCCGACTCCGCACCTCCGCCCGCTTGGCGGTGATCAGGGTGCGGTCCTCTACCACCCGACGGCCGGCGACCACGACGTGGCGGACCATCTGCGAGTCGCAACCAAAGACGATCCTCGATGCGGGGTCTCCCCCCCGGCAAACCTGACCACTCTTCCAGATCAATCACCACGAGGTCGGCGTTCTTCCCCGGTTCCAGGGTACCGATATCCCGGTCCAGATGAAGGGCCTTCGCGCCATCGCGGGTGGCCATCCCCAGGACCTTCCATGGGTCCAGGACACCAGGGTCATAGTGGAGGCCGTGGATGGTTGCTGCAAGGCTCATTTCGTGGAAGATCGACAGCCTGTTGTTGCATGGCGGACCGTCGGCGCCGAGGACTACCGGGATGCCCGCTTCGATCAACCGGGGCACGTCGGCTATCCCCGAGCCGAGCTTGAGGTTGGCACCCGGGCAGTGGCAGATCGTGGTCTTCGTGTCGGCAAGACGTCGGATCTCGGCGGCGTCGAGATAGATGCCGTGGGCAAGAACCACATCCTCGCCGGTGAGCCCATGGTCGTCGAGGTAGTCGATGTTGCTGCGACCGCTGATACGGCGAACGGCCGCCACCTCGTCGCGATTCTCAGCGGCGTGGGTTTGCAGCAGCCACCCGTGTCGGCGCGCGAGCTCGGCGCAGCCTCGAAGCAGCGCCTCGGAGCAGGAAAGGGCGAAGCGCGGGGCCACCGCGTACAGTAGCCGCCCGCCGCCGGCGCCGTTCCAGCGCGTTCCGAGCTCCTCAGCCTCGGCGAGGGAACGATCGGGATCCTCCAATAATGAGGGTGGCGCCTCCTCGCCGATATCCATGTGAGTCTTGCCGGAGACGAACCGAATTCCGAGCCGCTCAGCGGCGCCAAAAACCCGCTCGTGGTTGTGGGTAGTCCCGAAGTCGAGGACGGTCGTTGTCCCGCCGCACAGAAGCTCCGCAATTCCCAACTCGGCCGCCGCTTCAACCCCGTCGCCGTCGAGGGCCGCCTCGTACGGCAGGGTGCGGAGGCGCAGCCAGTTAAGCAACTCGAGGCCGTCAGCCTGGTGGCGGAGCAGGGACTGGACCACGTGGACATGGGCCTGGACGAAACCCGGCAGCACAGCGGCGCCCTCTGCGTCGAGGATGTGGGCGGTCTCGATCTCGCCGTGAATACCCTCGCCCAGTGCGGAGATTCGGCCGTCTCGTACGACCACATCGCCATGAAACCACTCGCGATCGCGCACCATCGGTATCACGAGGCCGTTTCTGATCAGGAGATCACCCTGGGTTGTCATGCCGCCCGATGCTCGCACTCGGCTCATCAGCTGTCAAACCGCAGGCGAAACGAACGTACTGGAAATTCACCTGAATGCCGAAACCTCAGGGCGAGCTGTCGTTTTCCTCTTTTCGAGATTGGAACTTCTGAAGGTCTTCGAGGATGAGGTTGACGGCCTCGTCGACCGTGTCGACATGGGTCGGCAAACGGAGGTCGTCCGCGTCCATGAAACCCTTTTCCATCGCCTGTTCCTCGAGCCACCTACAGAGGCCGTGCCAGTGGGACCCGTAAAGGAGGAACGGGGTCGGAGGGAGATGCTTTGCCTGCAGAAGTTGCCACACCATCATCGCTTCGAGGGTCGATCCGATGCCGCCCGGCAGCACGATAAAGGCGGACGACAGCCGCACGAAATGGTGGAGGCGGGAGAAAAACGTGCGATGGCGGTAGACCCTCTCCACGAAGGGTGTGTCACCCCGGTCGGCGACCGTCCGTACGGGCAGGTTACCACCTGCCGGTCGTCTTACCGCACCTCGTGAAGCACCCCGATCGACCGCCTGCATGAGTCCCCCACCGCCCCCGGTGACAATCTCGCAACCGGCCTCGGCCAACCTCTTCGCGAGAGATTGCGCCTCCGAGTACAGCTGACTCGATTCGTCGATTCGCGCCGAACCGAAGATCGACACCCGGAAGCGCTCGAGATTACGGGGCTGCAGGCGCTCCAGCGACTCGATGGTCTCCCACAGCTGTGCTACCGAGCCGTCGATCACCTGCACGAGGTCTGCAGTGGCCTCGTCGACGGCGCCGTGGATGGGCAGATCTTGGGTTGGGTCTGTGACGTTCATCATTCCGAATCCTCAGAGAACAACGGCAGGGTAGGCTCGAGCCTGGGTAGCAGGGCATCGACTATCGTCCGGCACCAGTTGACCCTCGAGTTCGGGTCGAGACGAAGCGGGCTCAGTGAGCGGGCTACGATCATCCCCTCGAGCAGCAGCTCGATCTGCTTTTGGAAGGCGGGGTCCACCGCGCGGACTCCATCGTACGACGGGCGTTCTGATATCGGCACGTGTACGAGGAGGTCATATGTTGGCATCCAGTGGTCGAGAAAGTGCTCCCAGGCACGCAAGCTACCGGCAGAGTGCACCAGGTAGCAGTAGTTGTCGAGGACAGATCGGTCGCAGATGACGATCTCGTGACCGGCCGCGGCCTCGATCTCCGACGCAATCTGGGTGTGGAGAATCCACTCCTGTGCCGCCACCGTGGTTTCCTGATTGATGGGAAGAGGACAGCGCCGAGCCACCTCGCGGACCATTTCGAGATCCGCGTTGCGGCGTTTGAGGGCAGCGGCTACCTCAAAACAGAGGGTCGTCTTGCCGACACCATGGCTTCCAACCATTCCGATTTTCATTGGCGGACCATTGTAAAGCGTTTCGGGCCGGGTCGCGATACCCAATACAGAATTCTCAATTCTCAATTCTCAATTCCCGCCCGACCTCCCCAGTATCAAGGTGGGTGGGTGAAAATTCAAAATTGAGAATTGCCGGTTAACGGCCGGCAGGCGCTCCTGTGGGTCGGAGCGCTCCCGGCAGGTTGGCCGCGGCTTCCAGCATCGCTGCGTGAATATCGGCGGCTGATTTGGCCTCTACGAGACGACTGAGCCGGGTCGGATTGCGGACGATCCATGCCAGCCGGGACAACCATCTCAAATGTAACGCATCATTCCGAAGGGCGAGGAGAAAGAAAATATTGGTCTTGCCCATGTCGGGAGAACCGAACACGACCCCTTTGGGCGACCTGCCCAGGGCGATAAACTGTTTCGGGAACTTGTCTGCCGCGCGCCGTCGGGCGTGAAGAAAGGCAACGCCCTCGGGTACTGCGGTCGGCACCAATCGCTCGCGCGCCGCGAGGGCCGCTTCGAGCCATGATTGATCCTCGACCAGTCCGAGTCCGGTCACGTGCTCGGCCATCGCGTGGATGACTTCGGGTCGGTTTCCTGCCTTGAGGGCGGGAATGATTTGGTCGATGGTGAAGATCTCCTCCATCGGCGCGTCGATAACCTGACTGGGCGCAGCGCCGGAAGTGGCCACCGATTCGACCGCGAGGGTATCGAGGTACTCGTCGAGCAGGGCTCGGCGAAACCGCCACTGGCCGCCGATTTTCACCCCCGGGATCTTGCCTTCGTGGGCGAGCCGGACCAGGGTGCGCTCGGCCAGCTTGAGGTACTCCGCTGCTTCCTTTGCGGTCAGATAGGATTCCATCGTCCCCCTCCTCGTGCCGACCGAATGCGGTCGTAACTGGCTGAATACTCCTTTCTCCAAAAGATGTCAAGCCGAATCGATTCTCTTGCGCGGTGTCGCGCCGTGTGCTATCACGTACAACACCCAAACGTGCGGTTGGCGCCGCATCGAGCGTTTGGGATCGGACCGGGAGCTGTGTCGATTCTGTATGATTGCCGCGTCTGGTGGTACCGGGCGTGACGGCGATCGGTTACGAGCAGTCGAAAGCAGGCGCAACGGTTGGTTCAAAACCACCGAAAACACTTGAGGAGGGTACAAGTATGGAAGTTGAATCCAAGGTCAAAGAAATCATTGTCCAACAGCTGGGCGTCGATGCCGAAAAGGTGACTCCAGACGCATCCTTTGTGGATGATCTTGGTGCGGATTCGCTTGACGTGGTCGAGCTGGTGATGGCATTCGAAGAAGAGTTCGGGGTCGAGATTCCGGACGAAGCGGCCGAAAAGATCGCGACCGTCAAGGATGCCAGTGATTTCCTGAAGCAGAACCTGGACAGCTGATGGCCCGTCGGGTCGTGGTCACTGGGGTCGGCATGGTCTCGCCCCTCGGGATCGGAACCGAGCCCACGTGGGATGGTCTGGTGTCCGGCAGGAGCGGGGTCTCCACCATCACTCGGTTCGACACGTCCGACTATTCCGTACACATTGCCGCCGAGGTTGATGGATTCGAGCCCACCGACTGGATCGAACCCAAAGAGGTCAAGAAGTTCGACATGTTCGTGCACTATGCGCTGGCGGCGACGACCATGGCGCTGGAGAGCTCGGGCCTCGAGATCACTGACGAGAACGCGAACAGGGTCGGCGTCGTCATAGGTTCCGGCATCGGTGGGTTCCCGATGATCGAGCGCAACTACGGTGCGCTTCGCGATCGAGGCCCGCGAAGGGTCTCGCCGTTCTTCATTCCCGGTGCGATCATCAACATGTGCTCGGGTCTGGTGAGCATCCGCACCGGCGCCAAGGGGCCTAACGTGGCGACGTGCTCGGCGTGCTCCACCTCGGCCCACGCCATCGGCGACGCGTTCCTCTACATCCGTCAAGGCTATGCGGACGCGATCATCGCCGGTGGTTCCGAGGCGGTGATTACTCCGACGCCGTTGGCGGGTTTTTCCTCGATGCGGGCCCTTTCGACCCGCAACGACGAGCCCGAGCGGGCGTCTCGGCCGTGGGACAGGGACCGCGACGGTTTCGTCATGGGCGAGGGGTCTGGGATCGTGATCCTCGAAGAGCTCGAGTACGCGAGGAGGCGGGGGGCGCCGATTCTCGGTGAGGTCCTCGGACTCGGGATGAGCTCGGACGCCTTTCACATCTCGGCACCGTCCGAGGACGGCGACGGCGCCATCCGGGCTATGCGCGGCGCCCTCGACGATGCATCCCTTAATCCGGAGGCTGTGGATTACATCAATGCCCATGGCACCGCGACGCCGGCCGGGGACATCGTCGAGACCAAGGCCATCAAGGGTGTCTTTGGTGACCATGCCCACAAGTTGATGGTGTCCTCCACGAAGTCGATGACCGGTCATCTCCTCGGCGCCGCGGGAGGTCTTGAGTTCGGTATTGCCGTACTGTCAATGGTCCACGGGGTGGTGCCGCCAACGGTCAATCTCGACAACCCGGATCCAGAGAACGATCTGGATTATGTTCCGCACACCGCCCGCGAAGCCGACGTCAGGGTGGCGCTGACCAACTCCTTCGGATTCGGCGGCACGAACGCCTGCCTGGTTGTTGGCAAGATCGACTGAAGATGTCCGTAATAGCGGCCCCACAATCGTAGAGAAAAAATGTCATCAATTACACAGGCGTGGATCAGGGGCTTTACCCGTTTTGCGAATCGGGTGGATCTTTATAACTTCGGGCGCTGGCTCGTCCTCGCCCTTCTCGTGGGGGTGGTTGCCGGTCTCGGCGGTGCCCTCCTCACCTGGGGGGTGGACTGGATCAGCTCGGTCGTCCTCCATGATGTCGTGGGTTTCCAGGTTCC
>PVMK01128227.1_pt1 | contig 20159 bp, 21 predicted proteins | sample 1853481 | NCBI WGS metagenome assembly PVMK01 (sample SAMN08533507, study PRJNA380276) | Marine sediment metagenome, whole genome shotgun sequencing project. | reverse complement strand
TAAGTTCAAATCTGTAGGTTAAAATTGATGGTTTCGTAAAAAGTCCTATCGCCGGTCATTGCGAGGAACGAAGTGACGAAGCAATCCCATGATTTCAGAGACTTGAATTGATAGAGATTGCTTCGCTGCGCTCGCAATGACAGCTTGGCAGGCTTTTTACGAGTAAATCAAAATTACCGATTAAATTATTAAAGTATCAAAACTCTAACACAAGAGTTTTGAGCCTACACCAAATTAACGCCATGGTCCATTCGAAGAAAAATTCCGTTATTGAAGAGATTATATTTTCATCAGCAGGCATTTCTGCGTGAGGCATTGCTTTGGTTCAATGCCTTCCTGAAGCCTGATTAAAGTTAAAGCATTACTTTAATTTTATGCCATGATTATCTAAATTTATTTGTTTTGAACATAAGTGCCGCTGCCGTCTATCAGCCATCCCGCATGAATGGTTATATTTTCGATGCTCATTATGTCAGAACCCCTTGACAGCCACTAACACATTGTAGTATCTATTTCATACTAAATTGATCGGATATAGACGTTTATTCATTCTCTTAGAATCGGTACGCGCTGTCTACGCATCCGTCAATATATCAAAGGTGAATCATGACTCCTAAACCAAATGCCAAACCGGCAGAAATTGTGAATTTAAATCAAACTGATTCAGGGTTTGTTACCGAAGTCATCCGCCGTTCGGGCGTGGATATAAACACATGCTGGCACTGTCAGACATGTGCCGGCGGATGCCCCTTTGTGCGGGCCATGGATTATCCGCCCAACCGTGTGATCCGTTTGGTGCAGCTGGGTCTGCGGAAAAAAGCCCTGGAAAGCTCCGGGATCTGGATCTGCGTTGGCTGCAATACCTGTTCGATTCAATGCCCCAACTGCATTGATATTCCGGCCGTCAATGATGCCCTGCGCCAGATGGCAATGGCAGAAGGGGTGGTGGTCGGAGAACCCAATATTCTCAATTTTCATCAGGCGGTCCTGCAATCCATCCAGCGCCACGGCCGTACCCATAAACTGGAAGTTATGGTGCGTTATAAGCTGAAAAAACACGACTGGTTCAGTGACATGGCCGTGGGGATGAAGATGTTTGCCAAACGCAAACTCGAACTCCTGCCATCCAAAAGCAAAAACATCGCTGAAATCAGAAGACTTTTTGACCAAAAATCAGCTACATAGAGCTTAGAGCGTTTGTCATGTTTGTAATAATTTCATGCCGTTACACATTACATTTTCTCCTGTTAGGAAATCCGGCAAACGGAACATATTTATGACAACCGCTATAAACCCTATGGAAAAAAAGAATCTCATCGATCTGTCTTACTATCCGGGCTGTTCCCTGAAAACAACCTCCCAGGAAAACAATGCTTCATTGATCCACCTTTTCCAGCATCTGGGATATAATTTAATTGAGCTTGAAGACTGGAATTGCTGCGGAAGCTCCTCGGCCCACAGTGTCGATACCGGGCTGGCCTTTGACCTTGCCGGCCGTAATCTTTCATTGGCGCCTTCGGACAGACCGCTGCTGGTGGCGTGCCCCAGCTGCCTTTTGCGGCTGCGCAGTGCTTATCTGCATCTGGAAGAAGACGAAACCGCCCGCCGGCATTATGAAAAGATGTGGCACAAACCATTTGACTCCAAACTGCAAATCATGCATTTTTTTGAATTTCTGGACCCAATTGATCTGTTAAAATATTCTCGAGATGGGATTCGCAGACTGGAAGGGCTTAAATTTGTGCCCTATTACGGCTGTATGCTGGCCCGACCGCCGATTATGCGTCATGAAAAAAATTATTACGGTTTGATGGAAAAGATTTTATGCAACCTGGGCGCAAGCCCTGGAAAATGGTCTTTTTCTTCCCGCTGTTGTGGAACCTTTCTGACGGTTGCCCGCCCGGAAGTTGTCGAACCCATGGTCAATGAAATCATCCAGGGTGCGATAGACACCAAAGCAGATTGTATCGTAACCGCCTGCGCCATGTGCCATATGAACCTGGAGGTTCGCTGCTCTCTCAAAAAAAAAGTTCCCATCCTGCACTTTTCCGAGGCCATCTCCTTAGCTCTGGGAATCGGCAAAAGCAAATACAAAGGATGGTTTTCTCGCCACCTGGTGGATCCCAAGCCCTTGCTTAAGGCACTGAATCTCTTTTAGATGACGATCCAGGAAAGATTTAACCGCATCTGCATAGCCCGGCGTCCGGTTGCAGTCGCTGTGGCCAACGCCTTCAGCCACGTAAAGCTCGACCTGCCCCGACACAAAGCTGCGCTTTAATTTCAAAGCAAACTCCAGCAGAAATCTTTGATCTTTTCCCCCGTGAATCAGCATCACCGGTATTTTGATGCCTGGAGCCAGGCGTGCCGGACTGACCGTATCCAGTTTGTTTGAATATCGAATACCCGCCCGCCTCGCCTGAGCAGCTCGCGATGGCGGACAGGTCGAACAGGGAATGTAGAAGTAAGAAGTATTTTTGTTTTTCCGTACTTCGACATTCATTATTCCTTGTTCGGTGTTCTGCGGTTCAATGCCCCTTTGGAGGCGAATAACGAAAGAATCAACTGCCAGTTTTATCAATTAAGTAGAGGACACCACCCTAGTGCGGTGTCCCACAAATATATTACAAAAGTCGTGTCGCATATTTTAGTCCAGTTGAGTGCTTTAAATAACACAATGCCTATGGTGTCAGGTTCAAGTGTTCAGAGGTGTCAGGGTTCTGGTCGCTGGCTTCTCGCTTCTGGCTGCTGGCTAGTAGCCAGTGGTCAGCGACTATCGACCCGTCTCCGACGAGTCATCCGTAGGTGAGTTTTCGGCGTAAGCTTCCTTCTGGCCTAAACTTCACTGAGCAGTTTGGGCGTCTTCGACCCTGTGGTTTAGGCCCGAAGGAAGCTTACGCCGAAAACTCACCTACGAATGACTCGTCGGAGACGGGTCGATAGTCGCTGACCACTGGCTACTAGCCAGCAGCCAGAAGCGAGAAGCCAGCGACCAAAACGCTGACACCTGAACACTGAAACCTGAAACCATAGGCGTTGTGTTATTTAAAGCACTCAACTGGACTAAAATATACCACACGACTTTTGTAAATTACTTGTGGGACATGACAAAAAAGGGAGCAAGAAACTTCAATGGATGTGCAATCTAAAATAATGGGCTCTCGGGCTCTGGCCGGCAGGCTGAAGGATCTCCGCAGCGCCGGCAAACGCGTAGTTTTTACAAATGGCTGTTTTGATATTTTACATATCGGCCATGTAAGGTATTTGTGCGCCGCAAGAAATGAAGGGGATCTTCTCGTGGTCGGTTTAAATTCCGATCAATCCGTCAGATTGATCAAAGGAAATCGGCGACCGATAGTGGAACAGGATCAAAGATCGGAAATACTTGCCAGCCTGCAGGTCGTGGATTATGTCACCCTTTTTGATGAACCGGACCCGCTCAAATTAATTCAATTATTAAAACCGTCGATTTTGGTAAAAGGTAGGGATTGGACCGAGGATAAAATAATAGGCGCGGATTTTGTCAAGTCCGGCGGCGGCCGAGTGGTGCGGGTACCACTGGTGGGGGATGCGTCGACCAGTGGCGTTATTAAACGAATCGTTAAACGCTTTTGTTAGCCGTTAATTTTGAACCGCAGAACCGCAGAACAAGGAACCGCAGAATTTCGAAGTGTTCATATTGTCTCGTGTTTGAATACTTCTGCGGTTCGATATTCCTTGTTCGATATTCGATATTCAAAACAAAAAAACGCTAAAACAATTTGACTGTTTGACGGGGATTAAAACTGGAGAACCGGTTGTGATTCTTACTCACAAAAACGGGGCATCATTTTACAAATTTGAAAGCCTGGCACCATTTTCGGAAATTCGGCATGGCATCTTTACGCGCCATTTTGGATGCAGCACAGGACCTTTCGAAAGTTTAAATGTCAGTTTCGGTTTGGGTGATACGGCTGCCCATGTAAAGCAGAACCGTCAGGTCATCGCCCGGGCTATCGGAAGTAATGATCTGATTTATGCGCAGCAGGTTCACGGTGATCAAGTCCTTATATTGAACCCTGAAAATTTCGTTTCCGAAGCTGACGCCGACCGGGTTCTGGGAACCGGGGATGCTATGGTTACCGATGCTTCGGGGAAATTTCTGACGATCCAACTGGCAGATTGCCAATCAATTTTGTTCTATGATGCGACCCGCCGGGTGGTTGCCAACATCCATTCCGGTTGGCGCAGCAGCATTAGAAATATTGCTGGACGAACGGTTGATGTCATGCGAAAACACTTTAAGTGTCACCCCGCAGATATTATTGTCGGTATCGGACCCTCCCTGGGGCCCTGCTGCGCAGAATTCGTTAATTATCGAAAAGAAATACCCGAAATATTCTGGCAATACAAAACAGCCAACGATCATTTTGACTTTTGGGCCATCAGTTGCGATCAGTTAGCCGATGCGGGCGTTCCCCGAGAAAATATCGAAGTCAGCAACGTATGTACCTGCTGCAATACGGCGCTTTTTTTCTCTTATCGCGGGGAAGGGCAGACCGGCCGGTTTGCTTCAGTAATCGGTTTGAACAGGTCAACTCCCTTCCCCGACTGCGGCCGCACAAAACAGCAAAAAATTTAATTTAAAGAAAAAAGATATGGCACAGATTAAACATGAATCCGTTCAGATCCTGTCGAACATCCCGTTGGGCACCGGATATTATCGTATCCGCTTAAGCTGCCATCGGCAGTATGCGCGGGCCCTTCCCGGGCAATTTGTCATGGTTCGCTTTCCTGAACAGATTGATCCACTCCTGCCGCGGCCTTTCTCGATTCATCGCTTAATCAAAAAAGAGGGCATCGCCATCGGCCTGGAACTGCTGTACAAGGTGGTCGGCAAAGGAACTCACGCGCTGGCGCTCAGACAGCCTGGAGATCATTTAGATTTGACAGGGCCGCTGGGTAATGGATTCGTCATTCCTGCCGATGTTGCACATATCAAAATCGTTGCCGGCGGAATCGGCGTTGCCCCGATGATTTTTTTCTTAGACTACCTCAATGAACACAAGCATGATCTTGCAGGTGTTGAGGTTTTTCTGGGAGGCCGGTCAAAAGCGGATCTTTTGTGTCTCGATGAATTTTCAACCTTCGGCTTACCGGTTCACATGACCACCGATGACGGCAGCTCAGGCGACCAGTGTCTGGTGACTGAACCGCTGCAAAACGCTGTGGCTGAAAACCGGCCGGATATCATTTATGCGTGCGGCCCTATGGAAATGCTGGCCTGTGTGGCCGGAATCGCAGCTCAACACGGAGTTGCCTGCCAGGTCTCAATTGAAACCATGATGGCCTGCGGCATGGGGGCCTGCCTGGGATGTGCGGTTGCCGGCCGAAAAAGTTCCGATCCATATTTGCATGCCTGTTTAAACGGACCGGTGTTTGACACCCGTGAGCTTAGGATCTGAAATCTGAAACGCTCCATTAGGTTAATGTCCCAATTGGAATGGTGGAATACTGGAATATTGGAAGAATGGGTCTTGGGAAAATGCAATATTGGAGACATGGCAAAATCTATCTCTCGATAATACTTAAAATGGATAATTTCCTTTGGAAACCCATTATTCCATCGTTCCACAATTCCATTATTCCATGATCTAGGCAAAAGCGATTGCCTCAAGAAGTACACTGTATTTTCATTCAGCTTTTAAAATGTCGAGATGCAAAATTAGCGTTGACTTGGGTGTTATCCTGTGTTAGGTCCTCAAGCTTCATGAGCTGGGTTCAAACCTTCCTGAAATGGCGGAAGGTAGCTGAATTGTATGGAAAAAGAAACCAAACGCTCGTTAAGGGAGCTGGCGTATTACAGCAGTCTGGGGTTGTCGGTTTCCCTAGCTATATTTATCGGTCTGGCTGTGGGGATTTATTTGGATCGCCGATTTGAAACAGTGCCGTGGTGTACCCTTATTTTTCTGATGCTGGGGATTATCGCCGGCTTTCGAAACATTGCCATCGCGATTCGCAAAACAAGGAAATTCTAATCGGCGGATAAAAAGCGTAACGGGAAGACATATTGGATATCCAGCAGCGAATCATTAATTTCGTCACGCGATCCAATTGGATTTTATTTGGCGTGGCGACGATCCTGGGATTTGTGTTCTTTGCACCGCATGTTGCCCTGGGCATTCTCTTTGGCGGGCTGCTGGTGACCATCAATTTCCATCTGCTGGCCAAAACGTTAAAAAAAGCCCTGACCCCACCCCATCTGGCATCCCATAATCTGGTTCTCGCCAAATATTACCTTCGTTTTTTGGTCAGCGGGTTTATCATCTTCCTGCTCATTGCCAGCCACATTGTTCATCCCGTCGGATTGGTTATCGGCCTCTCCGTCGTTGTTTTCAGTATCATTCTTGCAACCATCTTGGAAGTTAAGAAACTTATTTGTAAGGAGGCATTCTAAGGATGGAACACCCCTATCTATTTATTGTGAAATTTTTTGAGCTGATCGGATTTGGTCATTTTGCGCATGCTTACCCCTGGGTGATTTACTCCTGGTTTGTGATGATTTTGCTGATTGTATTTGCCTTCCTGGCCGTTCGTAAAATAGACATGATTCCGTCCAAAGCACAAAACGTCTTTGAAATCATTATTTCAGGGATCGAAGAATTTATGGTCGACATTACCGGTGAAGAGGGCCGGAAATTCTTTCCGCTGATCGCCACGGTATTTTTCTATATTGCCACCTGCAATCTGATGGGCTTAATTCCCGGCTTTTATCCGCCGACCGCCAGTATTAATACGACTCTTTCCTGCGCGCTGACGGTGGTTGTCTTTACGCATGTGATCGGCATCAAGTATCATGGCGCCAAATATATCAAGCATTTTTTGGGGCCGGTCTGGTGGCTGAGTCCCTTGATATTTCTCATTGAGCTCATTGGCCATTTCGCGCGGATCCTATCACTCTCTATTCGTCTGTTTGGGAATATAACCGGTCATGAACTGGTGCTGGGGATCCTTTTTTTGTTGGCCGGTGCGGCCTTCGCGCCGCTGCCCATAATGGTTTTGGGCATTTTCGTCTCGCTCTTGCAGGCGTTCGTATTCTTGCTTTTATCGATTATTTATTTTGCGGGTGCCATGGAAGAGTCGCACTAAAGATATTGCCTAAAGTATAAAATGCCTAAATTGCCTAAAGTTAAGGATTCTAAACCATTTTTTAATTTTAGCTCATTTTAGTCATTTTAGTCATTTTAGCTCATTCAAAATTTTGCTGTTAATGGGATAACAGAAGAAGCCCAACTATATATCCAGAAAAGGAGGTAGACGATAGTATGGAAGAAAAAGCATTGGAGTTTTTTATCGCCTGTGTTACGGCTGCTGGTTTCGGAATTGCCATTGCGGCATTTGGTTGCGGTATTGCCCAGGGTATTGGATTACGGTCGGCGGTTGAAGGTATCGCCAGAAATCCGGAGTCTTCGGGTAAAGTAACCGTTACCATGATCATTGGTCTGGCGCTGATCGAATCACTCTGTATTTACGCGCTGGTGGTTGCACTGATCCTTATCTTTGCCCATCCGCAGGCTGCATCTATTGCCGCATTGTTTGCCCACGGCGGCTAATCGATTCCTTTTTAACCTGTTTATATCGTAAAAAACGGGGCGAACCGGGTACTCGGTTCAGCCCCGTTTTTTGTTATCCAGCCCTTTTGCGGCAAATACCGGCCGGTCCGGGCGGCCGCTCCCTTTAAGATGCTTGAATTGCTACTAAGATTTCACCTCCTACTTTCAATTATTACAAAATTATTATATACTTGAAATCAGAGCGAAATATCGATGATATGAAAACGGTCAATGGTCTATGGACATGGGCGCGTCGGTATCTGAAAATAGGAGAGACACGATGGATGAACAGCAAGTATTAAAAAAGCTTGATCGCATCAAAGATATTCCAACCCTTCCCAGCATTGTCTTTGAATTAAATAAACATTTGCGGGATCCGGACACCTCAATTAAAATCGTCTGTGATACCATCGAAAAGGATCAGGCCATTGCGCTGAAAATATTAAAGCTGGTCAATTCAGCTTTTTATGGGTTTAGATCCAAAATTAGCGACCTTCGCAATGCGGTTGTCCTGCTGGGCTACAATGCGGTTCGCAATGCCATTGTTTCACTTTCGGTGATTAATGCTTTTCCCAAGCGCGTTGCCCTGATGGATTTTGATATTTCCCAATTTTGGAAGCACTCCCTGGCGGTGGCGGTAACCAGTAAAAACATCGCCCAGCTTTCCAAAAAAGAATCTCCCGATAATTGTTTTGTCGGCGGTCTGCTGCATGACACCGGCAAAGTCATCCTGGCGCAATATTTCCCGGATCTTTTTGAATCCGTTTGGTCAACGCTGCAGAATGAACATTTAACCTTCTACGAAGCGGAGCAAAGAGAGCTGCCCATTGATCATACCAAAATCGGCGCCCATCTGGCTGCAAAATGGCAACTGCCCCGGGGGCTGGTGGATGCGATTCGCTGGCATCACGATTTTCAGCCCGAAAGCAAGAGTGCCAACTTTGTCCAGAACATTTATCTGGCCAATATCATCGTCAACAGTTACGACATTGATCCGGAACTTCGGCTGGATATGTCGAAAATGCATCCGGAAGTCGTAAAATTTATGATGGATATGATGGAAGATGTTGGTGATTGGTATTCCGGTCTGACCGGTGAAATCGAATCCGCCTACGAATTTTTCCTGGAAACCGAAGGTTAGGCGCACAGCGCACTTCAAGCGACTTTTGGAAATGGCGTCTAGTGTTCTTACAGAACTTCTTTTAAAAACTGACCGGTATAGGAGTTATTGATTTTGGCAACTTCTTCAGGTGCACCGCATCCCACAATATATCCACCCTCATCCCCGCCTTCCGGACCCAGATCAATAATGTAATCAGCGGTCTTAATGATATCCATGTTATGCTCGATAACGAGCACCGTATTGCCCTGGTCCACCAGTTTGTTGAGCACCCTGAGCAGTTTTTGAATATCATCGGCGTGCAATCCGGTGGTGGGTTCGTCCAAAATGTAAACGGTATTGCCGGTGGCCCTTTTACTGAGTTCTCTGGAGAGCTTCACGCGTTGTGCTTCACCGCCCGATAGGGTGGGGGCCGGTTGGCCGATCTCGATATAGCCCAGGCCGACTTCGACCAGCGTTTGCAGGATGGTCCTTATTTTGCCGATTCTTCCAAAAAATTCCAACGCCTGATTGACGGTCATGTCAAGCACTTCGGCGATCGTTTTCCCCTTGTAACGGGCCTCAAGTGTCTCCCGGTTATAGCGTCGGCCCTGACAGACATCACAGGTTACATACACATCGGGTAAAAAATGCATTTCTATTTTAATGATGCCGTCACCCTGGCAGGCTTCACATCGGCCGCCTTTGACATTGAAGCTAAAGCGACCGGGCTTGTATCCCCGCATGCGGGCATCCGGCGTGCGTGAATAAAGCTCGCGGATATGCGTAAAAGCCCCCGTATACGTACCCGCGTTTGAACGGGGTGTTCTTCCGATCGGGCTCTGATCGATGTGGATGACCTTATCGATGTTTTCCACACCCAGAAGCCGCCGGTGGGCTCCGGCCGGCAATCGGGCATGAAAAAGCTTTTGCATCAGCGCCTTGTACAGCGTTTCCAGCACAAGGGTTGATTTGCCCGAGCCGGAAACGCCGGTGATACAGATGAAGCAACCCAGCGGGAATTTTACATCGATCTTCTTTAAATTATTGGCCGTTGCCCCCTCAATCATCAGATACGGGCCGTTATTCAGACGCCTCGTTGCAGGGACCGCTATTCGTTTGCGACCGGATAAATACTGACCGGTCAGCGAGGTTTCATGGGCGCTCAATTCAGAAGGCGGACCGGCAAATATAATCTCACCACCATTGATCCCGGCTCCCGGGCCGATGTCGATCACATAATCGGCAGCTCGAATGGTTTCTTCATCATGCTCAACCACCAGCACCGTATTTCCGAGATCGCGCATTTGCAACAGGGTTTCCAGCAGACGTTGGTTGTCTCGCCGGTGCAGCCCGATGCTGGGTTCATCCAATACATAAAGCACACCGGTTAATTTTGATCCGATCTGGGTGGCCAGTCGAATGCGCTGGCTTTCGCCGCCTGAGAGCGAATGTGCCGAGCGGTCCAGCGTCAGATAGGAAAGCCCGACATTTTCAAGAAAACCCAGCCTCTCAACGATCTCTTTTAGAATGCGTCGGGCAATGATTTCTTTTTTGCCTTCCAGTCTCAAATCCAGAAAAAAGATGCGCAGCTTTGATATGGATAAAGCGGTTAATTGCGAAATGGTAAGGCCGCCCGCTTTGACGGATCGACTCGCGCGATTTAGTTTTTCAGCGTTGCATTCAGGGCAGGGTTGGAAATTCAGATAACGCTTTGATTTCTTCTCGCGACCCAGCTCGAATCGGTTTCCCGGTACCGGCGTTCCAGGTTCGGAATAAGGCCTTCAAATGGTTTTTGATAGCTGATGCGGCGATGGTCACGTTCAAAATAAAACGTAATCAGATTATCCCCCGAGCCGTAAAGCAGAACCTGTTTGAATTCTTCCGGTAAATCTTTGTAGGGCGTGTAAATATCAACGCCATATTGCCGTGTGAGGGCATCTAAAAACTCCCACAAAATGAACGCTGTTGCGATTGGCCCAGGGCGCAACCGCACCTTCGCGCAATGTCAATCCCTCATTGGGAACAATTAGCGCCGGATCAAATTCAGTCGTCGATCCCAGTCCGTCACAATGCGGGCAGGCTCCCTGGGGTGAATTAAATGAAAAGCTTGCGGGGCTAAATTCGGGATAACTGATTCCGCATTTGCTGCAAGCGGCCTTTTCATTAAACAAAGTGGTGCCGTGCCCCTGGGCATCAATGCAAACCAGTCCATTGGATTGCGCCATGGCCAGTTCCAGTGAGTCCGCCAGGCGATTTTTTACCTTATCTTTGATGATGAGACGATCCACAACGACGTCCACGGAATGCTTTTTGTTTTTGTCCAGCTTGCCGACATCTTCGATATCGGTCATCTTTCCCATCGACCCGGACCCGGGCAAAACCGTCCTTTCTAAGCCGTTTTAGGAGATTTTCATGGGTTCCTTTTTGGTCTGAAGTCAGGGGAGATAAAATGATGACCGGGGTGTTATCCTCCAAAGACATGACGTGGTCGACAATCTGATCCAAGGTCTGGGAACGAATCTCCCGGCCGCATTGATAACAATGAGGCGTGCCGCTGCGTGCATACAACAGACGCAAGTAATCATATACCTCGGTTACCGTCCCGACGGTTGAGCGGGGGTTGTGTCCGGCGGTGTTTTGCTCAATGGCTATAGCGGGCGATAGGCCTTCAATCAGATCAACGTCGGGTTTTTCCATGCGTTCTAAAAATTGGCGGGCATAGGTGGAAAGCGATTCAACATACCGGCGCTGTCCTTCAGCATAAAGGGTATCAAAAGCCAGTGTTGATTTCCCGGAACCGGACAGACCGGTGATAACCACCAGTTTGTCACGCGGCAACTCAACATCGAAATTTTTTAAATTATGCTGTCTGGCTCCCCGGATAATAATTTTTTCAGCTACCATCGAGTTTTCTTTCCTGGGTGAATGACCCTGTCGCTATGGGAAAATAATTTTTCTGTCTGTATACGGTCATGAATTTATCATCCTGAGTTTAGCGGTCCTAAAAAAAAATTCAAACAAATTTCTTTGGTGGCTGTGAACTCTTGATATTCAGTCGTTTACGAGATTTATGGTAAAAATGGCAAAAGTTGTTTTTATTTTTTTAAAAATCAAGGAGAATTTAAGATAATACGCGATTTTAGAAGAATTCTTTTTTGTTGATAACTTCCTGCGAGGTGTGGATATACTTAAAATACTTCAAAATACCTTGCATTTGGAAAAGGTCGTATTTAAAGATACTTGTCGATAGTTATATATTTAGCTAAATGAAAACAGATAGTTACGGATTGTTCAAAACCCCTCTGTAATGCGATCTAAAACAGCTTTTATCCGGTTTGACTGAATGTGTCTCATGCCTTAAACAAGCTTCTGTTTTTTTCAATTATAAGATAATCATAATTAAACCTTCCAAACCGTTTAGCTTCGTAGTTTTTTTCATAAAATATCATCTAAAATAGCGTCATTACTGAACTTGTATTAAAAAGAGTTATGCAAGAGCCGATGGAAGCCGTCTGGAAAAAAGTTAAATCTGCCATTAAGAATCGGATCCCCGACACACAGTTTTGAAATGTGGATTGAACCGTTGGAATTGGAAAAGGGCGAAAATGATCACTGGATCCTGGCCTGTCCGAATTTCTTTTCCAAAAAGCGGGTAAGCGATCTCTATGGAAAGCTGATTTCCGCAGAACTGAGCAACGCAACCGGCAGTTTATGCAACCTGGATTTTGCGGTTGGCGCTAAAAGAAAACCGGGACCGCAGGTCGCACAAATGCCCACTCATCAATTGCCGCTTCCAAACGATTCAATCCGCCCGCACAGTGGACGATTTTTCAGAAGGGATTTCACCTTCGATCAATTTGTGGTGGGCGCCAGCAATGATTTTGCCTATTCGGCTTCTCTTTCGCTGGCTTCACGCAAAGAGCACCAGCAAAATGCCTTATTCCTGCTTTCCAAAACCGGTATGGGCAAAAGCCACCTTTCCCAGGCGATCGGGCATCATGTTTTATCCCAAGATCCCGACGAGCGGGTCTATTATATTACAGCGGAAGACTTTAGCAATGAAATGGTGCAGGCATTCCGCCATGATTCGATCAGTAAATTTAAAGGAAAATACCGAAATAAATGTGATGTCCTGCTCCTTGAAGATGTTCATTACCTTAGCGGCAAGGAAAGAACCCAGGTGGAGCTGGCATTAACATTAGATTCGCTTTTTGAAGCCGGCAAACGGATTATTTTTTCCAGTTGTTATCTGCCCGGCGATATTCCCAAATTAAATGATAAATTAAGATCGCGTTTATCCGGCAGTCTGATTTCCAACATTGATCCGCCCAATTTCAGGACCCGGGTTCGCATATTGAGAAAAAAAGCACTGATCAACCGCTACGAGATGCCTGATGACGTCATCAATTATCTGGCAGGCGAGCTGACAGAGGACATCCGGCAGTTATCAAGCGGTCTCAATGGTGTTGCTGCCAAATCGTCCCTATTGGGCGCTCCGATTGATCTGAACCTGACCGAAAGTGTTGTTAAAAACATGGTTCGCCAGCGCAAAAAAATCACCGTAGAGCTGATCAAAAAGCTGGTTTGTAAATATTATAATTGTTCACTTAAAGACATTGTTTCGCGTTCACGAAAACAACGCCTTGTGCGACCCAGGCAAATGGCGATTTATCTATCGCGCTGCTATACAGATGCACCCCTCCAGAGTATCGGCAAGGCCTTTAACCGATACCATGCCACCGCCCTTCATTCCATTCATAGCATTGAGCGGGGATTAAAAGAAAAAGGTTCGATTCAGAAACAGGTCGAATTTTTTCATGAGAAGTTTGAATCCGGAAGATTTTAGAACCCACCCCTAAAATGCCTAAAATGAGCTAAAGGACTGAAGCACGAGGCACTAAAATACCAGTGTTATGCAACGTTCGTCCGCTTCTCGTACTCGTCTGGGCCGTTATCTTCGCCCGCATAGTGTCGCCTCCAGCGGATTGTGCAGTTCCCTAAAATGCTCATTCCAACTTTAGATCACTTCTGCTTTTTTTAAGTTAGGTTTTGCTACTCTTTAAGCTCCAGTAATTCCAGCATCTCTTGATGAATTCTGCCGTTGGTGACCAGGATTTCCTTTTGATTTATTGAAAAAGGCTGGTTTGAAAAATTGGTAATCACCGCACCGGCCTCTGCGGCAATGATCGCGCCGGCCGCCTTATCCCAGGGTTTCAGGTTCTGCTCCCAGAATCCGTCGAATCTCCCGCAGGCCACATAACAAATGTCAAGGGCGGCCGAACCGAGCCGCCGAACGCCTTGAGAGGCCAGCTGGCAAACAGTAAAGCGCTTCATTGCCGGCTCGACGATTTCGCTAAAGTCATAGGGGAAACCGGTTACCAGCAGGCTGTTGTAAACAGATGCGGTTGATGACACCTTGATGGACTTGCCGTTTAACTCTGCGCCTTTCCCGGCAATTGCCGAGTAAAGCTCACCATCCATGGGGTTGAGTACCAATCCGAGCACAATTTCATCGCGTACGGCCAATGCAATCGCAATTGTAAAAATCGGAAACTGATGGGCATAATTTGTCGTGCCATCAAGAGGATCGATTAGCCATTGATATTCTGCGGTTCCTTTGTTGGTGCCGCTTTCTTCAGCTAAAATGGCATGATCGGGAAAACGCTTTACGAATCGTTTTAATAATCTGTTTTTCGGATTCGGTATCTGCTTCGGTCACCAGGTCAAAGGCGCCTTTATGATCGATTTGAGAAATATGGCCAAAATGATCTCGGAGCACCCGGGCACCGTTGTAAATTGCTTCGATGCCAACTCTTTTTGCATGTTCTAAATCCATAAGGGTTAACCTTTCCAGTACCTGAATTTCGGGTTAACAGATAGTGTTGCGTCTCACAAGTAATTTACAAAACACGGTTTTATTTAAGGTGTCAGGTGTCGGGTTTCAGGTGTCAGGCCCCTGGCTACTGGCTTCTTGCTTCTGGTCTCTGGTCTAAACTTCACTGAGCAGTTCGGGCGTCTTCGACCCTGTGGTTTAGGCCCGAAGGAAGCTTACGCTGAAAACTCACCTACGAATGACTCGTCGGAGACGGGTCGATAGTCGCTGACCACTGGCTACTAGTATTGCGTTCTGTATATAGTGTTACATTTATGCAGTGGCTATTTCGTCCATTTTGAATCGCCACCTAAAAACAACAGGGTCTTGATTTATCTCATCGATCCCTTGATATATTCGGTTAACGAGCTCCTCTTTTGAGTCCACCCGGATATGTCGTAGAAAAGATCGGGTTATTTTGCTGAAAAATGACTCAATAAGGTTAAGCCAAGAACCATGTTTCGGTGTAAAAATGAAGTGGAAACGGTTTGGTCTTGTTTTTAAGTACTTTTGTGTTTCTTTTGAAATATGCGATGAATGGTTATCCAAGACGATTCTAATAATCCAATCGTCTGGATACTTTTCATCTAATATATTTAAGAATTCGATAAATTCACGACTGCGGTGACGATCTCTTACTAACGAATGCACTTCTCCTGTGTGCAGATCTATACCACCCAGAAGAGAGACTGTTCCTAAACGTTTATACTCATAGTCTCTTGAAATTGTAGGGTGCTCTCCCGGAACAGGCTTTAGTTGGGCTGCAATATTTTTTATGGCCTGGATCCCGGGTTTTTCATCGTAAGATATGGTCGTGGATTCTCGAGCTATATCTGCCGATTGATTTAAAATTTCTACGTCTTTGTAGACGTAAAGGACGTCAGCCATCTTTTCATCAAACTTAGGATCACGACGTTCCAGGTAATAGCGGATCTTATGGGGCTTTATTTCTCCTTCAGTCAAAATATCATGCAATTTGCTCCTGCTGATTTTTTCAAGGCAGTGGTGGCCAAGGGTAGTTGCATGCTTTTGGATGTGTGCGACCAGTTGAGTGTAGGTCCAAGTTTCAGCAGCATAGCCAAGCTCTGTTGGTTTCTGGCATGCAGTAGAAAGGATCCAGTTTTTTGCGTTGTCGTCAATAGCACGACTTCGACCTGAACGCTGTATATCATCCAGTGACTGCAGTGCGCCAAAAGCCAACGCCTTGTCGATGGTGCGATAGACGAGAGGGCGCGTAGTATTAAGTTGTCTTGCTATGGAGGTGATTTTTTCTCCCATGGCATACTTTAAAAGAATAGTAGCGCGTTGAATCCGATTCGCTGGCTCTGTTCGGCTACGGCTTAATATTTCTAGTTCTTTTAGGTCCTTGTCCGAAATTGCTAAAGGCGCTTTACGTTGTCTCATTTTTACCCCTCCTGTTTGATTTTAGTTCAGGGAGGATTGTAACATAAAATAAATAATTTGTAACGTTAAATCAAGAACGATATACTAGCCAGCAGCCAGAAGCGAGAAGCCAGCGACCAAAACGCTGACACCTGAACACTGAAACCTGAAACCATAGGCATTGTGTTATTTAAAGAACTCAACTGAACTTAAATATACTGCACGACTTTTGTAACATATTTGTGGGACACAACACTAGTGAGGGCCGATATCCGCCAATATCGTTTCCATGCCGGTCGATTAGAGGCAGAAGGGTCGATTTTTGTTTAGCTGAGATCGTCATTCCGCCAAGTTGATGATTTAATTTTTGAATTTTATCCGCGCTGACCCGGTCTATTTTGTTGAGCACCCGAATGGAAGCGGTATGCTCTAAATTCAAATCGGCAATAATTCGTTCCACCGAATCGATTTGAGTCAGGTATTGCGGATTGCTGATGTCGATGATGTGCAGCAGAAGGTCGGCACTTTCAAGCTCCTCAAGCGTTGCCCGAAAAGCGACCAAAAGGTCGTCTGGTAGGTCCTTAATAAACCCGACCGTGTCGGTGATAATGACCTCGGTATCCTTCGGAAATTTCAGCCGCCGGCTTGAAGGGTCCAGGGTGGCGAATGGGCGGCTTTCCGCCAAAACATTGCTTTTCGTCAGCGTATTTAACAGGGTGGACTTGCCCGCATTGGTGTAGCCGATGATCGATATGACTGCCAGCCCCTTTTTCTGCCGCTGAGCCCTTTGTTGCTTGCGGTGCTTGCGTACGGCCAACAATTCGCGTTCAAGTCGTGCAATTCGATCGCGTGCGCGTCGTCGATTGATTTCCAGTTTGGTTTCGCCCGGTCCGCGCCCCCCGATTCCGCCGGTTAACCGTGACAGGGCGGTATTTTTAAGGATCAAACGCGGCAGTAAATATTTCAATTGTGCCAGTTCGACCTGCAATTTAGCCTCACGAGTTTGGGCCCGCTGCGCAAAAATATCCAAAATGAGTTGAGTTCGGTCGATGACTTTCAATTCGATTTGATCGGTAATGGCGCGTATCTGGGAAGGATTTAATTCCTGATCAAATATGATAATGGTTGCCGCTTCCTGCAATGCCAGAATAGCCGATTCCTGTAGTTTCCCGCGGCCGATCAAAAATTGGGCCTTCTTTTTTTTGCGTTGTTGGATCACCGTGCCGGCAATTTCGATTCGGCTGGATTTTGCCAGTGATTTCAGCTCGGCAAGCGATTCAAGGGCATTTTGTTTCGAAGTTGCAGACACACTGACCAGCAAGGCCCTCTCTTTGCCGGAATCTGCTGTGTGACCTTTGCTCACGCGCGCAAGTTCGGCTTCCAACGCCTGTATCATTGCCAGGCAGTCAACATCCAGTTGAGACGGCGGCAGAGGGGGCATGATCCGGTAAGGATCGCCGCCGGGGTTTTTGGGAAGAAGATGGGCTGCGTATACCTGTTTGGTTATGCCGGCTTCACCATTGGCAACGGCTGCCATCATGTCAAGGCGCAGCAGGCTCAAGTCGGTAAGATCGTCGTCGCTCAGCGGTTCATTTGATAGGTGGGTGTGGATGCAGCGCAACCCTTTCAAGCGACCCGGAGCAGCCCGGTATTCACTGATTGAAGGGATGACGATTTTCTTATGATCACCGACAATCACATATGCCACTTTACCCTGGCGGTTGACAAGCAGACCGATCTGACGCCGGATTTCATGGGACAGGCTGCTCAGATCGCGGGCCAGCTCAGGGCTGATTAAAAATTGGGGTTGAATGCGGCGGCGGTAAAAGTTCTCAAGCCGTCGGATTTGATTGGCTTTAAGACCGGCCGTATTTCCAAAAAGTCTTTTCATCGTATTATCCAAGCCAGATAATAAGCCAGTTCAATATCGGTTGCAAGTCTAAGGTGATTGGAAGATACAGAGGACAGAGCAAAGAAAACAGATGACAGATGACAAAGGGCAGACTTTTTTCTGTTTTCTGTCATCTGTTATCCGACACCTAAAGATTGTCTGCCATTTCATCCGGCGCCAAAATTTCAAAACGGGTGTAGGCCTCTAAGAAGGTGAGCACGACTTTTCCGGTGGGTCCGTTGCGCTGTTTGGCTAAAATGATCTCAGCCGTTCCTTTTAGGGGATTATTTTCATCTTGATTATACACTTCATCTCTGTAAATAAAGGCGACGACATCGGCATCCTGCTCAAGAGCGCCGGACTCCCGCAAATCAGATAGCTTCGGACGTTTGTCATTACGCTGTTCCAGCATACGGTTTAGCTGAGAAAGTGCTAAAACCGGGATCCCCAGCTCTTTGGCCAATGCTTTTAACGAACGGGATATTTCTGATATTTCAAGATCCCTGCGTTCTGAGCTGCCATGGGCCTTCATGAGTTGCAGGTAGTCGATGATGACCAACCCGATATTTTTGTCCATTTTAAGCCGGCGCGCTTTTGCCCGTATTTCCATGGCCGTCAGGGTGGGTGAATCATCGATATAGATGGGGGATTCTGACAGAACGCCGGCAGCATCGGTGAGCCGGTGCCAGTCATCCATGCTGAAAAAACCGCCTCTCAGGCGGGATGAATCCAGACGGGCCTCTGCGCACAGCATTCTCAGCGATAACTGTTCCTTTGACATTTCCAGGGAGAATACGGCCACCGGGATGTTGGCATCAACGGCTGCATTTCTGGCGATATTCAAGGCCAAGGCGGTTTTGCCCATACTCGGACGGGCGGCCAGAATGATGAGGTCTGAATTCTGCAATCCGGAAGTCAGGTTATCCAGGTGGCCAAAACCCATGGGGACGCCGGTGACCAAGCTCTTGTTGCCCTGTTTTTCTTCCAGGGTTTCAATATTGCCCATGATGAGTCGACTGAGCGGATAAAATGCCTGACTGGACTTTCTTTCTGTAATCTCAAATATTGACGCCTCGGCAAAATCAATAATTTCATCGACATTTCCGCGGTCATCATAACACCGCTTGGTAATGGCATTGGCTTTTTCAATCAGACGCCTTAAGGACGCCTTATCTGCAACGATCTTCGCATAATGCTGTGCATTGACGGCTACCGGCACCGCATCAACAAGTCGTGCCAGGTAGCTTGCGCCGCCGATCGCGTCAAGATGGCCTTTTTCCTTTAGATTATTGGCCAGCGTGACCAGATCAACGGGTTCACCCCGATCAAACAAGTCCATGATCGACGCAAATATTTTTTGATGCGCGGTTCGATAAAAATCGGCAGTTGAAAGAATCTCGACAACATCCAGCAATGTATTGTTATCGATTAGGATAGCGCTAAGCAGGGATTCTTCCGCCTCGATGCTTTGCGGGGGCAGATGGTAAAGTGATGGATCTTTTTGGCTTTGCAACTGTTGATCTGCCATAGGTTCCGATCGGCACAATGGGTTGGAAATGGGCTAAAGGGATAGACTCAGCTAAATTGATAACCCTTGCTGATCCCTTAAATACACACTCTTGAATCAATTGTAAACTAGTTTTCCGGTACAATTTGAACGGTTATTTCAGGCTCAACCTCTTTGTATACTCGAATAGGGACATTATACGACCCAATCGCCTTGATGGGTTCTTTTAGCAGAACCATCCGTTTTTCAACGACAATATCCTGGTTGGCCAGCGTATCGACGATATCGCGTACCGAAACGGAGCCGTATAGGCGATCGTCTTCGCTAACTTTGGCAGCAATTGTACAGACCACCCCTTCGAGCCTTTGGGCCATTTCTTCGGCCAATTTGCGCTCCTTGGCGATCTGGAGTTCAAATTTGGCGCTTTCCTGCTCGAGCATCTTACGATTTTGGGGTGTTGCTGTAACCGCCTTATTTTGGGGCAGGAGATAATTGCGGGCATAACCGTCTGCCACGCTAACTTCACTGCCGATGATACCGAGGGAATCAATCGTTTCTTTCAAAATGACTTTCATATTTTAATCTCCGAGTCAGGCATCGACTCTGATTGTTCAACGTAAGTCTACGGATCCGACATAGGGCAGCAAAGCAATGGTTCGTGCGCGTTTGATGGCATGCGTCAGGGTACGTTGATGTTTTGCGCAACAACCTGATATCCGTCTGGGAATAATTTTTCCGCGCTCGGTAATAAAATATTTCAGTGCTCTGGGATCTTTGTAATTAATTACCAGACTTGTATCTGCACAAAAACGGCA
>PVMK01170791.1_pt1 | contig 20168 bp, 22 predicted proteins | sample 1853481 | NCBI WGS metagenome assembly PVMK01 (sample SAMN08533507, study PRJNA380276) | Marine sediment metagenome, whole genome shotgun sequencing project. | reverse complement strand
TCCGAGCCGCGGTGCGCCTGGTTGAGGTTTTCCACGGCCTTGACCACTGTCCGGATCGATCGCCCGGAAAAGTCATCGCCGAGGGTGTAGATGCTGATCTTGCGGTCCGGCCGGTAATAGGTCTGAATGGCGGCGTTAATCCCCTCGACCGGGCTGGAATTGCTGAACGGTGCCCACGCGCCCAGCTGCTTGATTATGCGCTGCCGGATTTCCGGACTGTCGAACATCCAGGTTCTGCGGGTTTCCGAAAACATGTATTGCCCCATGTCGTTCATCACCTGTATGCCTTTCACTGTGGGATAGATGTTGAGGATATTCAACATGTCGGTCTGCAGCCGGCGCCAGGCAGCCATTTGCATGCTGCCCGAGGTGTCGATCACAAAAATGATGTACTCGCTGTCCACCGGAATGCCGCCGATGAGTTGATTCTTGACGCTGTCCTGCGGCACCAGGCGCTCCATTTCCTCGGTCAGCACCTGTAGCGCCAGCCTGAGTTGCTCTTCCTCCACGATCTTCGACTGGGCGATCGACTTGGACTGCTTCTCCACGCTGGCTAGTTGGGCTTTGAGCCGGGCGACGCGTTGTTCGAGGTCCGACAATTGTTCTTTGCGCGACTTCAGTTCCTCGCTCAGGACCACTGATTCGCCGCGGGCGTCGAACAGCTTTTCGGTCAGCACCCGCACTACTGCCTGCAGATTCTGCTCTGCTTCTTCCAGGGCAGCCGGGTCGCCCACGGGGGCGATGATCAATAGCAACACGATGGCCCCGAAACCACAACTGATGATGTCCAGGAAGGACACGCTGACTTCCGTGTCGCCGCGGCGTCGCTTGGTCATGGCCAGTCCCTCGACGGTGCAACGAAGGCGCCCCTGGTGGTCATCGCGAACTGCCAGAACAGCGCTGCTGCTTCCGGATCGCCCTCCATCGGAAACAGTATGGTGTTCACCGGGACGCCGGCAGGCAGCTTCCCGACTGCGCTCAGGAAGTTGCGGCGCCGTTGCTCGCCGCTCACCATGGCAGACTTGGGCGGTGACTTGCCTTGTGTCGGCAGGCCGTCGGTCAACAGGAACAGGTTATCGGGTTTATCGGGGAAGTCCCCGAGCGCGGTGATCGCATTTTCCAGGCTGGTTCCTCCTTCCGGTGCGTAAGCCTTGAGGCCCTCGACAGCTTCCTCGAGTTGCAGCGAATCGGCAGCATCCAGCCACTCGCCGTCGCTGCCGGCCACGGCCGGGAACGCCTGGCTGTTGAAGATGTAGACCTGGAAGCGGCTGCTCGGTGGCAACTGGGCCAATAGCCATTCGACGGTGCGCACTGTCCATTGCCATTTGGGCGACTCGACGCGCTTTTCCGGCTCCATGTTGCGGCGGCGAACGGTGTTCACTACCGTGTCCGCCAGCATGCTAGCGGACCCGTCCACCAGGATCATAACCCGCTCCCCACCCAGCACCAGCCCGGTAAGGTACTGGCGGTTGCCCTCGCCCAGGAACTGGCGCACCTTGTCCCCGAACTCGACCTCCTCCATCTTGGATGTTTCGCTTTCCAGTTCCTCTACCTGCCGGCGGAGCATGGCAATTCTCTCGTCGGGATCGGACTGGATGCTCTCCTCCTGTTCCTCGAGATCGGTCAGGTAGCGTTTGCTGAGACCCTGGGCGCGGACCAACTGCAACTCCAGGTCCTCGATACTGTTCAGCAGATCGGCCCGCTTTTGCTCCGCATCCTGGACGTCTTCCGTCAGCATTTCCACCTCGGCGCCCAGCTTCGGATCGGGCTGCACTTCTTCGATGGCATTGTGACGCAGGATCAGGAACAACAACGTCACCGCGCCAAATCCACAAGCCATGATGTCCAGGAAGGACAGGCTGAAGGCGGCCAATCGTCGCTGCTTAATCATTATCCACGCGAATCAGCTTGAGTTCGTGTCGCCCGATTCGGATTGACTCGCCCGGCCAGCAGGTCTGCGGCAGCGAGACCTCCGTTGCGAGGTGCAGCGTCTCGATCGAGTGCTTGCGCATCACCACCGTGAGCGCCGCGCCATCGTCGAATTCGCTGCTCATTCGCAGACCGCTCTCCGCAATCCGGATACTGATGGGCCTGTTCAGCGGCAGTGCCAGATCGCCGCAGAGCAGATGCGTGGCAAGCCGCTTGCCGTTCACGCCCGGGGCCGTCGAGTTGGATTCGGTGTAGTGCAGCGCGCGCAAGCGGTAGAGGTCATCAACCTGATTCAGGATCTCCGTGTGCTGCGAGAGACATCGCTGGGTAGCTCCAGTCTGGTTTGTTACATCGGCTTCGGCGAACTCGTCCACCAGTCCCGTCAGCAGGCCGGATGAGTGTGACAACAACAGGCCGCAATCCGGCCACTTCTCGAGGAAGAAACGAACGCTCGCGAGCCGTTTGCAAATCAGCGTCTTGACCGTATCCCTGCGCAGGATGCAGGGAAGCTCGACGTGATCCGAGGTCAGCTTGGCTGAAACCTCATGTTCCCAGCGCAAGCGGGTCAGCCAGTGCGGCATCTGGTCAAAGATGGCCTGCTCGGTTTCGGAGGAATGCAATGGGTCGATGCGGTAGCTCTCGATCGAGAGGTCGCTGATGTGGCGTGCCAGCTGATTCTGGATCTGCACCATGCCGATGCCCGGGAAGATTTCCTGCTCGACAATGCGGATCGAGTCTCCCCGCAGGCGGCACAACGTCAGTACCGACTCGTGCATTTGCATGTCCACGTAAAGGGTATCTCCATCCGCATCCATGCAGGCCGCCAATGCACTGTCAATCACCGCGAGCGTGCGGGACGGCAAGGCCTCGACCATGCCCAGCAGGAGCGAGAGCTGTGCGCGCGAAAATCGGCCCGGCACGAGCACGATAAGGGAGTCGGGCGAACCGGCCTGTTGCCACAACTTTCGCAATTGCGAGAAGGCGATGTCGGCGTGGTGCCTGGCGAAGGGGGGACGACTGGCCAGCGGCTTCTGGTTGAGGTGACACCAGTATTGGTTGTACACGTGCTGCGGCTCTCGCCACGCCACTGCACGCGCCTCTTCGCCGGTCACGATGCCGGAATTCGTAAGGCGTGCGAAGCCGGGCTCGGCATAGTGCGATCCGTCTTCCGACTGGATCAGCAGCGACTGATCATTGAGTTCCAGCGCAGCGAGTGTCATGTGGAATCCGCTTTGAGAAACCGCAACAGGCGGTCCTCGCAATAGGCGTAGGAATCCAGCACCAGGCGTTCCTGCATCAATTGAAGCTGGTGCAGAAAGAACATAACCACCATGCTGAGCATGAGTGCGACAAAGGTAGAATTAAAAGCCACGCCCAGGCTTGCCGTGACGCCTGCGATATCGCCTGCCATCGCCTGGTGTGCCTTGCCCAGCGCCGATCCGATACCTCTCACGGTACCGATGAAGCCGATCGAGGGAATCGCCCAGGTGATGTAGCGCACCATGGACAGCTCGGAATCAAGGCGGCTGCTTTCCGCCTCACAGACCGCGTGGGCGTTGTCGGTGGCCGACTGCACGGAAGAAGTGCCCTGGAAACGCGACAGCGCGGTGCTGAGTGCCCGTGGCAGCAGGTACGCTCGCTGCTGCTCGGGCAGGGACTGTAGAGGCCGCACCATTTGCCCGACGTCGCCCGGCACGACGCGGGTGCCCTCAGACACAGAAATCAAAGGCATCTCCAGCATCCTGGACTCACGCCTCTCGGTCCGCGTTTTGTAGCCAATAATGGCCAGAGCCCAGAGCGCCAGAACGAAGCAGGCCTCCTGCTCGAAGTCCTTGATGACGACAAAGAAAGTGCGTGGCACGACGTACTCGCCACCGACCGCCGCCACCTCGGCTGCGCGGATTATGATGCTGTCCGCATTGGGCCTTACCACGGTGACATATACTGTGTGCACCAGGATGATCGCCAGCATCAGTGCAACCAGCTGGAAGAACAGTTCATTTGTGTTTTTCTTCATAATGCCATTCTATACGTGGATTGGTTTATATATCAGAAGGCAGCGGCACCGGGTAGTCCTCTGAGATCTCGTCGGTGGGCCTGAATACTTCATCGGCTGAAATTTCGACATCAGGGGCTTCCTCCAAATTCGCCCCGGCATCCGCAGCTGGCCCATCTGGCGCCTCCCCAACAGCTTGCTCCTCACCGGAGGCGATCTTGGGAACCATCTCTTCGCAGGGCACGGAAGCCTGCCCGGTGTCTTTTAGCCGGCTATCCAGTGGACCGGATTCGCCGTCAGGTGCTTGCAGCGCATCGCCGGAGGGAACACAGGGTGGGTCTTGCCCGCCCGCTTCAGCCCCAGCGGCCTGGTCCCCGCCGGGCGGAGCCTGGGCAATCGCCACCGCCCAGGTCCCCAGCAACAACAAGGTCAACGTTTTTCTCATGGTTGGTTTCATGGTTCTACCTCTGCCTTTGCTTCAGTCATGGCCTTGTCCACGTATCGTGCGACTCTGAACCCGGTTTCCAGGTTGCCGTCACGATCCGCATTCCGAAATGCCAGGCGCAATTCCGAACGAGAAGCCTTGGCCCAACTCGCTCCGCGGACCACGTGCCGGTCACCGGATTCCGGACCGGTCGGATCGAGCAAAGGTTCACCGCGCACCGGGCGGATCTCAAAGTAGTCGTTGATCCATTCGGACACGTTCCCGCTCAAGTCATGGATTCCGTTATGGTTTGGCTGGAACGAACCAACCGGCGCAGTCGCCGTAAATCCGTCGTCATAATTGGACAAAACGAAGGTTACGATCTCCGCCGCGCTGCGGTCGGCATAATTTTCAATTACGCCGGGCGGTGGGTATACCTTGGTACCCCAAGGGTACATCATGGCGCCACCCGGCTGGCCCATGCGAGCCGTAAAGGCCCATTCCGCCTCCGTGGGGAGCCGGTAACCGTGGGATTCCGAATTCCAGCCCGTCACCAACCCATCCTCTTCCATATAAAACGCAGGCAGGCGGTCGCGGCGGCTCAGCCAGTTGCAGAAAAGCGCCGCCTCGTTCCAGGAAACGCTCACCACAGGTTGGTCGTCCATATCCAGGGTTTTCCCACGCACCGCGCTGGAAGAATGCTCGCCTCTCCAGTACCGGAATTGCCTGTTGCTGATTTCGTGGGTTCCGATGTAAAACGGCCGCTCCAGGCGAACCCTGCGCTCGACTTCATTGGCGCGGCGGCCTGGCTCGCGGCGCGCGGCGCCGAGGGTGAACGTGTCAGCGGGGCGAAAAAGCCTGAGGCTCGCACCCACCGAAGTGTCTATCTGCGGCGGGCGGCTTGCCCAGTACGCCTGTTCAAGCGTCAACAGGCGAATATCCAGTGATTGCTCAAGCTCCGTACGCGGCGTGATTTCCTGGGTGCGGGTTGCAAATCCTGCCTTGCGGACCGTCAGCTCATGTTCCCGGGCGGTCAATGCCAGCGTCTGGCTGCCGAATCCGAGGCTATGCCCGTCCACCACCACTTCAGCGTCGTGGGGGGCAACCGAGAGTTGGATCCGGCCGATGTTGGGAACCAGGTCCAGGGCCAGGCTCGAGCGCCCCTCCGGTTCCGTCTGAACGGTGCGCAACGCCTTCTTGTAACCTTCGAGGAACAGCTCCACGCGGTGCTCGCTCAGCGGCGAGAGATCGATTCTTACCGGCGTGGTGCCGCGGAATTCGCCGTCGACGTTCACATGAGCCCCCGCGGGTGACGTGCTGACGTCAACAGTTCCGTCCGCCACCACCAGTTCGATGGTGGGGTAAGTCTCCATTGAGCCCGCCTTGACCGACACCTGCCTTTCCCAGGTCTTATAGCCTTTCCTGGCGATGCTGAGCTGGCTGCCGGTTTCCAACACCTCGGTGGTAAGCGGTGTGCTGCCGGTCCGCTGACCGTCAATGAACACATTGGCGTCTTGCGGAACGGAATTGATCTGCATTTGGCCCCAGGCCGGCTTCAGTTCCACTTCCAGCAACTGGGTCCGTCCCAGACCCTCGATGTCCATTTCCTGCTGCAGCGCAAAATAGCGGTACTTGCGGAATTCGACGATGTGAGGGCCGCGCGGGATGCCGTCGATAAGCCCGGGCGCGATTCCCGCAACTTCCCCGTCTATGAAAACCTCGATGTCGTTGAGCCCGGAGCTTACTTTCAGCTTGCCGGGCAGCGGATCGAGTACGAGGTCGACTTGCTGTGTGCGTTCACCGGTGACCTCGATCGCGACGTTGAGCGCGTGATAGCCGTCCGCCTCTGCGCTCACCTGGTGCTGTCCCGGCAGCAACAGGAAGTTGTCTCCGATGTGGAAGGCCAGGCCGCTGACTGTTACTTTCGCATCGCCCGGGTCGAGGCGAAATATCATGGCCCGTGCGGCCAGGAGATAGGCAAAAATCAGCGCCGTAAAGGCCAGCATGACACTCAGACCCATGTAAACAGGCGAAACCCGGAATTTGCGCGGCGCGCCCGCACCTTCCAGAGGCTTGAATTCAATAGCCGTCAACGGCCGGGATTGTCTTTCGTCAACCATTTTCGCTGGCCAATCCCCGGCATGCCGCCGTCATCAGATGGGTTCCTCACAACGTACCAGGATCGGTTCGGCAAGCGATTCACCAGTCACGGTGAACTCAACCCGCACATCACGGTAGCCGGCTCGGGTGCCGGCTGCAGTGTACTTTCCCGGCCGCAGTTTCATAGACACCTGCTCAAATCGCCCCAGGTCGGCTATGCGAAACAGCACCACGTGGGTCTGGTTGTCAGAGCGGAACACAACGTCCACCGACGAATTGGCCACTTTTACGAGCGTGTCCAGCTTGTCGATTTGCCAGCGGAGCCGTTGTCCCGGGTTTGCGATGCCCCTCGCGTCCTCCAACGCCACCTGCGCGGCGCGGTACTCAAGCTCGTTCGACAGCAGCAGCGGCTCCTCGATATAACCGCTCAGCCGCTCGTTCAGGTCCGCGCGCACCCTTGCGGGGATGAGACCCACCCTGGCGTCGACGAGCGAGGGATCCTCTGCCAGCAACGTCTCGTATATCGACACGGCTTCCCGCCACTCTTCGCGCGACTCCAGATCCGCCGCGCGCTCGAGTTCGCGGCTGATTAAACTGCCGGATTCCCGGTTTTCCACCTGCGCAAGCGCCTTCTCAACCGCGGCGTCGCCGCGATTGATCTTACCGGCTTCGAGAAACGCGGACCGGGCACCGTCATAATCCTGGCTCTCCAGGGCTGCGAAACCGCGGCTCATGTGTCCACGAAATACGCTGGCCGTGACCTCCCTGTTCGCGAGCGCAAGCGACTTGGCGGCCCTCTTGTGCCACGGATCAAGGTCGACGGCCTTGCGGTATTCCGCCTGTGCCTCCCGAAAGTAGTCGCGGGCCAGCGCCTGATCCCCGGCTTCGATGTGTCCGGTGACTTGCGCCAGCGTCCCGACACGCGCCGCGAACTTTTGCACCTTCAGATCCCCTGGCGCAATTAAGTTGGCCAGTTCGATGGAAGCCGACGCGACATTGAGGTTGAGGGACTCGATCGCGGTCTCGACATCGAGCCTGGCGGCTGCAAGTTTTTGCTGCCCCAGTTGTTCGATATCGGCCAAACGGCTGCGTGCCTGCCGAAACTGCTCCAGCGATGACTGGTAGTCGCCAAAGCTGTAGCGCTCGTCGCCGGCCTCGACCATGTCCAGCACCTGCTGGAATTCGACCTCCGCCCAGCGTTCCACATTGCTTTCCCTTAGCCGGTCCCGGATCGCCACGATTTCTGCCAGCACGCCCTGCGAATCCTGTCGGTAGCGCGTCAATTCGGCCGCGGTCGATGGAGCGACTGTTGAAGGCTGTGTTTCGGGAACGGCGGGAAGGTCATCCACGTCCCCCGAGACCCACGGCTCGGTCACGAATTGCGGCAGAAGGAACACTGTTGCTGCCAATCCCAGGCCCAGGACGAGCAGCGTGATCTTTTGGCTTGTGGAATGACTGGCCGTGCTGTTTCGCAACATTAATTGGTGTTGCCGGATCGTTGCGTCGTGAAGTCGCCTGGCAGGGTGCGTTCCTGTTCGTAGATACGGTGCAGCAGCTCTCGCCACTGGTCGTATTGCGTCTGCACGGTGCCGGTCATGGTGACGGTGCGGTCCTCCAGCGCAATCACCTGAGGCGCGATCACCGCTTCCAGCGATGAACCCATTTCCGCGATCTTCTCGGTTTGCTCGGCTGCTTTCTGCTTGGTGTTGAGGCCCTGCTTGAGCGCAAAGCCACCGGCCGCGGCGGCGGCGGTACTGCCGTCAAACTGTATCATGTTGCTGGAGCCGAGGCGCCCGTAGATGCCGGCAATGATGCCCGCGATGCCGGCGATCATCTGCCGGTTGCCGCGCTTTCTGAGCTGCCGCGCTTTGACAACCGAATCGTAGGAGGCATGCCGGAAGTCCTGGTAAGGCAGATGCATCTGCTGCGAGAACACATCGTAATAGTCCTGCATCGTATCCACATACAGGTTATCGCGTTCGCGAATCATGCTGATTCGCTGGAGGATGCTGTCGTTCTCGGCCGGCAGCCGATAAATGGTCAGAATGCCGCTCTTGTCCTCTCCGATATGTTCGTTGAACGCCTCGGGCGAGAATTCGCGCGCGAAGCGGAGATTGGAAATCTGCCTGAGCCGCACGGCCTCCTCATGGTTCATTTTCTCGCGCACCATGAGCAGGCTGTTGGCGATCGTGGTGAACAGGTTCTGGAACGGGTCGGACAGGCTTTTCAGCCGCCGGTCATAGGTGTATTTTCCCACCACCTGCCGGTGGCGTTCCTGCAGCCATTGCCGGCCGCTGGTGTCGTAAACTCTGATATCGAGATCCAGAGTTTCACCATCCGACTGCAGTATCGTACCCGTGATGTAGACATCCATTACCACGTCGGTGTTGGGAACCACGCGGATCGCGCCCCAGGCGCCGGACTTTTCCATCGTTTTAGCCAGTTGATTGGAAAAGTAGATGGTTTCCGCAAAGCGCACTTCTGGAAATACGGTACTTTTCTCATCGGTCAAGGTGAGGCCATCATTCAGTGGCGGAATGGCCACGTCGAGCAGGGCCTCTGGCGAGATCGGTGCGGATGGCGTCTGGATCGGCGTCAGCGTGGCTGAAGTCACCTTGTCCACGGCGGCATGGGCACCGCCTGGCGCAGCCATGACAAGGATCAGTAGCCATACCTTGATGTGAACATGTCTGTGCGTGGAGATCTGGCGCATAGCGTTACCTGGCCCCCCTGATCCGGCGGTACTCATCCCACAGTTTTTCTCGCATCACGGGATCGCGTTCATTCATGGCCGCTTCGCGAATCTGCCGTAACACGATGTCGTCGTTACGGCCGTCGCCGATGTCTTCGGGGATGGGAACGATGTTTTCGCCGCCTTCCTCGGCGCCACTCGCGGAAGAGGCGCCTACCGCTCTGTTTCCTTGCTGTGCCCCCTCGCCGCCGCCTCCTCCAACGGTGCTCTGGCCTGGGGACTGCTTATTCCCGGATTCCTCGCCGCCATCTCCCTGGCTGCCGCCTGAAGACGAAGACGAGCCTTGCGGGGCGCCAGAGGCGGCCCGCTGCGCGACGCTCTGGTTCTCGTCCATGTCGCCTTCTTCCCCCAGGTCACCTTCTTCGAACAGCGGCTCGTCACTCGGCGCGCCGGAACTCGCTCCGCCCATGGGGTTGAGAATGTCGATTTCCTCCGCCCCACCACCGGAAGTACCGCCTGCAACAGCTTCTTCAAAATCGCCCAGCGAATCTTCGAACTCCTGGTCCAGACCCCCGTTTCCGGACGACCCCATATCCTCCCCTGGCCAGGGCAGTTGCTCACCCACAGTGGCGCCCCCGCCGGCACCGCCGGATGAAGACGAGGATCCTGAAGACCCGGAAGAACCCTGGCTGCTGGAGGATCCAGAAGATCCCTGTGAGCCCTGGCTGCCGGAAGAACCGGAAGAACCTTGCGAGCCCTGGCTGCCGGAAGAACCGGAAGAACTTTGCGAGCCCTGGCTGCTGGAAGAACCGGAAGACTTTTGCGGGACGGAAGTCGGTTGCGGCATTGCGCAAGCTGCCAACAGGGTGGCCAGGGAGGAGGCCAGGGCCCATTTGGCGAATCTCATGATGCCCCCTCTTGCAGCGCGATCGCGTAATGCCAGATAAAGTCCTTGATGGTGACGACTTCGCCCTCTTTCATGGCGGGGCGAAAGGGGGTTTCCAGCACCAGCTTTTTGATTTCTCTGAGGTCATCTTTCGAGGTGCCCTCCGGGGCGTTCAGGACTTCAACGAAGCGCAGCCTGCCGACGCTCGTGACGGTCATAGAAATGTCAAAACTCATTTCCCGGAGTTCCGTTGGCACGTCTTCAAGCGATCTCTGCTGAGGCTTGAAAAAATGTACCGGCTGCGGCTGGCCCATGTAACTGTCAGCGAGTACTGCGTATTCCTCGCTTTGCGCCAACACCTGATAAGCCTGTTCGTAGAGATTCCGGGCTGTGTTGGATTTCTCGAACACCAGGCACCAGTCGGCCAGGTCCGCCAGGGCATCTGCTTGCTCGAGTGGCGTGCTTGATTCGTTCGCCAGAACAAATTCCACGTATTTATCGTACGCTCTGCGACCAGCGGTGTAGTGCTTGCGTGGTCTATCCGGCAGGGAACCCCGTGTGTGCGGGATTTCGTTTCCCAGGAACAGATTTCCCTCCTCTTCTTCCGTGGGCGTCAGGTAGCGATAGGCCTGGAAATGAGTTTCGCCAAGGCGCCGGTAGGCGAGCGCAGTATCGGGATGCTCCATCCCATTCGCCGCTTCGTTGAGGCGTGTCATTTGTTCCGTAAGCTTGATGGTCCTTTTGTAATCCACATAATCCACGTCTTCCGAGCCCGGCGGGCGCATCACGTGGTACCACTGGTAGATGCGCTCGAGAACCGGCAGCATCTCCGGATTGTCCTCGCCGCGGTATTCTGAATTGACGAAGTAAATGTTGTGCAGAATGTCGTCCGCGGCTTTCAAATTGCCGAGAACGAGCTCGATGTTGGCGATCAGGTAAAGGTGGTTGGTCTGTTCCGGACTGTTCGGGCCCGAGTTCACACGCACCACCATCACGCCGCGGTGGAAAGCGTCCCTGGCCTGCTCGTAATCCCCTCTGTTCATCAGGGTCTGACCCAGGCCCAGATACAAGTCCGACAGCTCCGTGGCGTATGGGCCGTACTCGGCTTCCATATGGTCTATCGCGTCGAGATACTCGTTTACCGGTTCGCGGGGAGATACGTAGCCCGTATCGACTTCCTGACCCAATGCAGGATCGAGTAAAAGCAAACCGGCCAGAATGCACCCGAGACCGAGCATGGGCTGCCGTTGGCGCAACCCGTAAAACGATGTCGCAGACGTGGTCATGGCCTGCTTTGTGTGATCGCCCACAGGCATACAGCTTATTTCGAATCTCAAATGTACAAGTCCAATAGCATACACCGCTTTTCCATTCTTTTGGGGTTCCCATTAGACGAGTGAAGTGGTCCAATAGATTGTACAACCCAGTTAAGAGATAATTTATTTAACTGGGAGAAGTAAATTGAGTAGAAGAAAAAGGTATTCAAAGGAATTCAAGTTAGACGCAGTCAGTTTGGTACTTGATCAAGGTTATAGCCGTGCAGAAGCTGCCAGAAGCCTTGGGCTTAATAGCAATATGCTTGGTCGTTGGGTTTCAGAGCAGCTGACAGATGGCGGACAAGCTTTCCGCGGAAACGGCAAACTGACTCCGGAACAGGAAGAGATCCGGAAGTTAAGATCGCAGGTTAAAAACCTGAAAATGGAGAAAGAAATACTAAAAAAAGCGACGGTCTTCTTTGCCAAAGAAATGAAATGAAATATTTGTTTGTCACCCAACATAAGAAGACCTGGCCAATCGACCTGATGTGTCGAGTACTGGGTGTCACCCGGCAGGGTTATTACCACTACCGGCGAAATACAGAAGCCAGACTGGCTGATCCGGAGCACCAGGAGATGCTGGGATGGGTGAAGGATATAGCCATTGCCAGCAAATATAGCTATGGCTATCTGGTTGCGCAGGCCAAAGGCAGGTTTAATCCACTAATTCTGGCCGACCTAAGCGATGCAGCGACGCAAGCTTGACATAGGAGCGTCAACGCCGTTGTGGAGAGCTTCTTCGGTAGCCTGAAGCAGGAACGGGTGCACTGGCGGCATTACCAAACGTGATATGAAGCACAGCAGGATATTCTGGATTACATATCGATGTTTTATAACAGTTACAGATTGCATTCGTACCTCGATTACAGAAGCCCGAATCAGTATGAAATGGAAATGGTGGAATTAAGAAAAGTTGCTTAACTGGGTTGTAAAAAATAGGTTGACCACGTCAATCTGACAAGGTCCGACCCCTCAGCTGGGCTCAGCTGGTAGAGTGATTGACAGCGGCATTCATACCAAAGGCTGGACCCGGCAGCGGGCGGTGGATTACATGCTCGCCAACACGGCCTGGACTGAAAAACAGTACAAATTAGTTCGATATACTAGCTGTTTATCCACGTATTCAGGTCGGCCAAAGCGGGATTCATTCCCGGGCATGACCACCTTCATTCAGCGAGCCCGTGCCTGTCGATAAGATAAAGCAGGCTCGCCATGGCCGCCGTCCCCAACTCCAGTTCCCGGCGGTTGATCTGGTCGAATGTGTCGTTGTCACTATGATGGAAGTCCAGATAGCGCTGGGTATCGGTGCGCAGATCGAACAGGGGGGTATTAAGGAGTTCGTTCAGAGCCCACATGTCGGGGCCCCCGCCTTCCCCGTCGACAAAGTGGATGGTGTTGTGCCGATCGAAATATTTGAGCCAGGACCTCACTTTTGTCACCGTGGCAGCTGAGCCCTCGACACCGAAACCACGCGGTGTGAAGGCGCCGGAATCGGTCTCGATGCCCGCATAGTGTTTTTCCTTTTTCTTCAGGGCCTCCTCGGCATAAATCTGGCCGCCGCGGTAAATCTGGCCCACCAGGTACTCCTCGTTGGTGAACATCACCACGCGAACGCTGCGCCGGAACTCGTAGCCGAGTTCCTGCAGAAGGTGAACCGCTTCAATGGCCTGTACCGAGCCTGAGCCATTATCGTGGGCGCCTTCACCCACGTCCCAGGCGTCGAAATGGGCCCCGATGGTGATGTATTCGTCCGAAAAGACACTGCCCTTTATTTCGCCGATGACATTGTGGGAAACTTGATCCTCGCGTTGCCGGCTGTTCATTAAAATGGAAACCCTCAAGTCCGCAGATTGCCTGAGCAGCGCTGATAGCCTGTTGGCGGCGCGCACACTGATGGCGGCAGCGGGAATTTGCCGGGTGCCCTCCTCGTAACGGAGTCCACCGGTGTGCGGGTAATCATCGTCAATGAATGAAAGCGAACGGACCAGCACGGCCACAGCCCCGTAGCGGGCCGCTTTCGCAGCGCCAGAAACCCGCTGGTCCGCCGCACCCAGGTAAGCTTCGAAGTGTGAGATGCTGCCCTGATCCAGTTCCCGATTGAAGAAAACAATACGGCCCCTGACGCCCGCCTCACCCAGGGCTTCCACCTGTTCGAGCGAAGCGACCTCGATTAGCTGCGCCTGGATTCCTTCATCAGGTGTGCCCACAGAGCCACCCAGGGCAAGGGCGCTAAGTTTTTCCGTGTGGCCGTCGAGCGAGACTTTGACGGTCATGGTGTCGCCTCTCTCCCAATAGGGAACCATCACTTCCTGCAGGCGCACCTGCATCCCCCTTTGTTCCATCACCGTCTTCGCCCAGAGGTTGGCGGCGGCGGATTCGGGTGATCCACTCAGGCGGTGCGGGAATCGGTCGCACAATTCTCCCAGCAACTGGTAGCTTTGGCCACTGGCCAGCGCGGAACGAAAAATCCGGTCCACCATTTCCTGGTCGTCGCCGCTCGCCGCCGACTTGTACGCGAGGAGACAGCCCATACAACACAGGAGTTGAGTGAACAAGCGGCTTGGTTTCATTTCAGGCTCCTCGCGGCAATTCATCTGTTGCCTGGGCGATGGTTTTGATCAGTATAAGCGGGCGGTCGGCCGTTAAGCAGTTTTCATAATTTTGCCTATAATCAGGCATGATGAACGACGGGCATCGCGTTAATCGATCTCTCATTGTAATGAGCGGGGCCCCCATACCCGCCGGAATCGAAGCTGCAATTTTCGGGGACACAACACCTACTGACGTTGAATTTGGGAAAACCGTCGTAGGAAATTCAAGGAACAATCATGAGTAACATACGTCACAAACATCCAATTCCGGGCGAGTCTGCAAAATATCGCGCTGCAAGAGATAAACTGTTTCAGGCGGAGCTGGATTTGATCGAGCAAGTGGAAAGTGTAGCCGGAGTGTTGATTTGCATCCAATATTGCCCCAGTTTTTGCACATCAGAATTGACCCTTCATGATGCGGCTCGGAGCAATACTGTCAAACAGCTTGACCGCTGAAGTCGGGGCAATTCGGAGTGCAAATATATACTGTTTTTGGTTCAAATTTCGGTGCAAATACACAGTCGTGAAGTTCATGAGCTTGGCGATGGATTGGGTTCAAAGGCATGAACTGGACGAGACGTCTGGGATTCGCCGGCAAGTATCTTCCGGTCTATACTCAAAATCCTGATCATCAATCACTGGAATCACAGAAATTGGCGTGGCCGTCTTTTTCTGTAACCGTGACGGCAGATTTCTGGATCGGAACCTTCCCCACGCGCTCAACTGTTTTCCCCCGGTGATCAGGAGGTCCGGTACAGTCTGCCGCAACTCTTCGAGGATCTCTTTGAGTGGATCTCCATGCCGAATCTTGAAGCTGGTATTTAGCCCTTCCGCCTGGGACATCTCAGTAAATTCCCTGCGCACCCGGTCCGCTTCACCCTTGCAAGCGTTCATCCACGTATTCCAGGTATCGTTTGCGGCCCTGGGAATAAAGTTCGTTGTAGAACTTCTTCAGCCAGGGATCGATAACATGCAGGGCGGTAATTTCAGCTGGTAACGACAAACCCATGTATATCGCGCGCTGGATGGCCCGCTTGCTATGCGGCTCACCATCGATACAGACGAGTATCTTCACAGGCAATGATCAATTCCCCCCGGTAACACGCAGCATTTCGGTGCCGATCAGCAATACCACGCCCAAACCCAATATCATTTTCACCAGCGCCGCCACCATGCCGATGGTGAAGGCCTTGCCACCGGCCTTCTTCATATCCTCAATGGAAATGGAAAGACCGATGCCGGCGAAACCAATGGCGAAGAACCATTTGTAAACGGCGTTCATGGCCCAGAATGTCGAACCTTCAATTTTGGGGCCGCCAAGGGACTCGATATTCAGACTGTTCAATAATACCAGCAGGAAAAAGCCCAGGATGAAGACCGGAAACTTGTCCTTCACCAACTGCCACTTGTTGATTTCGTGGCCGGGTTCCTGCTTGCCGGTGCGCAGGATATAGAACCAAAGTGAAAATAACACCACCAGGGGCAGGAACATGATGCGCGCCACGTTGATCAATACCGCCGTGTCCCTGGCCTCGGTGCCATACCACTCCGCCGCCGCTACCAGTTGCGCGGTATTGAGGATCGCAATGGCGTCCCAGGCGCCAAATTGCGGCTCCGATAAACCGATGGCCTTACCCATGTAAGGCATGGTGAACAACATTAAAGTGCCGAAGAATAGGATCGTGCCGATGGCATAAGCCATTTCGATGGGACTGGACCGCACCACGGGGGAAGTAGCGATGATAGCGGACACACCGCACACACCCGTACCGGCGCCCATGATGCCACCCAGTCCGTCGGACACACCCCACTTCTTGCATAACCACATGACAACGATGGCGGTGCCGAAAATGAATACCGCCGTCAAGGCCAGGCCCATACCCCCCACTCTGACGACATCGGACCAGATATAGTGCACACCCAGGATGATAATGCCGGGCTTGATGATGGGGCGGGCGATGCTTATTCCCGGGAACAATATCTTCGGCAGCGGTATGGTGTTGCGTATGAGTATGCCGCCCAGTAACAGGATCGCTACGTATTTAAACTGCGCTTTCTCATAAAGGAAAGTGGCCCAGCCCCACTGTTGCCCGACTTCTCCTTCAACCTTGTTGAGGGCTTTACGGTGTTTTTCGATCTTCTTCCTGGTAGCGGTCAATGCCTCAGGATCACTGCCTGATTCCATCATTTCCTGCAGTTGCTGCTCCAACGCCGGGATTGTTACCGAAGCAACATTGGCCTTGTGATACTTGCCGACGAAGTGATCCAGGTTCATGCCCACGAAGGCAAACACCACACAGAAAAGGAAACCTGGAATGAACCTGATCCAGTTGGGAACAAATAAATGTTTTAGTTTCTTCATTCAGAACAGGTACAAGGCCTTGCTGAAGAAATGATAGATCTGATCAGGGAATGCGGCGCTGAGGATCAGAATGCCCAGGGCGATGACGAGGGCCCAGATATCCTCACGCTTTTCGGAGGAAAATACATCCTCCGCCATGTGCTCCAGTTCAGACTCCTGTTCTTTGTCGGAAGTGTCGGATTTGGCCACGGTATACCTCACTTAAATATCCATAGATCCCTGACGATTGTGCCCCTTTTCTTACCAGTAGGCCAGCAGGCGACCTTGCTCGATCTTGCTGTCGAATTGCTTCAATGGGCGGCTGCCTTTTGCCACACATTCTCCGCTTGTAAGGTCAAAGGCCCACTGGTGTTTCGGGCAGGTTAACCGCGTTCCCGACAAGGCTAGGTGCGGAATATCTGTTACCTGGTGTGGGCAGCGGCTGTCGTACACACGGCAGTCATTGCCGGAACGATAGATAAACACGCTTCTTCCGTCGCGATCTTCAACGTAGGTGATAACGCCGTCATTGACTTCAGCCCAGTCGATCAGGTCGTGCCATTCGGGTTCAGCATCCAGCAGTTCCATACGAAACTCGGGGATATCCATGTCCAGCAGAATATCGATAGCCCAGACTATTTTGGCCAGGCCCAGGGTCGGGAATGCCATGAGGATGGCATCCAGTATCTCGTGGGGGCTTGCGCCATCCCGCAGGGCCCGTGGTAAGTACTGCCGTAAGCCGCGTTCAGTCTGGCTGTCTATCTTGGTGATGACGGATATCAACGAACGGGTCTTGGGGTCGAGGTGTTTGCCCGACTCCCTCAAAAAAGTGAAATAGGCTTTCATCGCATCCGGGCGGGCTTTGATCAGGTAATTCAGTGCATCACTCACAAGGTGTCCTCCTGTTTGTTGTCGGCGTACCAGGAAAGCTTGTCCCTGAGCGTGACCACACTGCCAACGATGATCAGGGCGGGACTTTTGATCCCGGCCGCGGCGGTCTTGCCTGACAAAGAAGCAAGTGTTCCCGTAATGACTCGCTGACCCTCACAAGTTCCATTCTCCACTACTGCTGCCGGGGTTTCGGGGTCCGCGCCATTGGTCACGAATCCCTCGGTGATCAGCGGCAAAGAGGAAAGCCCCATGTAAACAACGACGGTCTGGCGAGGCTGGATCAGGGTGTTCCAGTTGAGGTCCAGTTCGCCATTCTTGCCGTGCCCGGTGACGAAGACGCAAGCCTGGGCATGGTCGCGGTGGGTCAGCGGTATGCCGGCATAGGCCGCGCAACCAACGGCCGCGGTCACACCCGGAATGACCTGGAAGGTAACGCCGCTTTCCGACAGGGTCTCGATTTCCTCGCCGCCCCGTCCGAAAACAAAGGGATCGCCGCCCTTTAATCGAAGTACGCGCCACCCCTCCTGCGCCAGGCGAATCAACATCTTTCCAATCTCTTCCTGCGGTACCGTGTGATCTTTGGGGCTTTTTCCGACATAGATACGCCTGGCGTCCCGGCGCACGAGATTGAGAATGCCGTCGCCGATCAGCCTGTCGTAAAGCACAACGTCGGCTTGCTGCATCAGGCGAAGCGCGCGGAAGGTCAGAAGGTCGGGATCGCCAGGCCCGGCGCCAACCAGGTAGACCTCGCCAATCGGTGGTTTGTCACCGTCTGTTGTGGCTTCATCCAACAGGCTGACCATCAGCGACTCCGCCTGTTCAAGCTGGCCGGAATAGACGTGCTCCGCGACGGGCCCGTCAATCATGGCTTCCCAGAAACGCCGCCGCCGCGTGCCGTTGGGAATGGACTCCTTTATCTTTTCACGGTAGCTTCCGGCGAATTCGGCCAGGCGGCCATATGCCGCCGGGATCGTCGTCTCGAACCGGGCCTTGAGCATTCGTGTCAACAATGGAGAAGTGCCGCCACTGGCGATTGCCACCAGCAAGGGAGAGCGGTCAAGCACTGCCGGCATGATGAAGTCACAGCTGTCAGGTTTGTCGCTGACATTGACCAGTATGCCTGCCGCCGCAGCCAGCTCACACAATTGTTGGTTGATCGTATTGTCGTTCGAACAGCCAAAAACGACCTTGCAATCTGCCAGATCCTGTGCGGTTAGTTCACCTGTCTTGTGATCAAAGTCGTGCGTTTGGGCGAGATGCGCCAGTTCCTCGCCCAACTCCGGCGCAAGCACGGTCAGTTTGCATCCGGCACGCAGCAAAAGATCCGCTTTGCGCGCAGCCAGGAAGCCGCCGCCGACCACCAGCGAGCGCGTTCCTTGCACATTGAGGAAGATAGGAAGATGGTCCATTTATGAGTCCTGCATACCAGCCCAGGAGCACATGGCCGCGCCCCAGCGCCTGGCTGTATTCTCGTCTAAATCCAGAATGGTGAAACGGTTGCCCTCACGGATACGCAGCCGCAGCATACGCATGCCGCTTTCGTGCTCGACGGCTTCCAGCTTGATTTTGCGCCCGTAAGGGGCTTCGAATTCATCCAGCAGCACGACGATCTCTTCGCTCATCACCCGCCCTCCCCAAATACTGCTTCCAGCCGCCATTGCCAGTTGCGAGGCGTGTCCCGGTAGTCTGGCTTGACGTCAAAATTGAGGAAAAGCACATCGTCCGAGGTGATGCCGCGAACCGCGGCCAGCAATTCGTTGAAGGAATTGATCTGCGGATTCTGGATGATGATGTCGCTGAGTTTGAACTCGATGGTTTTCATCGTTTTGCCCTGCCTTCGGTACCCCACCAATATACAGTGAAGGCCAGGGCCTGTTAACACTAGCTCTGCGTTGAATGTATGCGATCGTAAAAGCGGGCTCGATAAATCAGCCGGCCGTGACCCGGATCGTCTTCGAAGGCCGTCCGGTTATGCAATACGTTGTTGGAAATGAGCCCTTCGCCTGGCCTCAGGCGATAGTGGAAAACCGGTTCATTCTCATCAGCAAGAATTTCTGTCAGAAAAGCCCGGGCAGTCCGGGTTGGTACGTTATCACGCCATTGGATGTTCTTCTTGCGGGCGCTGTAGCGCTATGGCTCAATATCCTCGAAACTGTCCTTGAATATAAGTTCAACAAAATCGGCAATTGTGAACTCAATGGTGTTCTCCTCTACTACCTTGTAAGCCGTGTTGTAAGCCTTTAACTGGATACTGATCTTCCCTTCACCCTCGATGGTGTTATCGAGGTGGGGTGTCAGGGTGATGGTGCGACTCGCCTGGCCGCCGGGTATGACGACGCTGTAGGTGTCAGCGTCCACCGCAGCCCAGTTCATATCCGGATGGGCATAATCACTGTCAATGGTCGCCGCCCCCCCGCGTACCACCCGCACTGTGATGGCCTCGGCAAACTTGCCGTTGGTGGTGCGGGTCACGGTAAAACTACCCGGGTCCTGACCCGCTTCGGCCATCGCCCCGTCATCGAGCGTCAGTGTGACGGTCGCCACATCGTCCGAAATTGTGATGCTGGCTCCGGTCTTATCACCTAAAACATATGTGCCACCGGCATCCACCAGTGTCAGAACAATATCCTCATCATCCTCAATAATATTATCCAGGTGGGGTGTCAGGGTGATGGTGCGACTGGTCTGACCGCCGAGTATGACGATGCTGTAGGTATTACCGTCTACCGCAGCCCAATCCATACCCAGATGATTGTAATCGGCGTCAATAGTCGCCCTTCCCGTAACAACGACCCTTACGGTGAGGGGCTGATTGAGATTTCCATCATCTGTTCGCGAGACTGTAAAACTACCTGAAACCTGACCGGCTTCCGCCGCGTTACCTTCATCAAGGGTTAGGTTTACCGTCGATGTTGCAAGTGCGAGAGCAGGAAAACCAGTCAAAATGACCAATGACACGATTATTGACAGAGCGTTCAAGAACTTCTTAAAAAATGTTTTTG
>PVMK01171812.1_pt1 | contig 20169 bp, 15 predicted proteins | sample 1853481 | NCBI WGS metagenome assembly PVMK01 (sample SAMN08533507, study PRJNA380276) | Marine sediment metagenome, whole genome shotgun sequencing project. | reverse complement strand
TGAAGAAGAGGTCGAGACAGCGGTAGCGGCGGTTGAAGAAGAAGTCGTTGAAGAAGAGGTCGAGACTGCGGAAGCAGCGGGTGAAGAAGAAGTAGTTGAAGAAGAAGTCGAGACTGCGGAAGCGGCGGTTGAAGAAGCAGTCGTTGAAGAAGAAGTCGAGACTGCGGAAGCGGCGGTTGAAGAAGAAGTAGTTGAAGAAGAGGTCGAGACTGCGGAAGCGGCGATTGAAGAAGAAGTAGTTGAAGAGGAAGTCGAGTCTGCCGAAGCAGAAGCAAACGTTGAAGAGGTTGTTGAGGAGCCACAAGCCGAAGGCAAGGATCCCGCAGAACCCGACAGCGAAGATTAATCTCTCCACTTACAGCGGGCCGGATTAAGGCGCGCTGTTTTTTTTGTTTAATCAGATGATACAACCCATCGATTTCGGGCTTAAAGAAATCCCTGACGGGGGCTACATGGGTGTTTAAGGGAATTGAAGATCGATTTACTGCACATCATTTGTTGAACAAAGATAATCTAAGAGTTTTATTAACTTGTCTTGATTCGAGAACCGAATAGCATGATGGCAGGATAAACTCTGGTAGAATCCAATTGGACTAAATTTCTCGTAATCAAATTACTCACTGACTAAGATTTGCTTTATTGCCATTGGTGTTTGTGAGATCGTAGGAGGTACGCTTTGTCCAGCATGGAGCGTTTTACTCAAAGGGCTCGCAGGGTGTTGAGCTTAGCTCACCAGGAAGCTGAGCGTATGCGACAGAATTATATTGGTACAGAGCATCTTCTTTTGGGCTTGATCCGCGAAGATGGTGGCGTTGCCGGGCGAGTTTTAAGAGAATTAGGATTAGAGGCTGAGCGGGTTCAGGAGATTATTGAGAGATTGACCGGAACAGGCACAGCTCCAGGCGGGAAGTTAGACTTGTCCCCTGGCACCCAACAAGTGCTTGAATACGCAGTGGATGAAGCGCGCCGTCTTGGTCACCATTATATTGGTACTGAACATCTCCTGCTCGGCTTGGTTCGTTATGGCGAGGGGGTAGCCAATGATGTCTTGAAGAAGCTGGGTGTCACACCCGAGCAAATTAGACGACAGACACGGCGCGTGCTTCAAGAGAGCAGCTCGTCCCGGCGCAGCTCCGGAGAGCGAAAACCATCACAGCCGGAGAAGCAACAGCAAAAAACGCCCCTAGTTGATCAGCTGGCAGTTGATTTGACATCTCTAGCCGAGGAAGGGAAACTCGATCCGGTTATCGGACGCACAATGGAGATCGAACGAGTGATCCAAATTCTCGCTCGGCGGACTAAGAACAACCCGGCATTGGTTGGCGAGCCCGGCGTGGGCAAAACGGCTATCGTCGAAGGTTTAGCTCAGAGAATTCTGGATGGTGATGTACCCGCGCCACTCTTAGGTAAGCGCGTCCTGCAGTTAGATGTAGGTTCCTTGGTCGCCGGAACGATGTATCGCGGACAGTTTGAGGAACGTCTCAAACGCGTGATTGATGAACTCAAAGCTGCCGAAGCCATTCTCTTTATCGATGAAGTTCATATGTTGGTCGGTGCAGGCGCGGCTGGCTCCTCCGTTGATGCTGCCAACATCCTAAAACCTGCCCTTTCACGCGGCGAACTACAGGTGATCGGCGCGACGACTCATGATGAGTATCGTAAACATATCGAAAGCGACGCGGCCTTAGAACGCCGCTTCCAGCCTGTTGTGGTTGAGGAACCCAACGTTGATGAGACGATTGAAATATTGCGCGGAGTTCGTTCAGCATACGAAGAGCACCATCGTCTCTCAATTTCTGACGATGCTCTGGATGCAGCGGCCCAACTTTCCTCTCGCTATGTCACCGATCGCTTCTTACCAGATAAAGCCATTGACCTGATCGATGAGTCGTCTTCACGAGTGCGTATGTACAAAAGCCCGGCAGCTAAGACAGCCAAAGAATTGATCGGTCAGCTCAAAGAAATACGCCATAATCATGGGATGGCTCTCGAGGATGGCCGTTATGAAGATGCGCAGGAGATCCTCGAGCGACAAGAGGCTCTTGAAATCCAGTTAGAAAGGTTACAAACTGCTTGGGATCGCAGCACCAGCCCAGTGGTAACTGCTGAAGATATTGCCGAAATGGTCTCAATGTGGACGGGTGTGCCAGTGATGCAGATCGCACAGAAAGAAGCTGTCCGTCTACTGAAAATGGAAGAAGAACTGCGGGCGCATATCGTCGGTCAGGAAGAGGCGATCGAAGCTATCTCCAAAGCGGTTCGCCGGGCAAGCGCTGGTTTGAAAGATCCGCGCCGCCCGATCGGCTCCTTTATCTTCCTGGGACCAACAGGTGTTGGCAAGACTGAACTGACCAAAGCACTGGCTCGGTTCATCTTTGGCAGCGAGGAAGCTCTGATCCAACTGGACATGTCGGAATTCATGGAACGGCACACTGTCAGCCGCCTGGTGGGTGCCCCCCCAGGATATGTGGGTTACGAAGAATCCGGACAGCTAACCGAAGCCCTGCGCCGCCGGCCTTACTCGATTGTCGTCTTTGATGAGATCGAAAAGGCGCATCCAGAAGCACATAACATGCTGCTGCAAATTATGGAAGAAGGACACCTTTCTGATGCCCGCGGTCGCACTGTGGATTTCCGCAATGCATTGATCGTGATGACTTCTAATGTGGGCGCAGATATGATAATGCGACAAACCTCTATTGGCTTCGATGTTAAACGCGATGAAGAATTAGAGGATCGTATGGTTTACAAGGACATGCGCAAGAAATTGCTTGACGCGCTCAAGCGTGTCTTTCGCCCAGAATTTATCAACCGGGTCGATGCTGTGATCGTCTTCCGTTCTTTAAGCAGGGAGAGCATCAAGGAAATCGTGCAGCTGGAGCTCGATAAGGTCAGCCAACGGCTTGAAGAACACGCAATTGTGATCAGCATTACCCCCTCTGCTTTGGAGCTGTTAGCTGAAATGGGCTATGACCCGGAGATGGGTGCTCGGCCTCTGCGTCGCGTCATCCAGCAGAACATCGAGGATGCGTTTTCGGATGCCCTCCTCGCCGGCGAATTTGAAGATGGGGACACGATCGTTGTCGATGCGGTCGATGACGAGATCACCCTCTACCGCAGTGAAGAGAAGCCTATCGAACAAGAAGAAGCACTGGCAACTGGGTGATAGCTGATATATGGTAGGTAGAGAATATTCAAAGAGCACAGATATAGCATCTGTGCTCTTTTCCGATCTTAGTATCATTACGAGCGAATTCGTAGGGGTGATTTAAGGCGGATGGCTAAGTTATAATTCATCTATGCCAAAGATTCGAACTCAATATGTCTGCCAGCAGTGTGGGCGCAAAGCTACCCGGGAAATGGGGCGTTGCCCACAATGCAATGCCTGGAATAGTATGGTCGAGGAAGTAGTTGCCTCCTCCAGCGCGAAAAGAAAAACCAGCGTACGTGGTCTCGGTGGGGCTTCAACCCCACGCCGGCTTTCTGAGTTAGGGGAAGGGGTCGAAGAGCGTCTGCGGCTTCCCATTCAAGAATTTGCCCGCGTACTCGGGGGTGGAATTGTGCCTGGCTCGATAGTGCTCATTGGTGGCGATCCGGGGATAGGTAAGAGTACACTGCTGCTCCAAACAGCTCTGGAAATATCCCGCAACGACAGGGTTTTGTACGTTTCGGGGGAGGAATCAGAACGGCAAATAAAAATGCGCGCTCTGCGTTTGTCGCGGGAGGCTGATGGGGGTGACTCGACCTTGCCAGATGACCTGTTGTTAGTTACCGAAACCAACCTGGAGGTCATTTTTGAACATGTGTCGCAAGTGCAGCCCAAACTATTGATTGTAGATTCAATTCAAACAACGACATTACCCGAGCTGGAGTCGTCCGCAGGTTCTGTCTCTCAGGTGCGTGAAAGCGCTTCTCGTTTGCGAGAACTGGCGAAATCAAGCGGGATAGCGGTATTCCTGATCGGGCACGTCACCAAGGAAGGCACAATCGCTGGTCCGCGCGTCTTGGAGCATATTGTAGACACGGTCCTTTATCTTGAAGGCGATCGATTTCACTCTTATCGTTTACTGCGCTCGGTAAAGAATCGCTTTGGAGCTACTTCGGAGGTTGGGGTTTTCGAAATGCAGGAGCGCGGCATGATTCAAGTGACCAATCCTTCTGAATCTTTCTTGGCTGGACGGTTAGTTAATACCCCTGGTTCAGCGATCGCCGTCACTATGGAGGGGACTCGCCCCTTGCTGGTTGAAATCCAGGGTTTAACCAGTTCGACTTCTTTCGGTAATCCCCGCCGCACACCTAACGGAGTTGACATGAACAGGCTCCTATTGATCGTGGCTGTACTTTCCCGGCGGGTCGGTTTTCGATTGGCTGAGCAGGATGTCTTTGTCAATGTAGTGGGAGGTCTCAGAGTCAGTGAGCCTGCAGCTGATCTGGCGATTGCTGCAACAATTGCCTCATCAATCCGTGACGTGCCAGTGCGGGCGGAGACGGTATTGATCGGGGAGCTCGGGCTTTCGGGGGAACTGCGGGCGGTGGGACAGATGCCTGCCCGGCTACGAGAAGCGGCTAACCTGGGATTTAAAATGGCGGTTGTACCCGGACGGCTTCGGCAAAGTGAACCATGGTCGATGGATATTCAGGTCAGCGAAGCTCGTTCCCTGCGTCAGGCCTTGGATCAAGTGTTGCTCAAAGATTGAATCCTGGACGGGTCACGCATTTTCTGATGTCGCAGTCATTAGAAAACCTATATAATCTTCACAAACATTAATACAAAACCTACGTAAACTTACATTGACGGGGGATGGTTAAACCTGATAGATTTATATGATCTGATCGTTAGCAAATAATGAAATCATGCTATCCTCTTGCTTGATCTGAAGGGCTAAATTCGGTCCCCGGATCAAAGATAGGAAACAGAAATTCCAAATGTTCTTGAAGCGCTTACAATTGGGGTTGATCCACCTTGCAGTTGCTATGACTTTGGTTCCGATTAATAGCACGTTAAACCGGGTCATGATCAAAGAGCTCGCTTTCTCAGCTACCCTGGTGGCTGCTCTTGCCTCCCTGCCCTATCTTTTTTCCCCGATTCAAGTCTTTATCGGTTCTTTTTCGGACCGGCATCCGGTCTTGGGCTGGCGCCGGACACCCTATATCGCTATCGGCTTAGTGTTTTGTGTCTTAGGTGTGGTTCTCTCTCCCCTGGCGGCTTTTGTGCTGGCTGAAAATTTCTTAATCGGACTTCTGTTTGGGTTGGTCGCTTTCGGGGCTTGGGGTATGGGCTTTAATTTCGCCACCGTCTCATATTTTTCACTGGCTACTGATTTATCCGAAGAGAAAGAGCGCGGCAGCACTATCTCTGTGATGTTTTTAATGATGATCATCGGGATAATCTCGACTTCGCTCCTGCTTAGCCGTTTGGTCGATCCATATTCGCCTGAAGCGCTGGTTCGATCCTTTTGGGTCGTTGGAATTATCGCTTTGGTTTTAGGATTTCTCGGCTTGATTAAACTGGAAAAACGAACCAGTGCGGAACAGTCGCAGGTAGAAGAACGTTACTCCTGGAGGGTTCTTGCGGACACGATTCTAGAAAACAAACAAGCGACGATCTTCTTTGTCTACCTGATCATCTTGTTAATCGCACTCCTCGGTCAGGATATCTTGTTGGAACCTTTTGGGGGCGAGGCTTTTGGAATGGCTGTCACTGATACAACGCGTATCACCTCAATTTGGGGCGTCTTCATGCTCGGTGCTTTGATAGTTGCAGGAGCTCTAGGACGCAGAATAAGTAAACGGACAATTGCGTTTTTGGGGGGTGGGGTTGCATTGGTCGGATTTGTTTTGATCGCCGCCAGCGGGGTCCTGGTCAACAAAGGCGTTTTCTATACCGGTGTGGTCTTGTTGGGTACCGGCACAGGACTTTCAACGGTTTCAAATCTTTCATTAATGCTTGATATGACCACAGCCAACAAAGTCGGTTTGTTTATCGGTGCCTGGGGGATGGCCAACGCGGCATCCCGCTTGATTGGTGCTCTGTTGAGTGGATTGGTCCGCGATATACTGAGTCAAATTCTACAGGATCCGGTCCTTGCATATGTGTCCGTTTTCAGCATTCTGGCGTTGCTGCTGCTCATATCATTGCTCATCTTGCGCCGGATCGATGCCACGGCTTTCCACCGGGAGGCAGCGACAACGACAGTGATAGAAAGAGCAGCTCTGGCGAGCGATGTATAGCTATAGCCTGCTGAGTCATCGACCCTGGCAACCATTGTCAATTCAATATTAGAGAGAATTTATGGCCGAAGAGTGGTTGAGTTTAAGTGAAGTAGCAAGTTTGTTGGGTGTCCATCCCAGCACGGTGCGCAGCTGGTCGGATCAGGGTCATCTCCCCGCCCATCGTACTCAGGGCGGGCATAGACGTTTCCGGCGACGTGAAGTGGAGCTGTGGATTCAATCTCACCGGGAAGAGGGATTGGATGAAGGGCACCTGGTGGTGCAGGCAGCTTTGAAGAACATTAGAGTGAAGGTCAGCGAAGGGCGGCTGGAGAGCGAAGGGTGGTATGAAAAGATGGATGAAGATGCTCGTAATCAATACCGGCACAGTGGACGTGCTTTGCTTCAGGGTTTGCTCGAATCTCTAGCTGCGGAAGGCGAGTACGACAATTCGGAAGCACGCTCATTGGGTTTTGAATATGCCTCCAGGGGCTGGCGTCAGGGTTTAACTGCAGCTGAAGCTTCGCTGGCTTTCTTATTCTTCCGCAATGTCTTGTTGGAGGCAATGCTCACTGTGTATGAAGAATCAAGCATCCAAACACCCAAAGCTTGGAGCGATATTTTCCGCAAGATCTACCGCTTTACCGATCGAATCCAGATCACATTACTCGAAACCTACGATGCCTACCAGCGAGGCAACCGCTGAACTTAATCCCGTACGAATTTCAACACATATCGTTGACATTACGATTTGAATAATTACTGGTGTCTCAACCCCCGGGTCGGGAAGGGCGGGTTATAATTATTTGCGCAAGTAAATTTAAGGTGTGAGGGAGAACAATATGACGGAAAGCGGTGCTCTACTGGTAAAGAAGAGAAGAGAAATGATGATTTTTTCTCGGGTGCAGCGCAACCACGGTCTTGAGCATGCTACCTTGCATGTCCTTTCGCAGCGCTATCCTCAGCGCAGTCTGGCAGGTCACGCGGATACACGTGGTTTCTGGGTGATTGGGGATGTGCCGATCGAGGATGTCTACGAAGCGGTTGAAGAAGCACTCGCCCGATTGCATAAAGGCGAAAAACACCTAGCTGTTCACCGCAATTGCGGCACAAATTTTGTGACCTCTGGTGTCCTGGCAGGTTTAGCTGCTGGGCTGGCCATGTTCGGGGTTGGCAAAAGTCTACGCGACAAACTAGAACGATTGCCTTTAGCGATGTTCGTTGCCACCTTCGCGTTGATTTTCTCGCAGCCTTTGGGATTCTTTTTGCAAGAACGAGTGACGACCTCCGCTGAACCTGGAAATTTGCAAGTAGTTGAGATCGTTGCCAGTCGTAAAGGGAGGATGAAGGCTCATCGCATAACAACTCGGAATTAACTATGGAGAGAGAACAGAAACCAGTCGTTTATGTTTTTTATGGGGATGACGAACTGGCGATAAGTGAATCGATCGCTGAATTAAAATCAAGATTGGGCGATCCATCCACGGTTGAGTTGAACTTGACCACACTGGATGGTCGTTCGCTTTCTATTGAGGAGTTCGAAACTGCGGGTAAATCCATGCCTTTTCTTGCAGAACGTCGTCTGACGGTTCTTAATCACCCGTTAGCATATATGCAAATAGGCTCAAATCGCAAGAGAGTCCTGGCTTTTCTCGAGGATCTTCCTGTACAAAATGCCGTTGTTCTGGCTGAATATCGCCCTCTTCTCACTCCGAAAGATAAAAGGCAAGGAAAATCACATTGGTTGGAAGAATGGGGGAATGCGATGGGAGCCAAAGTTTATCTCCGGGAGTTCAGCCTTGCACGGGGAAATCAATTGACCGAGTGGATACTAAACCGTGCCAGAGAGGCAGGTGGTGAATTCGAACCAAAAGCCGCAGCGCTCCTTGGCTCCCTGGTGGGGGAAGATGTCCGTCTGGCTGACCAGGAGATCACCAAATTACTGACCTTTGTAAATTCCGAACGTCCAGTTGTAGAGGCAGACGTGATCGACTTGACGGCAGTTCTTCGCGAAGGCGATATTTTTGAGTTTGTCGACGCATTGGGAAACAGGGACCAGAAGAATGCAGTCCGTGTATTTCATCGCTTATTGGCTGACCAGGATCAGCTGCGAATATTTAGTATGATCGTGCGCCAATTTAGATTGTTGCTCTTATCCAGAGAAATTCTGGATCAAGATGGTGGAGTTGCAGATATAGCCAGGCGCTTGAAAATCCATCCATATGTCAGCAGAAAAATCGCCTCCCAGGCGCGTCATTTTCCTCAGGCTAAATTGGATAAAATCTATCATCGCTTGCTTGATATTGATTCCGGTTTAAAAACAGGGAAAATGGATGTCGACCTGAGTGTTGACCTGTTAATCGCTGAGATTACGTGACCGCACTCCCAGTCAAACTCTGAATACCAATCCAGAAATGGTGGGGACACACGGATTTTGTCACCCTGACTTCTATCTTGCCCGCTTTTATGGCTTGATCCTCAGATTTGGTCTGGGCCATACTGGGATGGACGAAACAAATATTCGGCTGTTTTCCATACTTGTTCTGATAATAGATGGCTGCACGACTCACCTTGGTGAATAAATCAGATTTTGTATCGTTATCAAACCACAGCATTCCAACGTTCATTGATCAACTCCTTTCACCGGATCTTAAATAGACAGATTGCTGATGGGAATTAATCTCCCGCCGATGATCACATTGTAGTTTGGTTGGCAGATCAATTCTGGGGGTGCCATCGATTCAGCTGTAGGAAATAAACCCGGATGGTTGTCGACTTTCTCAAAGATATATGTACCAAACGATTGCAGCAGCTGCCCTTTTGTTGAGTGCACATCCTCCGGCTTAATTGATATGATCGGCCATATTCCCGAGTTAGGCCCCTTAGTGACCAGTGTTTTTAGGTTGAGGTATACACTGTAGTCGCTGAGCAGTGGTGCAAAACTCTGATAGTCATCAATCAATAGCATCATCACTCCGCCCCTCTCCCTGCCCGAACGTCTCTGTTCCGCAATGGAGGCGAATTCGATCACCATTTCCCCTGCAGCACGCTCGTAGGGCGAGAGTAGAGCGTGGCAATTGGGATACTTCATCAAGGTAGCATAGCGATCCACTTTATTGGTAATCACACACAATCTCACCTGTTCCGGGCTATTGAGCATGCTGGCGGATAAGCTCATCGCTTTCAATATTTGAGTATTTTCATCGCTGTTCTCCCCGACAACGAGGATCGATCCAGATTTAGGGTTGTCAAGACTGATCATGAACGGCAGTCCATCTTGACACACTCCAACTACAAAGGAATATGGCGGAAATGGACCAAATGATTTGAGCATAGAATAAATACTGGGTGCAGCGCTCAACCTATTTTGAGACCGGACCTCTCCAGGTTGGTAGTCTTGGTTATCTGTGAGCGTTCCTTCCTGATTGCTTTTCCAGAATTGGGATATGTTCAATAAACTAGTCGCCATAATAAGCTCCTTATAATGCAAACACAAGAACAAGTGTTCTATTTATATCAGAACACTTGTTCTCTGTCAAGAGCTCGCTTGACTAACTCTTTGTCCAAATACTCAAAGTTTCAATATGATAGGTTTGGCAAAAAAAATCGAAAAGGATGAACTTCTCTGATGAATAGCCCCCCTCAGTGAAGATCTTACTGTCCCTGGCCAGGGTCGCTGGATCACAGGAGATATATAAGATCATTTCTGGCAGCATGGAAATAATCCTCCCGAGAACGTCCTTGCTTAAACCCGTTCTAGGAGGATCAACCAAAACGAATTCAGGCTGCACATCTAACATAGGCAGAATCTCTTCAGCCGGGCCTTGATAAAGCACTACGTTATCATATTCGTCGAGATTTTCGACAAAATCCTCTGCTGCGGTCTCAGAAGACTCAATTGAAATGAGTTTTGCAACATGATCAGCAATAAATGCGCTGAATAAGCCTACCCCTGAATATAATTCCAGAGCAACTCCCGTACCTTCAGGGATATTCTCTTCAATTAACGCCACCATCTGCTCTGCCAGGGGTGTGTTGACCTGGAAAAATGACCCTGCTGAGACCCGAAAATTCCGTCCCTTCACCTGCATAATTGTATATGCGCTCCCTGCCAAGATCTGGTTATTTCCAGGACTGACATGGACTACGGAAACTGGAAGCGACTCGACATCAAATTCAGCATCGAAAAAGCTTGTTGATTCAAGCGTTAATAAGATGTTGTCCTCAATCCCCAGCCGTAAACCAAAAGTCGAAACACCGGTTTTGGGTCCTATTTCCAGCAGGGGCCATAAATCATTGAGTGATCCCTGAGGCAGATGGCATTCTGAGATCTCAATAATCCCTTTCTTATTAGCGCGGATGAAACCCGGTTTCATGCCCCCGCTAATGTGAAATTGAATCTGGTTGCGGTAGTTATATTCCTGAGGAGAGGGGATTGTCTCCTCAATTTGTGGATTTTTAAGGCCCCCAATTCTTTCTAGCTGGTCCTGAAGAACTTTACGCTTGATAACCAGCTGCTGCTCGTAATCAATATGCTGGTAATGGCAGCCTCCACAAACCTCAAAATGCTGGCAACGTGGATCGACCCGATAAGGTGAAGGCTCTAAAACATCCAACAATTCAGCCCGCGCATATTTCTTTTTGTCGGTCACGATCCTGATCCGTACAGTTTCACCTGGTATGCTGAAGGGGACAAACACTGCACGCCCATCCGGTAGCCGTCCTATTGTGTCCCCACCATAAGCGGGATTATCCAGGGTAAGTTCTATGATCTTCGACAATGAAGCTCCCATAAGCTGATCGATTAGCAGTTATTTTAAGCGATAAATTCGTCCAAAGCGGTTAATAAATTATCGATATCTGCGATCTGAGTTTCCCCCATGTGGGCAATACGGAATGTGCTGCCCCGAATTTTCCCATAACCATCCGCGATCTGCATCCCTTTTGACATGAGGAAGGTATTTAATTCAGCAATGTCTAGACTCAAAGTGTTACTGACTGTTGTCACCGTCTGTGAGCGATAACCTTCCAGGGCAAAGATCTCGAATCCGTTAGCGAGTACCCAATCTTGTACTTGCCCAGCCATCGCGCTGTGTCGCGAGAAGCGATTCTCTAAACCCTCGTTTATTATGCGATCCAATTGCCTATCCAGAGCGTATACCAGTGATATTGCCGGTGTAGCAGGTGTTGAGTCTTGGTTAAGATGGGTCTCCATGCGGACCAGATCAAAATACCAGCCCCGTTCGGGTACTTTTTGGGCGCAAGCGAGTGCCCGATCAGATACTGCGGCGAGTGCTAATCCCGGAGGCAAAGCAAGGCATTTTTGGGAAGAGGCCAGGACCATATCCAAGCCCCAGGCATCCATCTCGATCTTGATGCCCCCGAGGGATGAGACTGCATCGAGGCTGATCAAGGTATTTGGACTCGCCCTGCGGACAAGGGCAGCGATCTCCTGAATAGGATTCTGGACACCGGTAGAAGTCTCATTATGAACCAGGGTGATCAGATCGTATTCTTTACGATTCAATGCTTCCGCAACTATCTGCGGTGTGATGGGTTGTCCCCATTCAACTTCTAACTGGTCGGCCTGCTTGCCGTTGGTTTTGGCGACTTCATACCATCGCTGACCGAAGGCCCCGTTCACACAACTCAGCACATCTTGCTTGGCCAGGTTGCGGATGGCGGCTTCTTGTAATCCGGTGCCGGAACAGGTGACGACGAAAACCCGGGATTCGGTATCGAACAGCTGCCGGGCATTTCCCCTGGCTCGGCGATATATGGATTCAAATTCTTGGCTGCGGTGAGGCAGCATGGCCTGGGTTTGAGCTGAGAGAACCTCAGGATCAACATCCACTGGACCGGGAACAAACAGGGGTGACATTAAAACCTCCACAATCTAATAAAAGCACCATTAAACCTTTGTAAGTGTATTTTACCAGTCAAGTTTGGTAGGTATAATTGCGCTGTGCGACGTTTGTTATCGTTGGGCGCAATAATTTTGATCGCCTGTCAGGCAGTGAGCTCAATAGCAACACTTCCTGCGATTAACACGCGCCCATCTCCGACCGCATCCCCAGTCACACCCCAACCGACATTAACACCAGTACCCACCCCCACCCCAATACCTGAAGAAGGATTTACCGTTCGCCTGCACCCGGATGGGCCGTTATATGTGGGGGATCAAGTCAGAATTGAAGTCTTTTCGCCTGCAGAAAGTGATGTGTAAGAGAAAAAAGTTCAAATTCGGGAGGGTGGGTTGGAACCCAATGACTTGGGATCTTCTGGTTTCGGGGAATACGGCATCGGGGGACGCTTACAGGCCACCTTCAGCTGGGTATGGGATACCAGCGATCTCGAATCGGGTGATTATAATATCGGGTTTTCTGTTCAACCGGATGGTCCTGAGTGGACAGAAACAGTCAGCCTTTTACCAGCTTTGGATGTGCCCAGCCCTGAACCTATGGCGCGCTGGGAGACGATCGAGATCGAATGCTGCGATGTCCACTTCATCTCCGGAACAGATTTTGTCCATGACCTCCCGGATTTATTGAATGTCATCCAGGTGCAGGCGGAGGATGCTGTCCAGCGAATGGGGATTGAGTTTGAGCAACGTGTTCCCATCACCATCCTGCCGCGCGTGGTAGGTCATGGAGGATTTGCCGGCAGCGAAATTTATGTCTCATATAGCAATGATAATTATGCCGGTAATGATCTGCCACAGGTGCTGCATCACGAGATGATCCATATACTAGATCGACAGTTGGGGGGTGAACTACGACCTTCCCTGTTTGTCGAAGGCCTTGCCGTATATCTCTCGGATGGGCATTTCAAAAAGGAACCATTTTTGTCAAGAGCTGCCGCCTTGCTTGACCTCGGTTGGTATCTGCAGCTAAATGACCTGGCTGACTCATTCTACACATCGCAGCATGAAATTGGCTACCTTGAAGGAGCTGCGCTGGTGCACTTTATGGTTAATAGATATGGCTGGCAGGCTTTCAATGATTTCTATCGGGATATTTATCCTCATTCCAGTGGGGACCAGTCTCAAGCCATAGATCAGGCATTACTAAGCCATTTTGATCTAACTCTAGAGCAGCTGGAGGCGAAATTTAAAACCGATTTACACCGGCAGAATATCAATCCTGACATGTACGAAGATGTAATCTTATCGGTGACTTATTACGAAGCGGTGAGGCGCTACCAGCGCATGCTGGATCCATCAGCTTATTTCTTGACTGCCTGGTTGCCGGATGGTGAGCAAATGCGTCAGCGGGGGATTGTGGCTGATTACTTGCGCCGGCCTTCAACTCCAGAAAATCAGGTCATCGAAGAATTACTGGTAGAAATTGATCTGCATATTCGGGCGGGAAATTACCTTAAGGCAAAAAAAGATCTCAATCAGGTCGATCAAATATTAGACCGGATCGAAAACGAGGTCTTGATCGCCACCTTCCAGCCTGAAGAGGCTCAGAATTCAGAGATCAAGCTCGAATGATATTGATTAAACTTATCAAGAATTTCGGGTTAGGGCTATCACCGGGAGCCGCAAATAAACTTTCTTTTACAGCTACCACCCCCTAGACCTGGCACTAAGGACAAGCTGCGCCAATCAGGACCATCGCTCCACGGAAAGGCGGTACGCAGTAAAGATTGAGATAATCAAAGACGAAAGCTGACCCAATCAAAATACATACCAGCACGACAGCACAACCAAACCCGGCCCACAACCAGGTTCGCCGGGGCCGGCTTTCCTCCGGGACCAGCAGCTCGACCGGGCTCTCTGGAATCCGTCCGGCGTAAGTTGGCGGGGGGGAAGAAGGGAACTGCGCTTCTTGAGGCGCGTCAGTTTGATATTCAGGCGATTCCGGCACGGAATCCCCGCTGGATAGACTAACCTGGGTCGCATTCGGATCGAAAGGCACTTCTTCATATGTCAGGCTGACATTTTCTCCCAGGAGGATCGTGTCACCGGGTTTAAGGATGCGTTGACCAGTTATTCGTTGTGTGTTGACGAAGGTGCCGTTGGTTGAACCCAAATCTTCCAATACGTAATCACCGTATTGGGATGTCAGGCGTGCATGCTGTCTGGAGATCTCTTCGTCATTGATGAAAACGTCGCTTCCCGCCTCGCGACCGATTGAGACCTCACTTTTTATCAATGAGTACACCTTGCCGGACGCCGGGCCGGTTTTCATAACCAGTTGGTACGCCATATATTCCTCCTGATCCCTCAACGTGGTTGGTGAAGATGGGATGAAATAAGTGTAATGTCAATTATTTTCTATGTCAAACTCACCTGGTTCTACTCGAAGCGACTTGATTTGCATGGTGTAGTCGAATTCCTCGCCAAAAGCAGCGATCACACCTTGCATAACGGAATCAACAGTCGGCGGTGGAGAGAGAATCTCTGCTAGACTGGTCTCATGATAATCACCCAATCCACAACCGATAATCCCTTCCCAGTAAGACATATCCGGGTTGACATTTAAAGCGAATCCGTGCCTGGATATACCGCGTGCATCCACCTTGACCCCAATGGAAGCGATCTTAGACGGAAGTTGGCTGGCCATTAGAGATTCGTCTCCGCTCTGGGTGGGTGGAGGCAGCTGGATCCACACACCGGTTAGCCCAGGGGATTGTTCAGCAGTCACTCCCAGCTTTGCCAAGGCTCTGATCAGAGCTACTTCGAGTTTGCGCAGGTATTCAATGTAATCAGCCTTTGGCAGGTGTGCTGAATCCCGTCTCTGCTCCACTTGTAAGTTCGGAGTTCCCAAGGGTAGCAAGGGGTAGCCCACTAATTGCCCAGGACCGTGATAGGTCACATCGCCACCCCGGTCGACCCAGTGTACGCTGATATTTTTTCTGGCGAGTGTGTCCTCATCCCAAAGCATATTGTCAGCGTTACCGCTGCGACCAAAAGTGTATGTAGGCGGGTGTTCTAGGAGCAGCAGCGTGGGTTGTTGAATTCCAGCGGATATCTCACCAGCCAGTCGGTTTTGTAATTCCCAGGCTTCTTCATAAGGCACTATTCCCAGCAGGTGCACATGACAGGTTCTTATCATAGAGCATAGTATAACGGAGTTTCTCCTGGCACAGGCGTCTCCTAAAATACGAGAAAAACTCATATAAGCGATTAACATTCCGTTTACCTTTTTCAAATACGGGAGGTTTATACTGAGAATCAGGACGTACAGGTCTGGATTGAACCCTGCATTAAAGGATAAAAGGAAACTTTATGAATTTAGATCGCTATACACAAAAATCACAAGAAGCTGTCCTGAGTGCACAGCGCCTGGCTCAGGAATTTAATCACCAGTCAATTGAGCCGGATCATTTGCTCCTGGCTTTGCTCAGGCAGGAGGATGGTGTCGTGCCAGCTATCGTTAACAAGGTAGCCGGGAGCGTGATTGGCGTGCGCGAGGAGGTCTTCCAAGATTTGGAAGGCAAGCCCAAAATCTACGGTGCAGGTAGCGAGATCGGTTTATCGCACCAGGCATCCGATGTCCTGGCCGCTGCCGAGCGTTACGCAAAAGGAATGCAGGATGAATATGTTTCCACGGAGCATATCCTGCTCGGTCTCACCGAGAGCGGTGCAGGCAAGCGATTAAACCAGTATGGATTGACCAAGGATGCAATTCTGAAATCCCTGGCCAGCATCCGGGGGACGCAGCGTGTCACAACTCAAACCCCAGAAACAACCTATCAGGCATTAGAGAAATATGGGCGAGACCTGACAGCGTTGGCCCGGCAAGGCAAAATGGATCCAGTTATCGGGCGTGATGAAGAAATTCGGCGCATAGTACAGATCTTATCGCGCCGAACCAAGAACAATCCAGCCCTGATCGGTGATCCTGGAGTGGGAAAGACCGCCATTGCTGAGGGATTGGCTCAGCGCATTATCAGTGGGGACATTCCCGAAGGTCTTAAGCACAGGCAGCTGATCCAGCTGGATATGGGTGCCCTGGTTGCAGGTGCGAAATACCGCGGGGAGTTTGAAGAACGGCTTAAAGCTGTGCTCAAGGAAATCACCGATTCACAAGGCGCGATCATCCTGTTTGTGGATGAGATGCACACTGTTGTTGGTGCCGGTGCTGCAGAAGGCGCCATGGATGCCGGAAATATGCTCAAGCCCATGCTGGCTCGCGGCGAGCTGCACATGATCGGCGCCACTACCATCGATGAATACCGTAAGCACGTCGAAAAAGACCCGGCTCTGGAGCGCCGATTCCAGCCAGTTTATGTGGACGAACCCAGTGTGGAAGAGACGATCAGCATTTTACGCGGCTTGAAAGAAAAGTATGAAATTCACCATGGTGTGCGCATAACCGATCCAGCGGTGATCGCCGCTGCGACGCTTTCCAACCGCTATATCTCTGACCGCCATTTGCCAGACAAAGCGATCGACCTGATCGATGAGGCGGCTGCTCGTCTGCGCACTGAGATCGATTCCAAACCCCAAGCATTGGATGAAGTAGATCGCCAGATCTTGCAAATGGAGATCGAACGCCAGGCGTTGCAAAAAGAGAAGGATAAATCCTCTAAAGAACGATTAGAACGCCTGGAAAGGGAACTGGCCGATTTGCAGGAGAGCGCCAATCTTCTGCATGCCCGTTGGGGCAACGAAAAAGAAGCCATCGCCGGATTGCAGTCGACCAAGGAACAAATGGAAACGACCCGCATGGAAATAGAACAGGCAGAACGCAGCGCGGATTTGGAGAAAGCAGCCCGATTGCGCTACGGAACTCTGCACGAATTGGAAGAGAAACTTGCCGAAGACGAACGTCGTTTGACGGATCTGCAGACCGAAGGGGTATTGCTCAAGGAGGAAGTCGATCCCGAAGAGATCGCTTTGGTTGTCTCGCGCTGGACAGCTATCCCGGTGGCGCGTTTGATGGAAGGCGAGATAGAGAAGTTGATCAAAATGGAGGAGCGACTGCACGAGCGTGTAGTTGGACAGGACGAGGCTGTTGGCGTGATCTCCAACGCGGTCCGTCGCTCACGGGCCGGTTTGCAGGATCCCGACCGCCCCATCGGTTCATTTATCTTCCTTGGTCCAACAGGCGTCGGCAAAACCGAACTGGCGCGAGCTTTAGCAGACTTCCTATTCGATGATGAACAGGCAATGGTGCGCATCGATATGAGTGAATATCAGGAAAAACACACTGTATCCCGACTGATTGGTGCTCCTCCAGGTTACGTGGGTTTTGAGGAGGGGGGTCAACTGACTGAGGCAGTTCGAAGGAGGCCCTACAGCGTGGTTCTCTTTGACGAAATTGAGAAAGCAAACAGTGAGATCTTCAACGTTTTATTGCAACTGCTTGACGATGGTCGCTTGACCGATGGGCAAGGTCGGACGGTTAATTTCCGCAACACAGTGGTCATCATGACCAGCAACCTGGGCAATCAGCTTTGGCAGGGTGGACGCATTGTATCTCGAGATGAGATTACAGGCCTCCTGAAGTCTCACTTCCGACCAGAGTTCCTTAACCGCATTGACGAAATCGTCACCTTCCACCCGCTTGAACGTGAGCACCTGAGGCAGATTGTCGAGATCCAGCTGCGCAGAGTTGAATATTTACTTTCTGAACGTGGTTTTGATCTGGAGGTCAGCCCAGAAGCGATCGAGTACCTTACCGAAGTTGGATATGATCCGGATTTTGGTGCCCGGCCCCTCAAACGCGCCATCCAGCGTGAGCTGCAGGATCCGCTTGCGTTGAGCATCCTTTCTGGTGAGTTTCTGGAAGGTGACTTGATCCGGGTTGAGCGAGGTCAGGAAGGGCTTATATTTTCACCTGCTTTCCATTCATCAGCCATAGAAGAAGAAGCAGGATGAGCGTGATGCAGGTTTGATGTTCAGATTTAACCATGAATCCAGAACGAACAATGGGCAGTGAACCTCCACTGCCCATTGCTATTTCCTCTTGTTCTCTGACATACTTGATTGAGTTGGAATCGGGCAAGGCTTTCCAGAGAAACTGTCTCTATTAAAGGGAGACCACTGAAGAGATTGGACTGGGAAGATTACACTGGGTATTTGTTTTGGGAGATGGTATTTGACCTGACAAGGATCTCCCTGTAAACTGTGCACTATGCTCGATTGACAAGATCTTTTTGGTTTGACGTATCGATTAGATCTGATAACGGCTATTCGAAAGGAAGTTTATAACCAAACTGATTACTCCGCATCCAATCTGTCATCAGGAGACAGGATTATGGGAAGTCCCAATATCAAAAAACGAGCCTCCAGGGTTGTTGTAATCATGATTATAGGGCTGGTTATTGGAGTGAGCTGTGCTCCGGTCACAATCACATCTCTGCCATCAACGGCGTTACCGACACTTAAACCGACAAAAGAAATTCTAACTCCGACCTCATTCATCACGATAACACCCTTAAAACCAACCGAAATCCCTGAGTCCAAGGACTTAGATATTTTAGTGTCAGGCGGAAATGAAGCGACGATTGATGGTGTCCTCTTGCCGGAGGAATGGGATCCAGCCTATCAGACTGAGCTAATAGGAGGAGGTAAATTGTTGCTGATGCATGAAGGAGGGTATCTCTATCTTGGAATCCGGGCCAAACCAGAACCTGTGACAAGTATCTGTCTAGATCGTGGTGACCGAGTCTCAATATTGCATTCATCCGCAGCGATAGGGACTGCAACCTACCAACAGGGTGATGAGGTCTGGGAGATGATCCGTGGTTTTAAATGGTGCTGTCGTGAAATCATGGACAGCCCTCAGGCGCAAGAGCTCCGTTCTGAACATCTTCAGCAGAATAATTGGATGGCAAGCAATGGAAGGATGGGTGCTGTCGAAGATGTAGAATACAAGATTGGTATGCCAGCTGGTCTGCTACGTTTGGCGGTAACCTCAATAGGGGCACCTGATTACGAAGATATTGCCTGGTGGCCAGTTGATATGGCAGACGATTGTCGCAACCTGGGGATGATCCAAGGGTCGCTCCCCGATCAAGCGCAGTTTTTGGTAGAAAACTGGATGACTCTCACTGCCTCAACAAATTGACTTATGCAGTGAAGGTACAAGGTGTAGGCTTACATCACTCGCGCAGAACAGCTGCTTGTTTTCAAGCAGGTGGACTTCCCTAAGGCGGGAATCCAGGTACCTTACCTCTGAATCCACATCGGGAAAGAAACAGAAACCGAGTTTCTCGAAGAAACTCGGTTTCTGTCGATTCATCCAAGACAGAGGGGCGCTCCAATTCGCTGGTGCATTCCTGGTTATGTTATGATCCCCATGCTTTACACTTGAGACGTTAAACCAGGGGCATGAAATGACCCTTTCAGGTAGACACACCAGACCTGAAGTGAGTGCTGAACCTGGCTTCTGAGGAGGCTGTATATTGGAGATCGATCAAATCATTCTTGAGCCCTTATTAGGCCTTCCCGGTGTAGGCCAGCTGGGATTTATCACGAATGATATGCACAGCTCATTGCCGGGAATCGCCTCTTCGTTTAATTTATAAACCTGGTTTGAACCCCGATATTCAGAACAGCAGTTCAAAATTGGCGGCGGGACGGTTGAGTTAGATTTCAACATCGTATTCGCTTATTTGGGGAAGCTGCAAATCGAGCTGATCGAGGAGAAAAGCCAGCGAGCTGCTGTTTATCATGATCGGCGCCCATGGTCATGGCCAGTGGGTCGATGACAATATTTTTGGCGGGGATACCCGGCTTGGCGGTACGCTCTTCGGGGGTGGCGGGGATACCGTTATCATCCATACACAGGCCAATCACGGCCGCGCCGTATTCTTTGGCCAGGGTGACAAGACGGCATTCAGGGATTTCTCTTCTCCGTTGATGGAGTTAATCAAGGCTTTTCCCTCGTACAATTTGAGGGCGGCCTCTAGAGCCTTCGAGTTGGCGGTGTCGATGCACAAGGGCACATCCACCTCCGAAGAGCGCACCGCCAAGCTGGGTATCCCCGCCAAAAATATTGT
>PVMK01120408.1_pt1 | contig 20176 bp, 14 predicted proteins | sample 1853481 | NCBI WGS metagenome assembly PVMK01 (sample SAMN08533507, study PRJNA380276) | Marine sediment metagenome, whole genome shotgun sequencing project. | reverse complement strand
GGCTATGCCACCGGTATGTTTGGAAAGTGGCACCTCGGGCGCACCCCGGGCCGTTTCCCCACCGACCAGGGTTTCGACGAGGCCATATACACCTCCTCCCTGGGGGGCCTGTCCGGTGCCACTGCGGATCGCGTAGCGACCGGTCATGATCGCGGATCGTGACGGTGTGCATTGCGATTCGACGTTGAAGTTCGTTAAGCGGATGCCTTCAGCGGCCAGTTTGTCCATTCGGGGCGTCGCTGCGCCACGGATAATTCCGCCACCGTTGAAACCGGGCTCACCCCAACCGAAGTTATCCAGAAAGACGAGCACGATGTTGGGTTTGTCCTGAGCGTGCGCGGCCGAAAAGCACGACAGCAACGCACAGATGAGTAAGACACTGATGGTCGGTTTCCGTATATTCATGGTGCCAAGTTCCTCCAAAGTCTCTTTACGGCGTGTACCAGATCGGCGATGTGTAGGCGCGCTCCGTTGTCGTCATCAGAACGTCATCACGCATTTCCGTATTATATCGAACAGCGTCATAGGCTGACCAACGCGGAGTAGGGATCTCAATAACACGTGCGTAATAGAACGCTCTTCGATCCGGATTGAAATCCGGGTCCTTCCACACTGCGATGAGATCCGGGGCACCTATCGTGTTGGTCCATGTCGCTTTCCCGACATCAACGGTATTGCCTACAGAGGGCAGCTTGCCGTTAGCGTCAGGCTTGCGATTGCCAGACCAAGCAACGTCATAGACTTTCTCGTGGGCATCTCCGTTTGTGTCGAGCCATCCTTTTATGATCTGGATACGATCAAGATTGCCGCTGAAAACATCTTTGAGTGCAGCAATGAGGAAGGTCGGTGCTTTGCCTTTGGGTGCATTGGTAAGGTCTGCGCCCATCGGAACGCCCTTCGTATAACCAACCTCTCCTGGCAGACGAGTGTTCGCATCTTCTGCCTCGAAATCCCAGCCGCCGAAGAATCGGACCAGCATCCTGGGTCCCGTTGTTGCATACGTTTCCTTGCGTCTCATCGCGTCAAAAATAGCTTCGCGCGTATTCTCGGTTGCCCAGACCGCGGCATATCCAGATGCGACCATGTCCTTGCCCATCAATGTGAACTCTCCCAGTTTCCCTATGACGTGTTCCCAACGATATTGAGAAGGTTCTACATGAGAGAGTTTCCCAAAGAAGTTGTCTTCATCCGCGGTTGCCAGGCTGGTGTGTGTGTCCGTCGAACCGATCAATCCAACCTTATAGGGATTGGCTCCAATTTTTTCTTCCAGCTCCATTCCACGTTTCAGTCCGGAGCGACCGTACTCTCCTGTCAATCTTTCAATGGTCCTTGGGACGCCCGAAAGACTGGTGTCCCAAGTTTCGTAATCGGCAAATTCGTCATCCGGCGACAGCATGGGATGCGCTTCGCCATCGCCTTTCATTTGCGTGACTTCATAAAGCGGTTCCCACTTCATCCTTTGTTCGGCATACGCTTTCGTTAATGGACCGCCAGTGTGTGTCTTGACATCGAACATCGTACCGCTGGACCAGTTGCCGTTGTGGGCAATGGACAAAACATCACCGCCAGTTTTCTCTTGATACGAGTCAAAAAAGTCATAGAGATCCTCCGGGTCCTCGCTGTCGGAGGCGGAAAAAGGCACGATCTGGCTGGGTTTGTCCTTGCCGTCCTTAAAGATCACGACCCGGTGTAAGTTGGCGCCCCTTCGGGGTTGAGGTCCATTCGTAACCATGAAAAGCCGTGAATTTACCGGGGTCGTTGTACCTTTCCGTCGTGTCGAGATACTTATCCCACATGGACTTGATCATTTCCGGGTCAAATAATACCTTCGGGGAGCGACCTGTCCAGCATGGCGTTGGCAAATGCTTCGGCGAGTTTCCGGTTGGATTCTGGCGTGCCTTCCTTCATCCACACGTTCCATTCCCGAACTCGTTCATCCTTCATCATCGCGGGATTCCCGGCGGCAATCTGCTGGAACGCGGTATAGGCTTCGGCGTGATCAGCGACCACCACGAAATCCAGCGGTCGGTTGAGCCTGACGCGCTCGCCGTGGCTGGTAACGATCTCGTCGCCGCGTGCAAACTGATACGCGATCTCGGGTCCCAGCGTATTACCAGCACCAAAGGCGTCATTGGATAGCGCTGTGTGCACATGGGTATCGCCGAACAACACGCGTTGCGGGTAGCCCCTTGTATAGGGCGAATAACTGTCACCATCCTCGGCCTCGACCGCTTCATGCGCTGACGATTCGGCATCAGTGACTGCTTCTTCCGACTGTTCGGCTTGGTCCTGCCCACAACCGACAAGTGTCAAAGCCATGCTTGTCATGAGTATCAGGGTTAGCTTATTCATCTCTTGCTCCTGCTCTGATTTCTAGGGCGTGTACCAGATTGGTGAGGTATAGGCGCGATCCTGAATCGTCATTTTCGTGTTTTCCCCCATATCGACGCCGAAGAACGCTGCGTCGTACGCGGTCCAACGCGGCTTCGGAATTTCGATCACACGAACGTAATAGAACGCACGTTGGTCGGGATCGAAGTCGGGGTCGACCCAGTGGGCCGTTAATAGCGGGTCGCCGATCGTGTTCGTGTAGCTCGGGGCTGAAAGATCAATGGTGCTGCCGACCGGCCGCTCGCAACGGCGGTTGACGATGGCGCGACCGTCCGAACAGGCGACGTCATAGATGCGCTCGTGCGTATCTTTACCATCGAGCCAGCCTTTGACCACCTGCACGCGATCGAGATTGGCGTTGTCCGGATCGCGCAACGCGCGGATTATGAAGCTCGGTGCTTTACCCGAAGGCGCATTGGTAAGATCGCCACCCATCGGCACGCCACGTGCGTAACCTACGCGAGGCATGTCCGCACGTTCGACTTCATCGGCCGTGAAATCCCAACCGCCGAAAACCCTTACCGAGATGCGGCTGCCAGTTGTGGCATACGTCTCGCGCCGTTGCATCGCATCAAAGATCTCTTCGCGTGTGTTCTCGCGTGCCCACACGACGGCAAGGCCAGACGCACTGGAGTCTTTAACCATGATTGACAACTCCGGATTGACGCCTTTGATGATGAGGTGTTCCCAGCGTGTGGCGGAGGGCTCGACCAGGGGAGTCTTGCCATAGAAATTGTCTTCTCGCGTTGTTACTAGGCCGGTGTGCGCGTCCGTCGATCCCACAAGGCCGAATTTGAACGGGTTGACACCGATCTTGTCTTCCTGGCGCAGGCCTTCCTTGAGCGCAGGCCGGGCGTATTCTTTGGGTAGCATCTCGGGTGTTTTCGGGACGATGCCCATGATGTTGCCTTTGTCCATTTTCTCAAAGTCGGCAAACTCGTCATCGGGCGATAACAGCGGATGGGCTTCGCCATCGCCCTTGATCTGCGTCACCTCGTAAAGGGGTTCATAGCGCGCGCGCATCTCGGCGTATTCGCGTGTAAATCGTTTGCCCGTCCAGGTCTTCGTATCGAACATCTTGCCGTTTGACAGGTTGCCATTATGGGCAAGCGTCAGGACCCGGCCGCCGGTCTTCTCTTCATAGCCGGCCATGTACTTCCAGAGATCCTCGGGATCGACCGAGTCGTGTGCCGAATACGGGAGTATCTGATTCGTTCGATCAGCATCGTCGCGAAAGATGACAACCCGGTGCATGTTGTCGCCCGCGACATGGGTCGACCATTCGAAACCGGTGAAGGTCGTGAAGACGCCGGGCCGGTCGTACTTGTCGGCGTTCTCCACGACCTTGGACCAAACAGATGTCACCATGCGCGGCTCCCTGATCTGGTCCTTGTCGGCGCCGCGTGCGAACTCCGTGAATGCCTGGAAGCCCTCGCCGGATTTGCTCAAATCATGCCAGCGCTTGCACATCTCGTTGGCCATGCAGATCGGGTCGGAGCGCTTGATGAAATCGGCCAGCCCGAGATTCTCCGCATGGTCCGCGACGACGATAAAGTCCAGCGGGCGCGGCAGTTTGACCCGCCAGCCATCGCGGGAGTCCACAGTTTCTCCGCGGGCGAATCGGTAAGCCGTGTCTGGACCCAACGTCCCGCCAAGCATACCGGCATCCGCAGACCAGGACGTATGCAGGTGGGTGTCGCCGAACAGCGGCCGGATCGGAAAATGATCGTCCGCGAAAGGCGAGTACTCTTTCTTCGGTGCCTCGAAGAATTCTTCGGCCGGCATGACATCCTGCGCGTGAGCCGATAGATTCAATAGGAGACAACACACAAAGCCGCTGACAGCGGCAACCGTTTCTTTTCGCATCGCTCTTCTCCGGTTCTTCTATTAACTATACCGACCGGTGCGCTGATCTCTGCCCGACAGTAATAGTTATGTGCCGAACGATTCCCGTCTATCCGTATTCCTTCGTATCCTTAAAGAGTAGGAGAATCTTGTTAACGTTGTATTTCGCGAGCACCGGCCCGATCTCCCAATAACACCTTCTTGCGGAGTGGTCCCTGCGTTTCGTGCTATCGCACAGACGTTGTCGGCAATTCTTGATTCTTCGTCCCGCGGCTCAGTTGTGTGCCGTTAGCCGTCAACTGATGGCTGCCGTGTTTGGATTTAGTCTAATCTTACCGATTATGGCCCAATATCAATATCCGAAAATCGCCAAGTTTCGGTTAGCGATGGTTAGGGGCCACCGCAGGGTGCTGGAGCTCGCCCTACTCGCCTCCCAAGGCCGGGATCTCGCCGGCTTCGAGGGCATCGATAACCGTCTGGCAATAGTTATCCGCGGAAAGGTATCGGTCCCAGACTCCCTGGGCAAGAATCGACAATCCGCCGGTGACCGCCGCAAATGTGCCCGCCCAAAAACCACGCTTCGTGTCGATTGTTAATACCGGTGACGCCAACGTGCCGCCCACCTTGATATATGGATTGACAACCGCGGAAATACTGATGCCGACGCCCTCACGCTGCTTGATCCGAAAGGAAAGATCCAGTGCTTCCGTTGCAAGGTTCACGGTGCCTACGCTGGCCACGACCAGTTCATTTGTTTGCAGGCCGAGCGCGCGTGATTTGGCGACGCCGTCAACAATATCAATTTCGAAGAACGCGCAGTGCAGTCGCGTGTACTTCGCCTTCTTGGTCATCGGGTTTATGGCGGCGAACACTTGCGCAAAAATGTCGCGCATGACATAGCCGCTAAAGTCGTTGTCCATATCACCTTCGCCCTGGCGCAGACTGATCGAACCATTGGCACTGGCCGCCAGCTCACGGAGCGTCCCGCCACTTGCCGCAAGCGCCACATTCAGGTCTGCAAGTGGTCGGTCTATCGGATTTCCGTCGCTATCGATCATTGGTCTCAGGCTGAACTGCTCAGCGGAGACGCTGACCTGCACATCCGCCAATTCATCGCTGGTGCGAACGACGTCGAGTGCTGCCGCCATTGTGCCGCCGCTTCTGAGCGATACCCTACCGGTTTCGACGTGCAGCCTGTCATTTTCCATGACGATCACAAGCTCGACGTCACCGACGTCAAAATAATCTGTGACCAGGTGTCGCAAACGAAGAATCGCATCAATATCTGCGATGTCCAGCACCTCCAACGGCAAGCGTGTATTGGGAATGATCCGATCACCGTCTGCCGAATCTTCGTCTTGTTCAGCGGTGTCGTCGTCCTCGCCGAGCAGCCCGGTCAGATTAAGATTATTGGATTCAAGGCTGCCGGTCAGGCGTATCCTGGGGCCGACTTCCACACCCAGTTTCCCGCTGATATCGCTCTCGCCGATCACGGCAATCAGCTTATCGACGCTGTATGCCTGCCCGGCCCGGATCATGGAACCCTCGAAGCTGAAGGGGTCAGCAGGCAGGTCCTGAATATTGAATGCCCGACCTGCTCTTTCCAGGTTCGGCCCGGCAATGCGCAGGTCGAATTCTGCGTTGATTAACTCCGACCCGGTTGGAACCCTGCCGTCCAGCCAGGCAGTGGTCTTGCCAATACGAACATCGACTTCTTTCAGCTCGATCTCAGTGACCCCGACACGAAAGCCACCCTCGACTTCATACGGGACCGGCGACTCGATATCCTGGTTGAGCAGGAACCGGCGCAGATCAGGGACCGGATGCTTTGATGTCGATATCGATGCCCGCGGCACCATCGAAATCCCCCAGTGCGCCGTTCATCTCGAGCCGTGAATCACCAATTCGAAGCGCCCAGGGATTGACGAACCAGCCGGCGCTGGTCTTCGAGATCGTGCCCTGCGTTTCGAACGCCTCCGCTGGCACCAGCGCATCGTCCTCGAGGCCGCCGAGCAGTTCCACGAACTGGCTTGCATCCGGACCAGCGATAGACGTGTTCATCTTCAAACCATGAAGCGACGGCAGCACGCCGGTGGTGCCATCCAGCTCGCCGCGTGCTTCACCGAGATGATACGTGACGTTCGACAGCTGCAACGCGCCTTTGGCTTCGGAAAATGTGCCCTCGAGACCGAACGTGACGGGCGGTAAATCGACATCCAGCCATGGCTCCATCACGGCCTCGAGATTCTCGCCACTCAGTGTGAGCGACCCATTCATCCCTTTGAATGTTGGCAGCGTGCCAAGCGTGCCGGCGAACTTGACGCTTGTAGCGCCAAGCTCAAACGTCAGATCGTCTACTACGAAGCCGGCTCCGTTATTGCTAATACGCGCGTTCGCAGAATATGATTCCGTCGAGATGTCCCGGTCGGCCCATGGCCCGACAATCTGATCGAAATCCGGTCCCCTCGCAGCAACCGCGATATCGAGCCCGGTCATGTCGGCAGCCACTGGCAGGATTCCGTCGATAGTCATTTCGTGTGCACCCAGTTTCGCGGTCAGTTCCCGCACTTCTGGTTGCTGCAATCCGCCGGTGGCAATCGCTCGAACGTCGAATGCGCCAGACGGAATCCGTTCGGCCAGTGCCGCGGGCAGGAAATCGCGAATCTCGGTGCCGCTCGCCGATAGCCTTAGTTGAGCATCAGGATCGACCTCCGCTGCCGCAAGTTTGCCATCCACTTCCAGACGAGCGTCGCCAGCCGATGCGACGACCGATTGCAGGTTGAGTGTGTCGCCGGTAACAGTTACATCACCGCCTATGGCAAATTCCGTAGACGGCAGAAATTCGGCGTTGAATAGTTCTCCGATCGCCTGCAAGTCTGGCCCCCGAAGGTCCACCGACAGCTCCAGGTTTTCGATGGTCTGCAAGGATTGTGCGCGCCCGACGATCTCGCTGGTGAGATCACCAAATGCGCCCTCGATGCGCAATTCGATACCATCCGGACCCTCGGTAAGATCACCGGAGATCCGCACCGGACCGCTCGCGAACGGCGGCAGGCCTGCATCCGCGAGGAGCCGCTCGGCCAGCGGGCCCTTCATCACCAGGTCGATCTGCGGTCCTTCGAGAGAGAACAGATCACGGAACGTTCCCCGCGTCCTGGTAACGAAGTTGCCGATGGAGACCTCCAGCTCCCAGCGCGGCCCGTGACCGTCGAGCAGCGCAGACAGCGGCCCAAGTAATCCATCGGCACGGATTGGGTTGTCGCCTATCGCACCGGACACGTCAATGTTCAGCAGTCCGCCGCTGTCCTCGAAGATATCTGCATCAGTGATCGTGATTTCGCGGGCGCATCCAGCCAACCCTGTCCATAGACGATACGGATGCGCTGCAGATCGGCCTGCCGCAGCCACAGCGGGAGCTCGAACGGCTCGCGGTATTCATCGTCGTCGGCAACGGCCGGCGCGTCGCCGAAACTCCAGGACGACTGCTGTGTCCCGGGCTCCTTCTCGACGTGCAGCGTCAGGCCCTCGACCTCGAGGTTCAAGACCTCGATCGGGCCGGACAGCAGCGACCAGGTGTCGACGCTGACAACGAGTCGCTCCAGCTCGAGGATGTTCTCGGCTGTACCCCACTCGGCGTTCTCCAGTCGCACGCCTTCGGCGACGAGATCAACCGTCCCGCCGATCGACGGCTCGAAACGCCCGGCGATGGCAAACTGACGGCCGGTGGCGTCGCTGACGTAGTTTTCAAGGTTGCCTTTGAAACGACCCAGGTCTATCGTCAGCAACAGGATGATCGCTGTCCCGATCAGGACGACGACGAGAGCAACAGCGATGAGAATCCGCCGCGCCCAGCGCATGTAGATCGTCACCGGAGTACGCTATAAGTCATTTCCACAATATCGCCAGATTACGCTGTCAGGCACAGTTGATGTTGATATTTACCATACCGAGACAACATTGTCGCTACGTGAAACACGCATCGACCGTGTTTCATGGCCTGCGGTACGAAATTGGCGTTTTTCGGATATTGAACCTGGTGCCCAGTCGGTACTGTTGGATTTGATCCGGAAGGCGCCGATCACGACGATAACAAACAGGAGAACACTGTGATGAAGAAATTCTTGATATTGGCTGTTGGTCTTTGCACCGCCGCAACGGCCTTCGGCCAGGATAATGATTTCCTTACCGATTACTCGCTGCTGGAACCGAATGAAGGGAATTTCGTTTCACATAGATACTTTGCCCCCAACGTCGTCCAGAGGCTGACTGACTACAACGCAGTCTTTGTGGATCAGCCGGAGATATTCGTAGCGGCGGATTCGAAATACAAAGGCGCAAAGGGCGATCAGCTAAAGGCCCTCGCGGATGTTGCGCGGCTTGCGACGATGGAGCGGCTTGAAGCGGGCGGTTACACGATTGCGACCGAGCCGGGCCCAGAGGTCCTTTACTTTCGCTGGGCGCTTACAGATCTCTATTTGCAGAAAAAGAAAAGGGGCATTCTCAGCTACACCCCGCTAGGCTTTGTCGTGCACGCGACCGCACAAGCCGCCGTGCGCGACCTGTGGAAGAAGATCGATATCGCCGAACTCAGACTCGAGGTTGAATTTTCCGATTTCGTCACTGGTGAAATACTCGGCGCTGCTGTTACGCGCCGACACGGCTTGCGTAAGGCCAAAGGTCAGAAAGCAGAAATCGTCTCCTGGCAGGAACTGGATGCGCTGTTCAAGACGGTTGGCGAGCGCTTCAGCTGCATTCTGGACAACGCAAAAATCCCGGAGAGCGAGTGGACGCCTTGCGACGAGATATGGATCGAGCCCGAAGTACCCGAGTAAAGTTGAGCAAGATTCAATCCGGCGCGGTGAAATCCCTCACAGGTGCTCTGCTGCTGATCGTTACTTCGTCGCCGGCGTTTGCCGGCGACGACACGGATGAGACTGACAGGATCGAGTTCGTCGTCGGCAACATCGTCTTCGTGATGTTGCACGAGCTCTCGCATCTCATCATCGAAGACTTCGACGTGCCGGTGCTGGGCAACAGCGAGGATGCCGCCGACACACTGGCGGCGGTGACGCTTATCCGCGCGGATCGAGCGCACCCGGAGCGAGATTTCCGCCTGATTCGCATGTTACTGACCGCGGCGGATGCAAATCGCATCCTGTGGCAAAGGGGCCTGGAAAAAGATAATCCGGTGGTCTACCTTGCGCGGCACCCACTGTCGGCGCAGCGTGCCGCGCGAATCTCTTGTCTCGCTTACGGCAGCGATCCGGAACTGTTGGAACCGCTGCCCGACATAGTCGGGTTACCGGAATTTCGGGCCGACTGGTGCGAAGAGGAGTTTGCCGACGCCGAGAAAGCGTGGTTGTGGGTCAGGGACAGTTTCGTCCGTAAGAGTACGGGTACTGTGAGCGAGCATCAGTTTGCCTACGGTCCGACTCGCGACCCCGGTCGACAGACCATACGTGAGTGGCTGGTGCAAAACGAAGCGCTGGAACGGGCAATCGCCCATGTCGGGCGGACCGTGCTGCTACCCGATACGATTACGCTTCGCACGCGTTCCTGCGGATCGCCGGATGCGTACTGGGATGGCAATACGCGCGATCTCGTTATTTGTTATCAGCTGATCGAGGGTTTTTATCAACTCTCGGAAGAAGAGGGCATCAAAGAGTGGGTGGAAAAGATCCGTGCGTTCCACCGTGACAAAAATGCGAGCAGCGAAAACGAACCTTAGGCCCTAAAAACGTTTCGCTTGTCGATTTGCGTAGCATTTTTCCTGATACCGGCGCAGAGTATTCAACCTGCGGGTTTCACTAATTGCCAAAGGGTCGGCCAAGGAAAAAGTACACGGCCTCTCTGCCGCCCTCGGCGCGGCCGTACGTCACATACACCGGGCCAATGACCGTGTTCGCCGCGATGAATAACGAGCCGGCCAATATGGTGTCGCTGAACGATATATCGCTGCGATTGTCCCAGACATTGCCCGTTTCGATTGTCATTCCCGCATAGATGGGCCACCTGGGATGTTCATTCAGCCGTCGATAATACGCGAGCAACGCAAGCGCAGCATTCTGACCGCTAAGCTCGCGCGCAGTAAGACCGGACAGGCGGCCGAAGCCGCCCAAAGTGAACAGGCTCTGAACCGGTGCTATGCCGCTGATTGTCGCCTCGTAAGCTACTGTGCCTAGCAGAGTGTTGCGGTTGCGCGTGAAGGCCAGGATACCTTCCACAGTCAGCTGGTCGAATTCGTCATCTGCGCCCAGGCCTTCGCGCGACTGCAGCAATTCCGCTTTCAGAAAGGTCCCGCTTCGCGGAATGCCGAAATCGTCGAGCTCATCCAGTGTGAAACGCACAAATGATTCGCCCCGATTGAACGGGACGTCGCTGATCGACAGGTCACCGATTCGTCGCTGTGCTTCACCGTCACCATAGCGAATGCCGACGCGGGCCTCGCCCCAGGTGCCGAGTTCCCGTCCGGCACTGACTTCGGCGATCGTCTCAGCGACCAGAAATGAGGCAACGACGTCCGACATTTCAACCCGGTTGACGATGCGCTGCCGGTAACCGATCCGCGGGTTGACGAAGTACATGAGGTTGGTTCCAAAGGGCTGGTGGAGTTCAGTAAACAATGCCCACTCGCTGCCGAATTGCAGCCCCGATCGCCACTCGCCACCATTCGAGTTGATCCCCGTTTTCAAATAGCTCACGGCAGAATTGAACAGGTTTTCGCCTTCTCCATTGGAATTGTATTCAATACCGAACTGCAAGTAGCCCGGACCCCAGGACCGTTCGTCGACGCGAATATCCAATACGGTTTCATCACCATCCTCGGACACGCCATAGCGCACGTTCTGGAATAACTCCAGACCATAAATCTTGCCGATATCCCGCTCCAACGCCGGAAGATCCAGTGGTTTGCCAATTTGCGTATGGATTACGCGGCGTTCTATGAATTCATCGGAGAGTCGTGAATTGTTTTCCAACCTGATTCGATCGATAACCGGCATCTGCGATTCGGGATGAATCAAGCTGGCACGGTACGCCCGATAGTCGGCATCCGACACAGACAACTCGCGAATCTCCTCTATCTGAGCCAACGTGGCCGCACGGCCCGGCGGGATAGCTTTGGCGAATTCCTTAAAGTCCGACGTTGAGACGTCACCCAGGTCCGGAACGATGAATATGTCCTTGTCCGACAGCGTAGCAATTTGCGCTTCGACATTACGTCTCGTGAGCAGACCCGTAAGCTGCTGGGCGATGACCAGCACCGAATCGATATCTTCTTCGTCCAGCAGTGGGGTGCTGATATCGACGGCAATGACGATATCCGCTCCCATATCGCGTACCACGCTAATCGGCAGGTTGTTGGATATACCGCCGTCAACGAGAAGATGACCATCCAGGATTGCTGGCGCAAAGACGGCAGGAATCGACATGCTTGCCCGAATAGCCAATCCGAGGTTTCCCGAGCCGATGACGACTTCCCGACCCGTCGCGATATCGGCGGCGACGGCGCGAAACGGAATCATAAGATCGTCGAAATCATCGACAGAGGCAACCGGAAGCACGAAGCGCGCCAGCACCAGGTCGATCTTCTGACCCTGAACCAGGCCCCGGGGCAGATCCAGCTTGCCATCGTTGAAGCCCGGTTTGGCACCGACGAGATACAGATCATCATCCCTTTTCCGCCGAAAAGATCGGTCGCCCCGTGGCGGCCGGTCATGGAATACGCGATCCCAGTCGATTGAGGCCAGCCCTGCCTCGATCGCATCCGTGTCCATCCCGGAGCTGTACAGCCCCCCGACAATCGCGCCCATGCTGGTTCCGGCGATGTAATCGATCGGCACGTTGTTTTCTTCCAGCACGCGGATAACACCAAGATGGGCCGCGCCACGGGCTCCGCCACCGCTCAAGGCAAGGCCGATTTTCGGCCGGGAAACGTCACCGGTCTCGACGTCCGCGGCCGCAGCCGCCGGCTGTGGGTTCGATGCAAGCAGTAACAACATCGACGCGGTGTGAAGATGGCGGAGGAAGAAGATCGATCGGTTCATCTGTGTCTCCTGTTGTCGCAGCGACCCAGCCTGGCTAGGACCCGAGGTATTGTCTTTGGGCGCATCGCATCTCATCGCCGCGCGCGGTTACAGAGACCCTGAACCGACTGCGGCATCAAGACATCCCAACTTGCCCTCTTGTTCGCCAAGGAGGGAAGCCGTGTGTCGCTTACTATATGCCTTGCTTGATATATTTTCATCGCCAACTATTTTTGCTCAAGGCGAAGCGGTCGACGAAGTCGCTGCTCTGCGGCAGCTGATCGAGGATCAGAATCGTCTTTTGAACGATCAGTCCGCGCAGTTGGAGTCCTTGACGCACCGTGTTGCGGCACTGGAAGGGCAGACCGGCGTAGCGGATGGGCCACCGCCGGTTGTAGTCGACTCCAAGACAGACGATGTTCGGTCAGACTTACCGCCACAGGACGGAGTACGCACGGGGGCAGGCCGTATTGGATAAATTCACATCGTGCCGATGATGGAAAGGAGGCAGACAACTGCCGAATCGCATCGGGTACGTGATATGACGGGCCTACTGTTAGCGGCCGTGCGCCTTATCAATTCGTTGCCGAATATCTTTGGCCCAGTGATCAATCACACCTTTTGCGTCGGCAAGCTTCGACACCTCTCCCTGGAGTACTTGGGTAGTGCGACCCATTACTCGACTGCCGCTACCCCAGCGGATGGCGGCCGCGAGCTGCTCGCCGGTCATAGAGTCGACGATCTCTCCCTCGGCGGCAATTCCACCCAGGCCGGCGCCCGTGACTCTTGTGTAAACCGACAGATTCAAGGCCGCGATGCTGGCATCCACGTCGGTGATGCCCAGGCGAAAGGTTGCCACGCCCGGCCCGGGCCCGGACACGAACTCATAACCATCGTCCTCCGTCAAACGTTCGGTCAGGCGCACAACCAGATACGTTTTCAACTGCTCGAGTTCGTCGGGCGAAAATGCCGGGTCCTCTTTTGGCTCAAAGAGTATGGCAACCGGTTCGATGTAGAATTTCCAGTATTCGTCGGTATTGGAGGCCGAGTAGAGCCATCGACCGTCTGTATCCCGTTCGAGCTTCGAGTAATCACTGAGAAAACCTGTCTGTTCCGGCTCGTCGACCGTCGCGCAGGCGCCGACAGCCACGATCACCAGGAACGCTAACCATAAGCGATAAGAGTAGTCAGCCATTTTTCAGTCTCCGTTATTACAGTCCCATGAAGGCCCCGATAAAGTTATAGCCAGCTGGGGAAGCGGTCCGGCGGTAAAATATGCAGCGGTCGCATATTAGCATATGCGTCGGTAATCGATTACAAAAGCCGGCCGAGACCGGCAAAGTTATCGAACGCCGATGACACCCCAATCTTCGATAGTGTTGCCCGGCAGGCTTGGGAAGCGGTATTCTCGGTCGGCGTGCCGATGCTCGACGCTTTCGCCATAATTAGTAGAAAAAATCGAAGGTTAGCGACATGGCAAATCTCATGGCAAAGCTGCTGCGCATCCCCGACGCAATAGAATTTTCTATCCTTCGAATTGACTTTAGAACGAATGGCTTTTGTGTCACTTGGTATTTAGCGTAGCTCCACCAACAATTCGGAGATTCTTTGCGCCTGATAGTCATAGAACGGGTTGTAACGCAATCTCATGAAATGGGCGGATGACACGGTCAGCAAATTTTTTTCACCGCGCGGATTCAGGTTGCCGAGGCTAATGTGACCCGGTGAAGGCGACCGACCGTCCCCATACCATGCATCATCCGCAGGAAAAGGAATCGACACATGTGACAGAGAATATGTGCCAGGCGGCCATTGGGTATCAATCGTCTCCACTATCGCCTGGGAACTGTGACCGGAGGTCGCAATGACTTGCCGAGAATCCTGCGACTGATTGCTTACTAGCGTGAGCCGGTATTTGCGGGATGCATCATTCTGTAGCCGTGGCACCAGGCCCTTATATTCCGAACTAAAAAATTGTGCCGATTCCGCCAATCGGTTGATGTCATAAATAACCAACTCGTCCTGTGGTCGATTCAGGCTGGAAAATAAATATTCTGCCGTGGCTGCCGTTCTTACGGTCGCATCCACGAGCGGCACAAAAGTTATAACTGGCGGTATGCCTGCAAGATCGTCGCTAGCCGTCAATCGCTTTAGTCGTTTCTGCACGTGCTGTGAAAGCTCATAAGTTTCGTTGCCCGCCGCTTTAGGGAAAGAGTTGTATTTGTAGGGATCGTATTCCGGCAGAACCGATGCCCACGCGAATTTTTGAAAAAACGGAATCCACGATAACGTTCTGTTCCAGCTGGCAAAGAATGCGAACGGCGGTAAGCCAATCGCCGGTGACATCAAGATCACTCTGTCCACTCTGGGCTGGGTGTCGTCGTCCAGTGCATCCAACACATAATTTATGGCCAATGAGCCGCCATTCGAATAGCCAACGATGACAAACGGCAAATCCGCATTCCCATTCGATCGCAGATGCCTGGCGCCTATCTTCGCCACGGCCTGCCAGTCCTCCCAGTGCGCCTGCAGTATTCCAGCTGGGGCTGTACCGTGGCCCGGCAGTCGTGGCACGAGAACATGATAACCCTGCTTAAAGAACAACTCAGCGGTGCTTCGCATGCTGTACGGTGAATCGGTCAGGCCGTGCAACATCAAGACGACACCACGTGGCTGCGCAGGCACCAGCTCCGTAGTTCGGTTCCAATCTCTTTCGTGGTTCTGTGAATTGAACACGCTGTCAGCATTGAACCGGCTGGCGCCGACAACCGGCTCGCTCGCCGCTTCGGCGTATACCTTTTCCTGCAACTCGTCGAAAACTGCGCTTTCCTTTACGAGATAAGCGGCAAGCGTGTTAACGTCCTGGTCCCGATGCGCGTCAAACTCGTTGTCGAAATGCACCTCATGCCACACATAGAGGTCGGGTAATGAACGTGCATCAAAAGCCCGGATCAGGATAATCGTTGCTATAACGACCACAATTGCTCTGATCGCTATCAGCACGTACCGAATCATCTTTGTCGTAACCATCATCCTAGTGACTTTCGACCATCGTTTTGATCCCGCTGCGAGTTCTTCTTGAAGGCGACATGACAATCCAGAATCACTAGCCTGTTGTAAACACTAAAATCCGCATCCGGTTTCGCGTAGGCCAGCGCAACTCTTGTGTCGTGCAGGCGGTGCAAGCCATCGTGAGAAATCTCCGGCGGCTCTTCCTTTGCTTGCAGGGACTCACTGTAAGGCATGAATGCCAGAAACAGGACAAATATAAGCGATATTGTTCCCAAAGTCGCGTGTCTCGCAGGCAGAGGCTGAGCCTTTTTGATTGTCATGGTGACCTCTCCCATTGATCTTCACAGAGTGTCAGAAGTGACATTCCAGGCATATATTGATCGAGCGTTCGGCGTAGCTGTTTCCAATCTCGGCGAACAACTACCGCCTGCGGCCCCGCATTTGCCGTCCGCCTCGGGGCTGCCTGCTCATGTTGCTTCTGTTGTTGTAGCGGCTGTAACCATTCGTTCTTGCGTTATGGCTCCGATTGAGTTCGTTGCGACGGCTCGAGTCAAACGATCCACTGTAACGGCTGCTATCGTAGGTGCGGCCTGACAACCCGCCGGCACTCGAACGGTAAGTATCGGCAAGTCCCTGCGACCGTAACTGCGATTGTCCTTGAGTCCCGGCGGATCGGTCTGTTGCACGGTCGGTCGATAAAGATCGCGAACTGCCTTCACTCCTTTCGGTGGCGGCTTCTCGTCTCTGATCGATTTGCGCCGCCCGCTCGTCGGGAACTTCGACTTTGTTCCAGCCGCCCTCGCCATCGTTCTGATGCCAGCCATTGTCATCACGCTTGTAGACCTGCCCGTCCTTGCCGGCGTACAGGTCGCCTTCGTCGGAACGGCCGACTATTCCCTTCTCTCCGGCTCCGGTCTCGTAGCCAATGACCGTGCCTTGGTCGCCTCGGGCAGACTTGGTGCTGAGTGACTGATCGCCACGCTGAAACTCGCCCGAACCAACGACGCCTTCGCCGTATTGCTCTCGCTCAATTTGTCCCGTGGTTCCCTCGGAGGTTCTCAACTGCGTGCTGAGTGAATCGTGGTCCCACTGGGTCTGAGTCTCCATCCACTTATCATTGTGTGTGATCAGCGATTCACCCCAGCCACCGTGTTCATTTACGTAGCGGTTAGTGGCAACACCGGTGCCGGTTCTCGGGTTATATGCGACGCCCGAACCGGCGATTTCATCGTGGTCCCAGACCGCCGCGCCGCGAGCGTAAGTACCGGTCTGCGGATTGTAGGATGCCGCCCGCCCGTAACCGCCGTAGGGCCCATAGACACTCGCCGATCGGCCATACATGCCGGTATTCGGGTTATACCAGGCGGACGCCCCATAGCTGTAAGGATAGGCATAGTAATACGGGTAGTACGGATAGCCGTAATAAGGGTAGTAGCCGTAGTAGGGTGGGTAATACCAACCGCTGCCGTACATCACGACGCCGTAGCTGACATACGTACCGGTGTAACCACTCGTGTAGCCCGTCGACACCGAATTGGAGTTGCTCTCGTACACATGCACATGAGTCACGTGATAGGACGGCGACGAAGCCGGAATCGTATAGATCACCGCCGGTATGGTATCGGCAACGACCCACGGTCCGTCCGGCTTCATCGACACATACCAGACTGCGTTATCGCAAAGGTAGTATGCGTTTTCAACCTTGAGAATATCGTTGGCGCTGTTCGTGGCCCGTTCAACGTCAGTGCCCGGGATCAACTCGAACTGAGGCTCACCCTGGTAGAACACCGACACGTTCTTTCCGGCATCTCTGCTGATGGTCGCCTTCCTCGGCAGCGATGCCTCGAGTACTGCGAGCCGCGCTTCGTCCGTGCCAGGCACTGCCGCCAACACGTGGCCCTTTTCATGATCTTCCGGAATCGATGCAAAAACCTCTGGTAGTTCCTTCACGTGCTCCCACGGGCCGCGTAACTGATCCGCCCTGAACCAACGCCCCGAGACCAGGTAATAAAACTTTGTCTTGTAACGGAACAAATCGCTTTCCGTGTCATCCACGTATTCGAGCCCCGGCCCTCCAACGGTGCGATAGAGCGGCGCACCATCGATCAGGATAAGCTCGGCGGGCCTGTCGCTCAGGAACACGGTCGGCACGTTTTTGTCGCCCTTCGCCGGTGGTATCGCCGCCTTGACTTCAGCCCAGTTGCCGTCGTCCGGCAGTTTATTGAAGTCCTTTGGCAAGGAATTGTCCCATTTCCAGTCGCCACTTAAGCTTTTGTTCTTGAGCCAGCGAGACTCATGGCGCAGATACCACCCCCTGTCCTTGTAGCGAAACAGGTCCCAGTTCGTGTTGACGGCATATTGCAGCTTGGTGTCCGGAACCGGCGCCAGCAGAGGCTCCCCATCCATTATCACCAGGATGGCCGGGGTACTTGAGTAAAAAATCGGCGGCGGCTCGAATGACAGCCCTTCCTCTTCGGGCAACGTTGCATTAGGCGCGATATAGCTCAGGATGACATCCAGAGGCACATATTGTGTCTTGGGCTCTATTGTTACTCGCACGATCTCATCGAGCTGGTCACGTCGCGCATCGTCCGCAACGGGAAAACTCGTCACCGTTATTTTTGTGTTCTCAACGGCCACGACTCGCAGCTCCAGATTCGGATCGGTGTCGGCCGTGAACTCGATAACCCCATAGATGGCCTCGTCTTCACCTTTCGGCGTGACTTCAATTGCGGCCCTCGCCTCCACTGAAGCAAAGTCCTTCCATGTATCGATCTGCGGCGTGTGAATCACAACGGTGCCCGCATCCCCTTGAACTTCACGTGGAAACGTAACCGGGCCCCCTTCTATCGGAGCCGCTACAGGCTCGGTCTCCTGCCCCAATGTTGGCGCAAGGATGCACAGCAAAAGCAGAATCGTGGACACCGCGATTGTCAGTTTTCGGAAAATCAAGTTCCTTCCCCACCGATTCGTTAATCGGAAATCCGCTCTTCGTTTCAGTCGGCTGAAGCTATTTCGTCTCAATCAACGGGACTCCACCGGCCAAAACGTAATCGATTTCGGCATCCATCTTGTTTTCAAGCTGATAGAAGCGTGCGGCTTTCGTCGCCGGAATGATGCGCCTAAATTTCTTCCAATACTTGTCTCGGATTTTCGCAGTATCGATCTGGACCTTGATGAAGTCCGTGATGGCCCTATCGGCGAATTCATCGTCAACCGTATCGTCCCGATATCGGGCTGCATACTCATCGATCAGCGAAAGCTTGCGCTCTCGTACACCGCGGATCTTCTGGCGGTATTCTTCGTAGAGAGGCCAGAACTTGTCGTTTTCCTCCGCAGTGAAATCAAGGTTGATGCCAAGAGCGATGTTTATCGAGGTATCCATCAGCTTTTTGGCGGCTGTAATTTCTTTCTGGCTCAGAACGCCGTCGGTCCCAGAATCGGCATTGCCGGGTGCCACACCTAACGTCAGTATGAATAAAGTCAGTGTCAATAAAGTCTTGATGTTCATTGCTGTGTATCCCCACGCGTAAGAAATGTAACAAAGTCACAGGCCCGATTGATTCATCATTTTATAACCTGCAGTTCGAACGGGCCACTCCCCGTATTGTTCGCCGCCCACTGGTAACAGGCCGCTTCGTCTTGGGACTGCTGATCAGCTTGCTGAGCCTCCTTGGCAATTCCGGGGACAGTTTACTTATTTACTTGCTTTCCGCCCTGGTTTTTGTTTTCGCAGGCGTCGTCCAGTTAAATATTCCATGCGTTTGACGAACACATCGTCGCCGACAGGTCGGCCTGTTCTGGCATGCATTCGAATTATATCCAGTCGGGCCCTCGATTCCCGCACCGCGAGGTAGGTTTCCCAATCACTTATTCTGCTCAACATGGGAGCAACGGCCACTAGCGCATCATCTTCACCGCGAAGGTGGGCGTGAACGCTGGACCACGGCCAACCGTCCGGACGCGAGCAGAGCCCGGCCCGCATGGGGTTTAGCTCGGTATATCGAACTGTTGCCAGAAGGTGGCGCTCGTCCATGACAAATGAATAAAAGCGCTCCTGCCACAGGTGTCCGCGCCAGCCTTCCCGAAAATTGATTCGCCGAGTGTATCGGCGATGCGCATCCCTGAACAAAGCGGACAAGCTGTCTTTCTCTGCGGGTACAACAACCAAGTGAACATGATTGGGCATCAGGCAATAGGCCCATACATCGACATTTGCTTCTATTTTGGCATTCGCAAGCAGGCCAATATAGGCTCGATAGTCGGCATCGGAGAAGAAAGTCTTCTGACGTCTATTCCCACGCTGCGTAACGTGGTGAGGGTAATGAGGGATAACTATCCGCGCCATCCTGGCCATGGTGTCGTCGGTCTCGTGTGACGTGCTCACACAATTGAGCATGACACTTGATATGCAGGGACCATAGCGCCCCTTTCTGCTTGGATAACTAAGATTCAGCAGACTCTGGAGAGCAATTAAGTAAACTGTCCCCGGATTACTTAGTTCTCAGGGGATACTTAATGAAAACAGGAATTACAATTTATGTCACAGCACTGCTGTTGATACTGACTCCGGTACTTGCGGCGGCCGACGAAGCGGAATGGCTGGTTGCACCCTACTTGTGGCTTTCTGACGTCACCCTGGATCAATCGTCTGGCGTCAGCGGCAGCATCAGCGCCTCCGATCTGCTGGACGAGACCGATTTGGCCGGCATGATCCGCATGGAAGCGGCACGCAATCGATGGGGCTTTACGGTGGACTATATTTTCCTCGGGCTCTCGGAAAGCATTGCGCTGCCGCCAACGCCGCCGAACCTTAACATCCTCTTTGATCTCGATATCAGTATCGTTGAACTGGGTGGATTCTTTCGACCGTCGGGCACCGACAGTGGTGTCGATTATCTATT
>PVMK01127709.1_pt1 | contig 20177 bp, 16 predicted proteins | sample 1853481 | NCBI WGS metagenome assembly PVMK01 (sample SAMN08533507, study PRJNA380276) | Marine sediment metagenome, whole genome shotgun sequencing project. | reverse complement strand
GGGGCCGGCGACGCCGCAACGGCCGGTGGCGGCCCTGGGCGTTGATGAGCGGATACGACCGCAAACGCCGCAGCCACCACGAGAAGCCAAACGCCGACGCCACCCCCCCATTCATCGACAAGCAGGCCGCCGGCGAGGTTCGCAACGATAAACGCGATTGAGCCCCACAGGCGCATGCGCCCATAATCGAGACCCGCCGTTCGTACGCTCGCAATCGCAATCGTCTCCGTTAGCGGCATCATACTCGATGTCGCCAGCAAGAATGCTACTGCGACGACGAGGATCGCCGCATAGCCACTCATCTGAGTGAGTAGCAGCGCAGACGCCAAGGCGCTCCACGCCAGCACGACCACGACGAGGCGGTAGTTGCCAATTCGATCGGCAAGGAAGGTCACGCAAGGAGTCGCGGCAATGCGAATGAAGAAGGGCGCCGCAATCACGATCGAGATTTCTGGCGCTGTGAGCCCCGAAAAATCGAGCCACACCGGCAGATACGGGACGAACATGCCGTAGACGAAGAAGAGAGCGCCGAAAAACAACGAGACGCGCACGCCTAGGAACTGATCCTCTTGCCCGCGGGCTGCGTGTTCAGGTATCGGCTTCCCGTTTGTTGTGTCGTCGGACATGGTCCGCTCCCTGACGACCTTGGTGGTCGTCAGTGGTGAAATGCACCGCCGCGCGCTGACGCGTTAAGGCGCAACCTCATAGACACAACAATTGCTCTGATCCCGGACAAAAAGAAACCGGTCCGGAGGACCGGACCGGTTCTTCAGCCAAACTGAGCGGCGCCCCTATTGTCGCCAGCCCAGTGCTCCCCCCGGAGCTCGAATTCGATGCCTGCACATCGCGTCGGGCAATTTTGTTGCAGAACCGCGCAGGCGCTTCAAGTGGGCAAAATCCGTTTTGCCGTCCGTCGATGCATCGCTGCCACACATCGCGCCCAACAACGGCCGCAATCTCCGCATCAGCACCGTTGAGACCGCTTTTGCACGGCGCAAAGAACACCGACCGGCCCGGCGCCTTTCCCAAGAACGAGGCGGGCACCGGATTGCAAAGCCTCGTGAACAAAGCGCTTGGCGTCCGACACAGCCCGCTTGATTGGCACGCCTTGCGCCAAGTTTGCCACAATGACCGCAGAAAACACGCAGCCTGTTCCGTGCGTATTGCGCGTTGTGATGCGGGGCAGCGCCAGCCGGGTCACCGCGTCACCTTCTACGAGGAAATCGACCGCCTCTGCCCCCTCTCCGTGGCCACCCTTGATGACGACGGCTTTGCAGCCAAGACGTAAGAGCGCCCGTGCTTGCGCAAGCATTCCGGCCTCGTCCTTTGCAACTGACTGGTCAAGAAGACGTGCCGCCTCGTGCAGGTTGGGCGTGAGAATGTCCGCGTGGGGAATGAGCTCATCTCGCATCGCCTGCACGGCATCGGGCGCTAGCAGCGTATCACCGCTTGTCGCAACGATGACGGGATCGACAACAAGCGGGTGCAGCTTGTGGTGCTTGAGCGCATTTACGACGGCCGCAACGGTTTCGCGATCGTTGAGCATCCCTGTCTTGACGGCACCAATCGCAAAGTCGCCCGCAACGGCATCGATCTGCTTGCGGACAAAGTCCGGCGGCACGGCAAGGATACCGCTGACGCCACGTGTGCTTTGTGCGGTCAGCGCGGTCAGCACGCTCGCGCCATACACGCCAAGCACCGTGAAGGTCTTGAGGTCGGCCTGGATGCCCGCCCCGCCCGAGCTGTCGGAGCCCGCGATAGTGAGCGCAACAGGTGTGCGATCGGCGGCAACGTCCTGGGTCATGCGATGACCTACTGTCTTGTGCCCCGTTCCATGATGTCCTCCCCGAGCCCTTCCGGTGTCACCCACGCCTCTATTTCACTCAGCGCCGGGAAGGTGTCGAGCAGCCAGCTTCCAAACCAGTTGATCGAGCCGGTGAGGAACAAGATGCCCGTCACGATAAGGACAACCCCCATCGCCTTTTCCACCTTATCGAGGTGACCGCGAAACTTTTGCATGAAAGTCAGAAACGGCCCGATCGCAATCGCGGCCAACACGAAGGGAATACCAAGCCCGAGCGAATAGGCGAGCAGGAGCTTTACGCCCATGGCGAGACTTGCCTCGTTGGCCGCGAGCGCGAGCACGGTTGCCAACACCGGACCGATGCATGGTGTCCAGCCAAAGGCAAACGCGAGGCCGATAACGTAGGCACCGATGTAGCTGACGCCGTGGTGATGCTCGGTATGGTAGCGCACCTCGCGATAAAGCATCCCAATGCGAAACAACCCAACAAAATGCAGGCCGAAGACAATGATGACGAGGCCAGCGATAATCTCCAGCTCGCGCTTATAGGTCTGGATCAGTTGCCCGAACAGAGACGCGCCTGCTCCCAGGCCCACGAACACAGTGGTGAAGCCCAGCACGAAGAAAAGCGAGGTCACGACAACCCGCCTCCAGACATGACCTGCCACGCCGCCTTCGGCCGTAAACTCGTCGATGGTCGTGCCACTGAGATAGCCAAGATAAGGTGGCACCAATGGCAATACGCAGGGGCTGAGAAAACTCACCAATCCTGCAAGCGCCACACCAAGGTAAATCTGTACGTCAGCAAACATGCAATCGTGCCACCTGATCCTTTGGCCTAGCGCTGCGCACCAATGAGCGCCGCAATGCCTGGCAATTCGCGCCCCTCAAGCCATTCCAAGAACGCCCCACCCGCGGTTGAAACGTAGGTGAAGTCGTCCGTCACGCCGGCTGCGTTGAGGGCGGCTACCGTGTCGCCGCCGCCAGCCACTGAGACAAGCGCGCCCGCTTTGGTAAGAGCGGCCGCCTCGTGCGCAAGCGCAAAGGTACCTTCGCCAAATGGCGGAATTTCGAAGGCGCCGAGCGGGCCGTTCCAAAGCATTGTCTTGCACTCTTTCAGGACGTCTTTCATGTGCGCCACTGATTTGGGCCCAACGTCGAGGATCATGGCATCGGCGGGCACTGCCAACGTCGGCACCACCGCATGCGCGGTACCGGCGCGGAACTCTCGCGCGATCACAGCATCATTGGGCAGGACGACGGCACAGCCACGGTCCTTCGCCGCAGCCATAATCTCGCGCGCGGTTTCCACGAAGTCGGGCTCCGCCAGCGACTTGCCAATCACCACGTCGTGCGACAGCAAAAACGTATTGGCCATGCCGCCGCCGATGATCAGCTTATCGACCTTACTCAACAGATGCTTGAGGACGGGGATCTTGCTCGACACTTTGGCGCCGCCGATGACCGCCGCCGTTGGCCGCGCCGGGTTATCCAGCACGGACCGCAGTGCATTGATCTCCTCGATCATCAAGGGGCCCGCATAGCTGGGAAGCGCGCGCGTCAGACCGACAGTCGATGCGTGTGCGCGGTGTGCAGCGGAGAAGGCATCGTTGACGAAGATGTCACCACAGCGTGCAAGCTTGGCCGCGAATTCAGCATCATCGTTCTCCTCGCCGGCGTAAAAACGCAGGTTTTCCAGAACGGCAATCTCGCCTGGCTTCAGCGCCGCAACGGCCGCTTCCGTCTCTGCACCAACGCAATCGGGCACAAACTGAACGGCAGCACCCAAGAGATCACCGAGCTTTGCCGCCACCCGACGCAAACTCAGCTCCGGGTCGGGAGCACCCTTCGGACGGCCAAAGTGAGAGATCACGACGATGCGCGCACCGCGCGCGCTTAGGTCCTTGAGGCCCGGAAGCAATCGCTCCAGACGCGTGGCGTCCGACACCTTGCCGTCCGCAACCGGCACATTGAGGTCGGCGCGCACGAGTACCCGCTTGCCCCCCACGTCCACATCGGCAATCGTTTTAAGCTTGTCGAGATCCATACAAAGGACATCCAAAGTTGCTGGGCCAATCGGGCTCTGTTCTCACGCGTCGCCTTTGGCAAGGTGTCGTGCAGCCTCCGCAACTTTCTCCGCCGTCAGGCCGAAGTGCTCAAACACCTGGGGTCCTGGCGCAGACGCGCCGAAGCCCGAAAGCCCAATAAACCTGCCATTTACGCCCAGCCACTCATACCAACATTGTACCACACCCGCTTCGACCGCGACCCGTGGGGCATCACCCAACACTTGTGCCCGGTAAACTTCAGGTTGGGCGCGGAAGAGCTCAAACGATGGCATCGAGACGACGGCGGCACGCACACCGTCGTTTGCAAGCGCTTTAGCTGCTGCAACGGCCATCCCGACCTCAGCGCCGGTGGCCAATAACGTGACGTCGCGGGCACCGTCTGGCTCTTTAACAACGTAGGCACCCTTCGCGCTCAAATTCTCCTTGGTGGGCGACGGCCTGACGTGGGTCACGCCCTGACGCGACAGGGAGAGAATTGACGGCCTGTCCGTATGCTTCAGCGCAATTTCCCAACACTCCGCCGTCTCCACGCCATCAGCCGGGCGCAGTACCAGCAGGTTTGGAATGGCGCGCAGGCTCGCCAGATGCTCGATCGGCTGGTGCGTCGGGCCGTCCTCGCCCAGACCAATGGAGTCATGTGTCATGACATAGATCACGCGCTGCCCCATCAGCGCCGACAAGCGGATGGCAGGGCGGCAATAGTCGGCGAAGACAAGGAAGGTGCCACTATAGGGAATGAGGCCGCCCGTCAGCGCCATTCCGTTCATGGCCGCCGCCATGCCGTGCTCGCGCACCCCGTAGTGGATGTAGTTGCCGGCAAAGTTGTCCCTGGTCACCGGCGTGTGGTGCTCCTTAGTGCGCGTTCCAACGGAGCCGGTGAGATCTGCTGACCCACCGATGAGTTCGGGCAGCACGGGAACGACACGATCCAACGTCATCTGCGACCACACGCGCGTGGCACGCTTGGCCTCGTCGGCCGCGAAGGCGGACTTGGCCTCGACAATGGCGTCGGTAACGGCAGAAAGCCGGGATGCACCTGCGGGATCGGCAAGTGCTACGGTGGCCGAGGGGCCTGCTTTAGCAAAGCGAGCCTTCCAGTCCGCGCATTCCGGCGCACCGCGCTGTCCAACGGCGCGCCACGCCTGCTTAACGCCGCCAGGTATCTCAAATGGCGGGTGTGGCCATCCCAAAGCTTCGCGCGCGCCTATTATTTCGTCTTCGCCCAAAGGCGCGCCGTGTGTGGCGGCCGTTCCAGCTTTCGTTGGCGCGCCGTAGCCGATGACGGTCTTGCAAGCGATGAGCCAAGGCTTTGAGGAATCGCTACGCGCTTTCTTGATCGCTTTGCTGATTGCTTTGGGGTCATGACCGTCGACGCTCACGGTATTCCAGTGAGCAGCCTTGAAGCGCATGACCTGATCGTCGGACACCGCGAGGCTCGTGGGACCATCGATCGAGATGCCGTTGTCGTCAAAAAACACGATCAGCTTTCCGAGCCCCAGGTGACCTGCAAGCGAGATTGCCTCGTGGCTGAGGCCTTCCATAAGGCAGCCGTCCCCGGCGATGACGTAAGTGTTGTAATCGACGATTTCGTCACCGAGCCGTGCATTCAGCATGCGCTCTGCGAGCGCCATACCCACGGCGTTGGCAAGCCCTTGCCCAAGGGGACCCGTCGTCGTCTCGATTCCAGCCGCATGACCATATTCGGGGTGACCGGCCGTCTTGGAGCCCAGTTGGCGAAAATTCTTCAACTCCTCAAGGGTCATCCCCGGATAGCCAGTGAGGTAGAGCAACGAATAGAGCAGCATCGAACCGTGGCCCGCCGACAGAACGAAACGGTCGCGGTTCGGCCAACGGGGTTCGGCCGGATTGAAACGCAGCGCTTCGCTAAAGAGCACGGTCGCCACATCAGCCATGCCCATGGGCATGCCGGGGTGACCCGACTTGGCAGCTTGCACGGCATCCATGGCCAGCGCCCGGATGGCATTCGCCATATCCTGATGCCCTATGGCCTGCGCCTGGGTGCTCATCTCTCGCGCCTCGCTCATTTATTCAATCCCTTGTTTCGGGCCGCCGACGCGCGCCTCCCCGGTTTGAGGCGCACATTTAACGAGGCTGTTGCCCGGCGTCCATGCCCGCAGCCCCAAAGGCGCGATGCTCCCACAGCCTCATTTCTCGTTAGCAAGGAAGGAATTGAGCTCCGCAAGGGTCGGCAGACCGGACCGGGCGCCCAGACGTTGGCATTTGAGTGCCGCCACGGCTGCGGCAATGCGGGCACATTCGGCTTGCTCACACCCCTGCATAAGCGCCCAGGCAAAGCCGCCATGAAATGCATCGCCCGCCCCTGTCGTATCGACGGCATTCACAGGAGCCGCCGGCTGATAGCCGCTCGTGCCGTCCGCGCTGGCCCAGAAATAGCCCTCAGCGCCCCGTGTCACACCCGCATGGCGTACACCGGTGGCCAAAACGCACGCCAGACGCTGGGTGTCGTCCGGTCCAGGCGCAAAGTCGTCCAAGGCGGGGCCTGAAAAGATCGCATAGTCAGTCAGGCATAAGAACTCGGCGATCACATCGCCGCCTCCCACATCGCCGTCGAGCATTGTGGTGACACCGCGCGCCCGCGCTTCAGCGAAAGCGGCGCGCGTCCCCTCCACCCAGCGCAGGTCGCTCAGCACTGCCGCCGCACCAGCAATGCGATCAAGCGGCAGCCAACCGGCGGTCATCGGCATGGCATGATCGCGTTCCCCAATAATGAGACGTTCGCCCTTGCCATCCACGATGACCGCTGATGTGGAGGAGCGCGCGCCTTGGTAAGTCTTGAGGTGCCGCACATCGACGCCTTCAGCTTCCAAAAACCTGCGAATTTTGACGCCTTCTTCGTCTGCGCCGATGTGGCTCCACAGCTCCACGGGGGCACCAAGCCGCCCAATCGCGGCCGCCGCGTTGGATGCCATGCCGCCACCGCTTTCGATGTGCTCCAACGATCGTACCTTCGTCGGCGCGGGAGGAAAGGCCTCGATGCGGTAAACGTGATCGAGGGCCGCGTGGCCGACGCAGATGATGGGCCTCACCGTGCGCCTCCCTCCGCTTCCTTATCGTCGCGCGCACGTTCTTGCTCGGCGGCATCTTCAGCAAATAGCTTCTCGAGGGTGGCAACGTCGCTGCGCGCCCGGTCACGCAGTTTTTCCATGTCGCTTGCGTGCTTGTAGTCCTCAATCAGCCGCCGCTCGTCGTGCGTTCGGAACGAGCCGACGATGCGATCAGCTTCGCGCCGCGACACGCCAAGGCCCACCAACAGCCGATCTATAATATCGAGAGCGGACAGAAACGTCTCGCGCTGCAAATGCGTGACCCCGAGATCGAGCAAGCGATGCGCATGAGCGCGGTTGCGTGCCCGTGCATAGATCGGCAAATCCGGATAGCGGCTCTTCACCAGTTCGGCTGTGCGCATGGAGGCCTCCACATCATCGATGGCCAGCACGAAGGCCCGCGCCGAGTGGGCGTCGGCCGCGTCGAGAATCTCGGGCCGGCTTGCATCCCCATAGAACGCCTGGCTTCCAAACCGCCTTACCAATTCTACTTGCTCCGCGCTGATGTCGAGCGCAGTGAAGGGGATGCGCTTAGCCCTTAAAATGCGAGCCACGATTTGCCCAAAGCGGCCAAAGCCCGCGATGATCACATGCCCCTCGTTTTCCGGCATCGTATCGTAGGTTGGAGCGGGCTTGCGGCGTTGCGAGAAAAACTCCTCCACCTTGAGGGTGAGCGGTGTAGCCGCCATCGACAATGTTACGACGATGGTGAGCAGCTCGGTCATCTCCCATGACAACGCGCCCGCCCCGTAGCCCACAGTGAAGAGGACAAAAGCGAACTCTCCACCTTGCGCCAGCGCCAATCCGAGCCTGCGCGCCGGGCCCGGCTGCAATCCTTGCCAACGCCCCAGCGCGTAGAGCACGACCGCCTTGATGGCGACAAGACCGGCAACGAGCACGAAAATGCGGCCCGGCTCCTCCAACAGAAGCCGCAGGTTAATCGTCATGCCGATCGCCGTGAAGAAAAGTCCGAGCAACAGCCCTTCGAAGGGTTTGATGTCGGCCTCCAGCTGATGGCGATAGGAGGATTCAGCAAGCAGCGCACCGGCGATGAAGGCGCCCAGCGACGCGGACACGCCCGCCTTCTGCATGAGGTAGGCGAAGCCAACGACTGTTAGAAGCGCCGCGGCCGTCATCGCCTCCTTTACGCCCGCTAGAGCCACCAACCGCACGAGATGATCTAAGACAAAGTGCCCGACAACGATCACGGCTGCGATGATCAAAAGACCCTTCACCGCCGCCGCAAGATCCATCGTCGCGCCGAGGTCGGTCCCCGTCACGGCGAACAAGGGCACAAGCGCGATAAGTGGAATGGCACACAGGTCTTGAAACAGCAGCACCGCAAATCCCAAGCGCCCGTGCCGCGCGGTGAGATCGCCGGTCTCCTCCATGACTTGCAGCGCAAACGCTGTCGACGAAAGGGCCAGCGCTAGTCCGACGAAGATGGCCGTCTGCCACTGCAGCCCGAAGAACAGACCAATGAGAGCGAGTATGATGCCCGTCACGCCCACCTGGGCGCTACCTAGCCCAAAGACGGCATTGCGCATCGCCCATAGACGTTTTGGGCGCAGCTCCAGCCCAATGACGAAGAGCAAAAGCACGATGCCGAACTCTGCAAATTCGAGGAGCTTCTTGGCCTCGAAGTCGGAGAAAATCCACCCGATCGTGGAGGGACCCAGCAGCATGCCAGCAACGAGATAGCCAAGCACTGTCCCAATGCCGAGCCAGCGCGACAGCGGACCGGCAATCGCGAGGGCGGCCAACAAGACGGCCAGTTCCTCCAGCGACACGCCGGCCATCCGATATCCTTCCCGTTCTTAAAGAAAATTCGTTCTTGATGGAATCGCTCGCCAAGCCCAGAAGGTTCCGGGCAAGAACGTGAATCTTACTCTAGGGTCTAGACCCCAAATCAAAAGTGTTGAGACTGATTCACGTTTCACTTGGAAACGCTTGAGCAGTGTCCAAGTGAAACGATCAGGCTCTAGAAGCTTGAGAAGCTGAGCGCTTGCCCTACCGCGCGCTGCTTTGCGCCTTCACCAGCGCGTCAATCGCCATTAGCTCTTGCACCTTCAGCTCGAAGTTTTTCAATGGCACCATGTTGGGGCCATCTGACGGCGCGTGTTCGGGATCTTCATGGGTCTCAATAAATAAGCCGGCAACGCCGACAGCCACAGCCGCTCGCGCCAAAACCGGCACGAAGCGCCGGTCGCCGCCCGAGCTCGTACCCTGACCGCCTGGTTGTTGCACGGAATGGGTGGCATCGAAGATCACCGGGCAGCCTATCTCGGCCATGATGGGCAGCGCGCGCATGTCGGTGACGAGTGTGTTGTAGCCGAAGGACGCGCCGCGTTCGGTGAGAAGCACGTTAGGGTTTCCCGACACAACGATTTTCTCCACGACGTTCTTCATGTCCCAAGGCGCCAAAAACTGCCCCTTTTTGACCTTGACGACACGGCCCGTCTTAGCGGCGGCCACTAAGAGGTCCGTCTGGCGGCAGAGAAAAGCTGGGATCTGCAGTACGTCAACGACAGGGGCAAGCAACGCGCACTGGGCGCCTTCATGAACATCGGTGACGACGGGCAGCGCCAGCGTTTCGCGGATTTCGGCGAACACTGGCAGCGCTGCCTCTAGCCCAATACCGCGCCTACCCGACAGCGACGTGCGGTTGGCCTTGTCGAAGGACGCCTTGAACACCAGTCCAAATCCGAGCTTCTCTGCGATCTCCTTCAGCGCAGTGGCCATCTCCAGCGCGTGCGACCGGCTTTCCATCTGGCACGGCCCGGCGAACACGGTAATCGGGGCATCGTTGGCCACCGTAATGTTGCCGATCAAAATGCGCGGGTTGGGCTTCAAGGATTCATGCTTTGTCATGGCAGCCTTATAGCATGGGCACTGATCATACGTGCCGAAGATGCGGCCCCACAACGCAGATGACCGCGCCTCTGAGAACGCGGTCATCCACAATCTTAAGTCTGCCTGGGCGCTAACTCACGCGTCTTACAAGACCAATGACGACAAGCAGTATGACGGCACCGAGGATGGCTGAAATGATCATGCCGATCATGTCAGCACCCCACAATCCCAATTGGGGAAAGAGCCAGTTGCCGATGAAGGCGCCGACAACGCCAACAACGATATTGCCAACCAAGCCGAACCCATACCCCTTGACGATCTGACCGGCCGCCCAGCCGGCGATCGCACCAACGATCAGCAGTACGATGAGTGACTCCATAGGCATGTTTGTGACTCCCCTGAGCGCGATTGATTTTCTGCCGGGCCAGCGAAAGCTGGCCTGCAGTCTCGATCAGGAGGACACGACTGCAACTGCCCGATTGACAATGTCCTCCGCCTCCCCTTATGGCGCGATTCGGCGAGGACGGACTGATTCGAGTGCGGATCAATTGCCCATCCGCGCTCGCGCTCCCCAATGGCTGCATGCCTTGTGACCAGGCTGCCACAGTTGGACACCTTGTCGCTCACCCCGCTGCGCGATGGGTCACCAAAGGAAAACCGTCGGTGACGGCACCACCCCACGCCACCGCGATCCCGGCGGCCTCGAAAACGGCAACCTAAAGCGCCTCGTCGCCGGACTCGCCTGTGCGGATTCGGATCGATTGCTCGAGCGACGAAACGAAGATCTTTCCGTCACCGATTGAGCCGGTCTTGGCGGTGGCCTCCAGAGCCGCGACCACCGCGTCCGCTTTATCATCCGACACGGCAACCTCGATCTTCAATTTGGGGAGAAAATTCACAGCGTACTCGGCCCCGCGATACACTTCCGTGTGCCCTTTCTGGCGGCCGAAACCCTTAACGTCCGTGACTGTCATTCCGGCAATGCCAAGCTCGGTCAGTGCCGCGCGGACCTCGTCGAGCTTGAACGGCTTAATGATGGCTACGATGAGTTTCATAGGGAGCGTCTCCTCTTGTGTTTTTCCCTTTGCCCTCTTTGGGCCCTCTGCGGGCCCTCTCCAGGCGCCACTGCCGGTCTCCCAACCTCGCCGGCTCATGGTTAACGTCGTAATGGCACTCAAAAGCCGTGCCAGGATTGGCAGTGCGCGTGCAAGCGCCTGAGAACCCAAACAGAAACGTCATTTCATTGGCATGGCCGGGGTCGTCGTCGCATGGCGCGAACCGTGGATTTTGCACATTTTTTGAGCAGGCAGAGACAAAGAAGCGAATTGGCGCGTGCAGTGCAACTGCGTACGAGAGCAACGGCATAGGACTAGACCAACCGGCTCTGCTCCACCGCCGCGGCAATGAAGGATTTAAATAGCGGATGGGGATCGAAGGGCCGGCTCTTGAGTTCGGGGTGATACTGGACCCCGATAAACCAGGGGTGATCGGGATACTCGACGGTCTCAGGCAACAGTCCATCAGGCGAAAGCCCTGAGAACTTCAGGCCCGCTGCTTCCAATCGCGCGCGATACTTTGTGTTCACCTCGTAGCGATGGCGATGGCGCTCGAAGATCTTTGTTGTTCCGTAAATGTCTGCAATCCTGCTTCCGGCGACAAGCTCTGCAGGATAGGCCCCGAGCCGCATGGTGCCGCCGAGGTCACCCCCTTGGCGGCGCTGCTCCAGCTCGCTGCCGCGCATCCACTCCGTCATCAGGCCGATAACCGGCTCCGATGCCGGCCCGAACTCAGTGGAGTTTGCCTCCGCGATGCCCACCAGATCGCGTGCGGCCTCAATGCAGGCCATCTGCATGCCAAAGCAGATGCCGAAATAGGGCACCTGGCGCACACGGGCGAATTTAGCGGCGAGGATCTTGCCTTCGGAGCCGCGCTCGCCGAAGCCGCCGGGCACTAGGATACCATTGACACCTTCCAGGTAGGGCGAAGGATCCTCGCGCTCGAAGATCTCGCTCTCGATCCACTCCAGCTTGACCTTGACGCGGTTGGCGATGCCGCCGTGCACCAACGCCTCATTCAGCGACTTGTAGGCGTCTTTGAGGCCTGTGTATTTGCCGACAATTGCGATTGTCACTTCGCCTTCAGGCGTGGCGACGCCGTGCGCAATGGTCTCCCAACGCGAAAGATCGGGCTTGGGCGCATCGGCGATGCCAAACGCTTGCAGCACCTGCTCATCTAGCCCCTCACGGTGGTAGGAGAGCGGAACCTCGTAAATGGAGGCGACGTCGCGAGCTTGGATCACCGCGTCTTCGCGCACATTACAGAAGAGCGAAATTTTCCGGCGTTCAGGTTGGGGAATTTCGCGATCCGACCGGCACAATAAAATATTGGGCTGAATGCCAATCGAGCGCAATTCTTTGACCGAGTGCTGCGTCGGCTTGGTTTTGATCTCGCCAGCTGAAGGAATGTAGGGAACCAGCGTCAGATGGATGAAAATGGAGCTGCCAGCGGGCAGTTCGTTGCCAAGCTGGCGGATCGCCTCGAAAAACGGCAAGCCTTCGATATCGCCCACCGTGCCGCCGATTTCGACCAGCACGAAGTCGACGTCTTCGTTGCTGCACGTGACGAACTGCTTGATGGCGTCGGTCACGTGCGGGATGACCTGCACGGTGCCACCGAGGAATGCGCCGCGCCGCTCCTTGGCGAGGATGTCCTGGTAGATGCGTCCGGTGGTTACGTTATCCGACTTGCGCGCTGGCACTCCAGTGAAGCGCTCGTAGTGTCCCAAATCCAGATCCGTTTCCGCCCCATCGTCCGTGACGAAAACCTCACCATGCTGGTAGGGGCTCATCGTGCCGGGATCGACGTTGAGGTAGGGATCAAGCTTACGAAGCCTGACCGAATACCCGCGCGCTTGGAGGAGCGCGCCTAGGGCGGCTGAGGCAAGGCCTTTGCCAAGGGAGGACACCACGCCGCCGGTGATGAAGATATACCGCTGCATGGGCTTTGACGCTTACACGAACACGGGCGCGATTCGAAGCGTCTTTATCGCCTCATCCCCGTTGCTTGGTGAATAGCGCTAAGTTGCTGAGCGAACTGTGGCCAGCGCGCGCATGACGATCGCGCAGAGTTGGCTCTGGTCCAGCCTGTACGCTTGCCAGCCTGAACGCTTGAACATCAACCTCAGCGCGACTGCGGAACGGCCGGCCCGCCGCCCTGGCCCTGCTGCAGCTTGTCCAGGATGCCTCCACGGCCACTGGGCGCTTCCGCAGGCTTGCTACCGGGCGTCACTGGCGCGCTCGGCGAAGCCGTACCGCCGGCATCGAGGATCGAAGCGTTGGGCGCGGCCCGCTGCGCCATCAGGGTCAGAAGAATGCTGGTCGTGAAAAATGCCAAGGCCAGAAGCGCCGTTGCTCTTGTCAAAAGATTGGCCGTGCCACGGCCGGTCAAAAGACCGCCGGCACCACCCCCGCCACCGCCGATACCTAACGCACCGCCCTCTGAGCGCTGCAACAACACAACGGCCACAAGCGAAGAGGCAACCATCAGATGAAGAACAAGAAGTGCGGTGAGCATAGGGTTCCGTTCGGCTGCAATCGGGTAAGTTTGCCGGGGTTTTATACTAGATAGCCAGGCGCCGCTAGTGGTGCCCGCTTGTCGCTACCAAGGCCTCATTGGAAGCCGGCATAAGGCGCCAAACCATTCGTGACAGTGTCGTTCGGCAGCGTAGCCTTGGCCCTGGAGCGCCTCTTCTTCCGGCGCAGGCTAGCCCTTTTTCGCGGCAGTTGACGTGGATGCCTTCTTTGCGGGCGCCTGGGCATCAGCCTTTTTGACCGCAGGGGCCTTCTTTTGCGCGTGCGCCGTGGCTGATGCCGGTTTTCTCTTAGGGAGATCGGGGATCCTCGGCTTCTTGGCAATGAGCCTGCCACGCAGACTTCCGCACCTGAAGCGCAACTGTTCCTCAACCTCGACAAGGCGCCGAACATTCTTCAATTCGTTGCGGGTGAGGTTGACCTTCGCCCAACCCGGGCCAAGCTTCATATCCTCCTCAGCACCAGTTGCCCGTAAGAAGCCCAGCTCAACCCGTAGTTCGTAGCAGGCGTGCGTACCAAGCTTGGCAGCATGTACGGCCGAAGCCGAGCCCACGCTCAGCGCGGCGAGCAGAATAGCCAGCGATGCCTTTGCTCCCCCGCGCATTCCAAGCCTTGCTCCATAACCTTAGGTTTGCATCCGCGAAGCATCGATAAGGAACGCTAACATCATTTAGCGCCGTCTTGGTACCGTCCCGGGGATCAATTCTTATACGTTGCAATTATTGCAAGGAAATCGTTGCTTTTGAGGCTCGCTCCCCCCACGAGCGCACCATCTACATCGACAATAGAGCCGATTTCTGCGGCATTATCCGGCTTCACTGACCCTCCATAAAGCAACCGCATCCTCGCCCCCTCCGCCCCAAACCGTTTCACGAGCACCTCGCGCATCGCTGAGTGCACTTCGGCCACATCGGCTGGTGTCGGCGTCAGGCCCGTTCCTATTGCCCAAATGGGCTCATAGGCAACAATCGTATTGGCCGCGGTGGCAGCGTCGGGCAGGGAGGCCGAAAGCTGGCGGCCTACAACCTCTAGTGTCAGCCCGGACTGGCGCTCGCCGGACGTTTCGCCGACGCACACGATGGCATCAACGCCGGCCCGGTACGCCGCTTCTGCTTTGCGTCGCACAATGCGATCAAGCTCACCATGGGCTGCCCGCCGCTCCGAATGCCCCACGATCGTCGCAACCGCACCCGCGTCACGCAGCATCTCGGCGGAGAGATCACCCGTATGAGGGCCCGAAGCGCCCGCGGCGCAATCTTGCGCCCCCACGAGCAGCTTAGAGCCCGACGCGGCTTCAGCCAGAGCCAGGAGGAGGGTGGCCGGGGGGCAGATTAAGACATCCGCGCCGAGGTCAGCGCCGGGCGCCGAGACGGCATCGCGCACCCTAAGGGCTTCAGCCAAGTCGGCCTTGAGCCCGTTCATTTTCCAGTTTCCAGCGACCAACGGTCGAATGGGGCGGGTAGCCTGGGTCATAGGAGCTCCCAGAAATGTTAAATCTTAGGGGCCCGCCGGCCGGGTCAAACCGCCAGGACATGGCCACCCTTGCAATAACGGTCGGGCTGCGCTTCATATCATGATGACACCCTGCGTCACGCGCAGGAATTTCGCCCTATTTTATGCGGCGCGCCCGAGCGGCCGGCCTGGCGCCGGGCCGGGCGAGTGCCGCCCAACCACCGGAACGAACCCTATATGCTCGAAGCCATAAAACGCGGCTCCACCGGCTGGGTAGCCAAGATTCTACTCGCCGTTCTGGTATTCAGTTTCGCCATTTGGGGTGTTGCCGATGTGTTCACCGGCTGGGGCCGGGGCTCGATCGCCAAGGTCGGCGACCGCGAGATCCGGGTCGAAGATTTTCAGCGCGCCTTCCAGAACGAACTCAGAAACATTCAAAACCGCGCTGGCCGGCGCATTTCAACTGAGGACGCGCGTGCTGCCGGCCTCGACGACCGCATTCTGTCGCAGCTAATGGCAAGGGCCGCAATCGGCGAGCACGCCGGCGAGCTCAATCTGGCCCTCTCCGATGCGGTGTTGCTCGAAGCCTTGAAACAGGATCCCGTCTTTGCAGGCCCCAACGGCAAATTCTCACGTATCGGCTTTGAGAACACGCTCTATCGATCTGGCATTACAGAGCGCGGATACCTTTCTATACGACGCGACGACGCATTGCGCCGGCAGGTGACCGATGCGCTGACCAAGTCCATCGTCATTCCCGAAACGATGATCGATGTCGCAAACACTTGGGCAGGGAGAAACGCGCCAGGTGGAGTACTTCACGATTGACGCGGACAAGGTGATCACCGTTCCCGAGCCAGACGAGGCGCAGATCAAAGAGACCTATGAGAAGAACAGAGCCAAGTTCATGGCGCCAGAGTATCGCAAGCTTGCCGTCCTCGTGCTCTCGCCTGACGACATCAAGAAGCAGATGGAGGTCTCCGAAGAAGAGATCACCGCCAGCTATGAAGACACCAAGGATCGCTACAACACGCCAGAAACGACGCCGGGTGCAGCAGATCTCCTTCAAAGACAAAGCCGCGGCAGAGGCAGCTGCGAAGGCGATAGCGGAGGGCAAATCGTTCGGCACAATTGCCAAAGAGAGCGGCGCTAAGACGACCGATGTTGATCTCGGCCTGGTAAAGAAAAGCGATCTAATTGATCCCAAGATCGCAGACGCGGCCTTTGCACTTGAAAAAGACTCCGTTTCCGACGTTGTTGAGGGCCGGTTCGCAATTGTTCTGTTGCGCACAACCGACATCCAGCCAGGCGTCGTGCGCACGTTTGATGAGGTCAAGGATGAGGTGCGCGATACGCTCGCCACGCAGAAGGCCAACAACAAAATGCAAGATCTCCATGATGAGATCGAGGACAATCGAGGAGCTGGCAATACGCTCAAGGAAATCGCCGAAACCCTGAAGCTGCAATACTACGACGTTCCCGCCACGGACTCCTTGAACAAGGACACTGAGGAAAAGCAGGCGATCCCGCTGCAAGACGTAACAAGCATCATGAAGAGCGCCTTCGAAAGCCAGGTGGGGCTCGAAAACGAGTCCGTCGAGCTTATCGACGGCAGCTATGCCTGGGTGGACGTCGTCGAAATCACCGGAAAGAAGCAAAAACCCTTTGACCAAGTGAAGGACGAGGCAAAGAAGCTCACCATCGACACTGAGCGTACGCGCAAGCTCAATGATCTAACCGCCACTCTCCTCGATAAGGCCAACAGTGGCGAAACACTCGCTGCGCTTGCCAGCGAAGCAGGCAACCCTGAAGTGGAAACCACTCCACCCTTCACCCGCAAGACCGAGCCGCAAGGCCTCACCAAGAATGCGGTGAAGCAGGTTTTCGCGCTCCCCCTTGGTAAAACCGGCTCTACCACAAGCGTGCACGGCAACTCGCGCTCCATCTTCAAGCTAACGAGTATCACCGCAGCAAAGGCTCCAACTGAGAAGCAGCGCGAAACGATTAACCGAGAGATTGCCAATGAGATCGCCGACGACGTGCTGGGGGAATATGTTGCCGCCCTGCAGACGCGCCTTGGTGCGACCATCAATCAGCAAGAGTACAGGCGCGCAACCGGCGCCGACACCGATCAATAATCAAGTGATTTGACGTCCAAGTCGGGGGATGCCTTGAGCACGCTGGACCGCAAAAAAGGCCCCCGGCCCGGCCAGCTGGAGGCGCAACCACCGTTTCCCGCCTTCGCCAAGCGTTATGGCGCCGGGCGTCCTCAGGTCGTGTGGACCCGTCTCGTCGCCGATCTTGAAACGCCCGTCTCCGCCTACATGAAGCTTGCCGCAAGCCAGCCCATGAGCTTCCTCTTGGAATCGGTGGAGGGTGGCGCAACGCGGGGCCGCTACTCGGTCATCGGGCTGGAACCTGATCTTGTGTGGCGGGCGAACGGTAACGAAGCCGCGATCAATCGTAACCCCATCAAAAAACCTGATGCGTTTCGGCCCGAGTCGAAACCGGCACTCACGTCATTGCGTGCATTGCTTGCAGAGTCGGAACTAACGTTGCCGCCTGAGTTACCGCCGATGTCAGCGGGCATTTTCGGCTACATGGGCTACGACACGGTGCGGCTGATCGAAAAGCTGCCCAATGTGCCGCCGGACGCGCTGAATATCCCTGACAGCGTGCTCATGCGTCCGACCACCATGTTGATCTTCGACGTCGTCAAGGACGAGATCACCATCGTGACGCCGGTTCGACCCGACGCGCAGGGCAGCGCGGAGCAGGCCTATAAGAAGGCCTGCAAGCGCCTCAAAACCGTTATCGCCGCGCTCGATGAGCCACTGCCGCATATGCCTTCGGTCTCAGGCCGCAAGCTTGCGCCGCCTAAGCCCACCTCCAACACGACACCAGCCGAATACAAGGCCATGGTGCGCCATGCAAAGAAGTACATTGTCGCCGGCGACATATTCCAAGTCGTGCTCTCCCAACGCTTCTCCGCGCCCTTCAAGCTCCCCTCCTTCGCGCTCTATCGCGCCCTGCGGCGAACCAACCCTTCGCCGTTCCTATTCCACCTAGACTTCTGCGACTTTGCCCTGGTGGGCTCCAGCCCCGAAATCCTGGTACGCGTGCGCGACGATGAAGTGACGATCCGGCCCATTGCTGGAACAGCGCCGCGCGGGACGACCGAGGCTGAAGATCAAGCGCTTGCCGAGGCTCTGCTCAAAGACCCCAAGGAGCGGGCGGAACACCTGATGCTGCTGGACCTAGGCCGCAACGACGTCGGCCGGGTGGCGGAGATCGGCACCGTTGAGGTCACCGGCCAGTTCTTCATCGAGCGCTACAGCCACGTCATGCACATCGTTTCCAACGTCATTGGCCGTCTTCGTAAAAAGCACGACCCGGTCGATGCATTGATGGCAGGCTTTCCAGCCGGCACCGTCTCGGGCGCACCGAAAGTTCGGGCCATGGAGATCATTGACGAATTGGAGAAATCAAAGCGCGGACCCTACGCGGGATGCGTGGGCTACTTCTCAGCGTCCGGCCAGATGGATAGCTGCATCGTTTTGAGGACGGCGTTGGTGAAGGACGGCGTGATGCATGTCCAGGCAGGCGCTGGACTCGTGCACGATTCCGTTCCCGAGAAGGAGCAGCAGGAGTGCATCAATAAGGCCACCGCCCTCTTCCGCGCAGCCGAGGAAGCGGTGCGCTTTGCGCTCGGTCGAAGTGATCGCCCCCAGCATCGCAAAGAAACGCGTGCGCCGCTCAATCATCTGACCACCACACACCACGCAACCACGTCCCGATGCGCCGTGGGACCCTTAACGCTCGCGCGATGCATGAACTCAAGCGTGCCCCAGCATCGACGCGACGGCGCGATCGTTAACCTATCCCGCCATGTATCCCGCCGCACGAGGGGACCGGGGCGGGACGCGCTGCGCCACAAAACCATCCTTAACGAGTTGTAATGACCGTGAAATCGACGCTGGCTCAATGGCTCCGTAGCGGCCAACTTTATGGTTGACCCAGCTATTTTGTGCCCGAACTATTGTTTCTGAGCGCGGCGTGAAAATATTGTTGGGTAGTCGAGCGTTCGCGCGAAAGAGTTGATGCCATGATCCCGGTCGCAAGACCCCTAGATATTTTTTGGCTGAAGAACACCTCCAAGTGCGCCTGCGTGCTTCTTGGAGCGCTTCTGTGCGGCAGCGCCGTGGTGCCCGCATACGCGCAGAAGGCGACGCCTGTTGCCGTCGAGGTCGTGCGCACAGTGCCGCTTGTCAATCGGCTGGAGCTCTCGGGCACCGTTACCTCGCCGCGCGTTTCGCAAATTTCCACGTCGGTGCCCGGGCTCATTGAGGCCGTTCACTTCGACAGCGGCGCTAAGGTCGAAGCTGGCGATTTATTGCTTGAGCTCGATCCCAAGCTGGAAGAGATGGCCCTTAAGGAGGCTGAAGCGGAAGCCCAACAGGCCGAGGCCGAGCTTGCCGATGCCCGCCGCCGGTTGAAAATTGCCGAGAACCTGGCCAAGCGATCCTATGGGCCAAAGAACACAGTCGATACCCTCAAGAATGAATTACAGATCGACGCCGCGACGATCGCGCGCCGCAAGGCCCAGCAAGCAGCGGCGGCCGAACGTCTGGATCGCCATTTGGTCAGGGCCCCCTATTCCGGCGTCATATCGCAGAGGATGGCCGAGGTGGGCGAGTGGGTCGTACCTGGCACCACCATATTCGAACTCGTTGACATGCGAGGCCTACGCGTCGATGTCCCTGTACCTCAGCAGTACTATCCACAGCTCAAGACAGGCGCGGAGGTGACCCTCAGATTTGATGCGCTTCCCGATGCTGTATTACCCGCAAAGACCCAGGCGCTCATTCCCGTCAGCGATCCAAAGGTTCGTACCTTCACGCTGCGCGTTCTGCCCACGCGCGAAAACGTCGCCATCACGCCGGGAATGTCGGCGCGTGTCTCCGTACGGCTCGCAACGGGCCAGCGCGGCATCGTTGTCAGCCGCGATGCGCTCGTGCGCTATCCCGATGGCCGCATCACGGTTTGGGTTCTAGAAAGCAATGGTGAAGCAAATCACGTGAAGGAGCGCAGGGTCGAGATCGGCTTGTCGTTCGACGGCCTCGTGCAGATCCGCTCCGGCTTGAAAGAAGGCGAGCGGGTTGTCGTTCGCGGCAATGAGTCCTTGCGTGAAGGACAAGTGGTCCGGCTGGCCAGTTGAATTCCTCATGCATAAGAGAAGGCAGGGTTTGTGTTTGAGGCGTTGATCAAACGCGGCACTTTGACGGCCGTTGCGGCGCTAATGCTTTGCGTCCTGGGGATCGTC
>PVMK01189239.1_pt2 | contig 20179 bp, 24 predicted proteins | sample 1853481 | NCBI WGS metagenome assembly PVMK01 (sample SAMN08533507, study PRJNA380276) | Marine sediment metagenome, whole genome shotgun sequencing project. | reverse complement strand
ATTCAATATCTAATTTGAGCGCTACCTGGCGCCAGAAATCAATGGATGCACCGGATGGTTCTTCCCCGCCCAAAAACACAAACGGAGCAAAAGGGCTGATGCCAACTCTAAACCGCGCATCTGATTGGGCCGCATCAACCGTCCGGCCGCCCAGGATCACCATGAGCGCCACAGTGAGTATCCCCGTCCCACTTTTTTATTCGCATGACGTTAACCCCTCCTATTCCGATCCTATACGAGTGGAGAAAATAATTTTAATCGTCCACTCGATCTAAGGAGGCTTAATAATACAATTATGACCACAAATCAAATGAATACATATTCATTGTGCATGGGCTTAAATTTATTCAAAGATTTATATTTATAATTATGTCGCTATAATATTATAAGTATCTATAATAACATTATAAAAAATTGATATAATTCTGATAATTTTATTTCAGTTAAGACTTGACAGAGAGTAGATAGCCTTGTAATATGAATGAATACTCATTCATTTTTAGTTCTCTTTGGTCGAGACGGGAGGCACAAAATCAATAAAAAAGAAAAAAATAACAAGTACCATCTGATCCTGGAGGCAGCGGTGAAAGTGTTTGCCCGTCAGGGTTTTTACCAGTCGACCGTGGCCCAGATTGCCCGGGAGGCAGGTGTGGCGGATGGTACCATCTATCTGTATTTCAAGAATAAAGATGACATTCTGGTGCAATTTTTCAGTTATCGAACCAAACAGGTTTTTGAGCGGTTTCGGGCCGAGGTCAATAAATCGGATAACAGTCTGGATAAGCTGCGCAATCTTATCCGAAGGCATCTTACCGAATTTCAACGCGATCGGGATATGGCGGTGGTGTATCAGGTTGAAACCCATCAGAACAGCCGTCTGGCTGAAGACCAGATCAGGGAGATGTCCCAGATGTACCAGGACCTGGTGTCGGAAATCGTTGAAACCGGTCAGCAGGAAGGCCGTATCCGGAAAGATCTATACGTTGGTCTGGTCAAGCGTTTCATCCTGGGCGGCGTGGATGAAGTCATCAACACCTGGCTGCATTCGGATAAAAACTACGATCTCGTTTCCATGGCCGATCCCGTTGGTTGATCTGTTTGTGAGGGGTATCGGAAACTCCGACTAAAAAAAATAATTATTTACCACGGAAAGCCACGGAATTTCTACGGGAATAAAAAAAGGAGAGGAAAAATGGCACAGCAAATTGCAGATCGAAGGGATGTCGATTTCGTCCTCCACGAGCAGTTACACGTTGAGGAATTGAGCAAACATGATATTTTTGCCGAATTCAATAAAAAAACCATAGATCTTATCGTATCCGAAGCCCGCAATTTAGCGATCAAGGAAATCCTGCCGACCCAGGCAGAGAGCGATCGGGAAGGTGCGCTCTTTGACAGCGGGAAAGTAACGGTTCCGGAATCTTTCCACAAGGTCTGGGAACTTTTCAAAGAAGGTGAATGGCTGGCCATGATCGAGGACCCGGACTGGGGCGGGCAGGGCATGCCGCGCGCCGTTGCCCTGGCGGCCAGTGATTACATGAACGGCGCCAACTTCGCCTTTATGATGTATGCCGGGTTAACCCACGGGGCCGGCAAACTGGTGGAGACCTTTGGAACCGATATGCAGAAAAACCTATTTCTAAAAAACATGTACAGCGGCAAGTGGACCGGGACCATGGTGTTGACCGAACCTGAAGCGGGTTCCGATGTCGGCGCACTGACGACCACAGCCATAAAAAATGAGGACGGTACCTTTTCGATCACCGGCAACAAGATCTTTATTTCGGCCGGCGACCACAACCTGGCTGAAAACATCATCCACCCCGTTCTGGCACGCATCGAGGGTGCACCGGAGGGTACCCGCGGCATATCATTGTTTATTGTGCCCAAGATCTGGGTTAATGAAGACGGCAGTCTGGGGGAGCCCAATGATGTGGTTTGCACCGGTGTGGAAGAGAAGATGGGCATCCATGCTAACGCCACCTGCTCTTTGTCGCTCGGCAGCAAGGGGAATTGCCGGGGGTTGCTTCTGGGAGAAGAAAACAAGGGCATGCGGGCCATGTTTGTAATGATGAATGAAGCCCGTCTGCTGGTGGGAGTCCAGGGCTTTGCCTGCGCCACCGCAGCTTACATTTATGCCGTCAACTATGCCCGACAGCGGGTGCAGGGAAGGCATCTGCTGAACATGATGGATAAAAGCGCCCCATCGGTCCCTATCATCCAGCATCCGGATGTCAGGCGCATGCTGCTGACCATGAAAGCCTATGTTGAAGGGATGCGCAGTCTGCTTTATTACGTCGGCATGTGCGATGACAGGAAAGATGTTTCCGACAGTGAGGAGGATAAGGCCAAATACCAGGGAATCATCGATCTGTTGATACCGTTGGCCAAAGGTTATGTTTCGGACAAAGCCCTGGAGGTTTGCGACCTTGGCGTCCAGGTCTACGGCGGCTACGGCTATATCAAAGAATATCCCATGGAGCAGTTATTAAGGACTGCCGGATTACCCCGATCTACGAGGGGACCAACGGCATTCAAGCCATGGACCTGCTGGGCAGAAAGCTTGGAATGAATAAAGGCAAGCCTATTATGGATTTAATGGTCGAGATCCAAAATACCATTGCCAGCGCCAAGACCTATCCAAGAACCGAAGGGTATGCCGCTAAAGTGGAAGCAGCGCTCAATAAATTGGGTGAGGTTGCTTTGCATTTGGGCCAAACAGCCATGTCGCCCCAGGTAATGGCGGCCTTTGCCCACGCTTACCCGTTTATGGAAGTGACCGGTGATGTGGTTTTGGCCTGGCAGCTGCTCTGGCGGGCCACCATCGCGGCCGAAAAGTTGGAAAACGGTGCTAAGAAAAAAGATGCTGTTTTCTATGAAGGTCAGCTAAAAAGTGCGGAGTTTTTTGTCCACAGCATCCTGCCGGCCACCGTGGGTAAAATGGATGCCATTCTAACAACCAACAGTGCGGCCGTGGACATAGAAGAAGATGCCTTTGGGGGGAAATAGTTGGAATGGCGAATGTCGAATGTCGAATGTCGAATTAAGGAATTCTATCGATTTTAATAAATTGTTTAACGCCGGAGCGACACGCGGCGCAAGCGCCTGCGCTGCGCGAGCGACTACCATAATTCGTCAATAGTCATTCGTAAATTGTCAATTGTTTCGGTTGCGGGCCTTTCGATTTTGGATTTTAGATTTGGGATTTCGGATTGGAAAAAGATGGACTGCGAGTTGCGGGTTGCGAGTTGCGGGTTACGGGTTGCGGGTCTTTCGATTTCGGATTTGTGATTTCGAATTTCGGATTGAAACGGCGATAGAAAAATCAGAATGCATCGTCATTGGTTGATTCTGTTTATAGTTTAACTCAATAACTCAATAAACTCAATCAACTCAATCAACTATTTATGCTTTGGTGCGGGTTACGGACCTTGAGGAGCGCTTCGCTTTAGGAGCACTTCGTTTGAGGAGCGTTCCTTCGGAACTCAAGGCCTTTTTGCCTCAAGCGCAGCGCTCCTCCAACGGCGCGAAGCGCCTTAAAACCCTTGTCTGAGCGGCGTATTCATGATATGCAAGCCCCTTACGCTAAAAACGGGTTGGATTGAATATGTGCCCGAGATCTCTGATAAATGCAATTTTTTAAGTGGTCCCGAAAGGAGAGTGAAATAACAACATGCAACCTGCGTTGATTTCTCCGGCTTCTAACTCGATTGTCGGTATTCCCGCTAACATTATCTACATCCTGATTCCGTTAGCCGGAATGGGGCTATTTGCCTATATCATATTCAAACGGCTGGCCCCTCTGCTTAAAGCCGCTCCGGATGACCGCTTTAACAGATTTGCCGACCGGATCCGTTCGGTATTAAAAATCTGGCTGGCCCAATGGCGGCATCCACGCTATTTGCTGGCCGGGGTGGTGCATATATTCCTGTTTGGCGGTTTTCTGATTCTGGGTGCCCGTTCCACCCAACTTGTTTTGATCGGCTTCGTGGACGGTTTTACGCTGCCCGGTTTCGACGGTGGCTTCGGTGATTTTTACAACGTACTAAAGGATTACGCCGCTACCTGGGTGCTGATTGCCGTCACCATTGCCGCCGTGCGACGGGGAATTTTTAAGCCGGCGCGCTATGCGGTACCACCGCAGTACGGCCGTGATCATACCTGGGAAGCTTTATTGGTGTTGGGTCTTATCGCGACCCTGGTGATCAGTGAAAGCCTTTTTGAAGCCAGCCTGATGGCGGCTGAAGTCCAAAAAGGGCTTCACACGCCATTTGCGGCACCATTTACCCTGGTGTGGATTTTCAAACACCTGGTAAGCGCTGCGTCGCTGCAAGTATTGCAGGGGCTGCATTCGGTTAGTTATTTTATCCATGAAATAAGCTTCTTTTTTTTCCTGTGCTTCCTGCCCATGGGCAAACACTTCCATGTGGTGATATCCCTGTTCAACGTCTTTTTTATGCGCCTGGAAAGGGGCAATGTCAAACCGGTGCGCTACGGGGTTGATGAGGATGGACTGGACGATCTGGAATCATTCGGGGTCAAGGTTTTTGAGGATTTCACCTGGAAACACATGCTGGACTTTTACACCTGCGCCGACTGTGGCCGGTGTTCCGACCGCTGTCCCGCCAATGCCGCCGGCCGGCCGCTTTCCCCCAGGTTTATTTCCATTAAAGGGCGCGATTATGCCTTTAAACACTACCCCTTGATCGGTAGTAATGGCGGCGAGCCGCAACCATTAATCGGCAATATTTACAGCGAAGACGAGATATGGTCCTGTACCACCTGCGGCGCCTGCGAACAGGAATGTCCGCTGGGAATCGAATATATCGACAAAGTGGTGGACCTCAGGCGCGGGATGGTGGACGAGGGCATGGTGCCCCAATCCCTTCAGAAGGCCATGGGGGCCCTTGAAAAACGCGGGAACCCCTGGGGCAAGATGGAGCGCAAGCGTGCTGACTGGACCAAGGAACTCGGTGAGGATGTTGCCCGTGAAAATCCTCGAAAAGGGTAAATCCGCTGAAACCCTGTATTTTGTGGATAGCATATCTTGTTTTGATGACCGTATGCAGGAGATTGCCCGCGCGACCGCAAAAATCTTAAATGGTGCCGGAATCGATTTCGGTATCCTGGGTAAAGCGGAAAAGGACAGCGGGCATGAGGTCAGACGATTCGGCGAGGAAATGCTTTTTCAGGATTTAAAGGATCAAAACACGGATGCCATTCTCAAGGCCGGGGTTAAAACCATTGTTACGGCCGATCCCCATGCTTACAATGCCTTGAAAAAAGACTACCAAGATCTTCCGCCGGTGGAGCATATCAGTCAAACCATTGTTAAAAACGTAAAGTCCGGAAACATTCGATTACAACCGCTGCAAGACAGCTCTAAGATATATGTCTACCATGATCCCTGTTATCTGGGGCGGCACAACAGCCTTTACGATGATCCCCCGGGCGGCCCTGGACGCCGTTCCCGGTTTGAAACGCATCGAAATGGAGGGTAACTGCCGCGACCGCTCCTTTTGCTGCGGCGGCGGCGGACTGATGTTGTTTTATGAGCCCGAAGAAGAGCAGCGCATGGGGGTCCTCAGAGTTGAGATGGCTAAAAAGGCCGGGGCCGACGTCATCGTGACCGCCTGTCCCTTCTGCCTGGTGAAACATTGAAGACGCGATTAAAGTCGCCGGACTGGAAGGCGAGATGGAGGCCATTGATCTCTGTGAACTCATGCGAAAAGCATTGTGGTGATAGAGATAGAAATATTTGGTAATTTAGGGTTATCATACGAATGCGTTAGGTTTGAGGTTGGAGGTTGGAGGCAGAAAATTAAAGGATGAAAATATTGAGAGATTTAGGGATTTAAAAATCCTGAACCCTGCGCGGGGGTTTTTGCACCTCTCTTTTTTTGCCTCAAACCTCAGACCTCGACCTTGAACGTTCTTATGAAGGGATCTTGGCACCTGAAACCTAAACATGCAGACCAATAACTAGATAACATTACGAATCAGGAGGAATGTTATGGAAATTCTAGTTTGTGTAAAACGGGTTCCCGATACTGCCGAAAACGAGATTGAAGTTGCCGGCGATGGCAGCGATATCGAACGGGATGATCTCGTTTATTCGGTCAACGAATGGGACAACTATGCGGTAGAGGAAGCCATTCAAATTGTCGACAATGCTGGCGGTGCTGTGACCGTCATTTCCGTCGGTGATGAGGATGCCGAAGAAGTGGTCAGAAGAGAGATGGCCATGGGTGCCAACAACGGGATATTGCTGTCCGATGATGCCTTCGAAGGATCTGACGGTAAAGGCCTGGCGACCCTGCTCAAAGCTGCCGTTGACAAAGGCAATTATGATCTGATTCTCACCGGTGCCCTGGCCGACGACGGCGCCGGACAGGTCGGCGGAATGCTGGCGGCCCTGTTGGATGTGCCCTATGCTTCCGTGGTCAACACCATCGAAGTTATAGACGACAAAAAGCTAAAGGTTGGCCGTGAAATCGAGGGCGGCAATCAGGAAATGAGTGAGATCGATCTTCCCTGTGTGCTTTCTATTCAGACCGGGATTAACGAACCCCGTTACGTCGGAATCCGGGGCATCCGCAAGGTTGCGTCGGTAGAAATTCCTGTCTGGGGAGCAACCGATCTCGGTATTGCGGCTGATTCGGTTGGCGATGCCGGTGCCCGGGCCAAACGCGTGGATTACTTTGTCCCCGATCTCGGTGAAGGGGCTGAGATCCTTGAAGGCAGCTCAGACGAGATGGCCGAAAAATTGATCGAACTCTTAAAAGCCAAAGGAGGGATTAAATAATGGCCGGACAGGTTTTTGCATATATTACTCACAAGGCAGGCAAGGCCGATGATACCGCACTCGAACTGGTAAAGGCGGCCGGGAAAATTTATCCGGATGCTCCCGTCACGGCAATTGTTACCGGCTCAGGGGCCGATCTCGATGCGGTTTGCAATGAAATGGCAGCATCCTATAAAGAGGTCTGGAAGTTTGATAACGATGCCCTGGCCTATCCCAATGCCGAAGCCATCCGCAAACTGCTGGTGAACGTTTTGCCTCAGGATGCCGTGGTTTTTTTCGGCCATGATACGTTTGGAATGGACCTTGGCCCCGGGGCTTTCGATTAAGATGGACTCCGTTTTCTTACCGGATGTCGTGGATTTCGAAGGACTGGATGGTGACAGCCTTAAAGTGATTCGCCAGGAATACAGCGGACAGGTCAGCACCCATGTCAGCTGCAATATTTCCGCCGGTGCCGTTATCAATGTTCGCCCGGGTGTCTTCCAGCCGGATGAATCCGGATCGGCCGGCGGCCAGGTGGTCGATAAATCCTCTGAAGCCGGAGATCTTACGGTCGCTAGAGCATTTTCTGGAAATTGTCGAGGCTGAAGTCGGCGATGTTGACATTACCAAGGAGGACGTTCTCGTTTCGGTCGGCCGGGGGATCGAAGATCAGGACAATATTGAAATTGCTGATGAACTGGCCAAGGCCATGGGTGCGGTGGTGTCATGCTCCCGACCGATCGTGGATGCCAAATGGTTGGAGAAACCCCGTCAGGTAGGGACCTCCGGTCAGACGGTCAAGCCCAAGGTTTATCTGGCACTAGGGATCAGCGGATCCTTCCAGCATATGGGCGGGCTCAAGGGCAATCCCTTTATCGTGGCCGTCAACAAGAACCCCAAAGCGCCGATCTTCCAGGTGGCTGATGTGGGGGTGGTGGATGATTTACTTGAATTCGTGCCTGTTCTGACGGAAAAGATTCTGGAAGGCAAGTGACCCACTGGCCAACCTCGTTTGACGTCTCGAAATTTCTACCACTGAATGAAAATATATGGTATTTTTTGAGGCCTGAGTTTTTGCCTCAATTATTCCAGCATTCCAATTGGGGCGAAGCCCCTATCTTGTCGCATGTATAGCCGTCTGTTTCCGATCGGGGCAGACGGCTTTTTTTTGTAATAATATAAAAAGAGCTTGAAAACTAATACCAAAGATCTTATAATTAGTTTTTAAAAGGTTCGATTTCTAAAATATTTTATAATAGGGATAATTCTCCCATGAAAAAAGGTGGGTTGTTTAAAACCATACGGGTTTTTGTCGTATTGTTTATCGCGCTGGTAATTGCGGTGGTGCTGGTCATTATGCGACCCAGGGCCGAGCGCCAGGTACCGGTTGATAAGGGACTGTTAGTTGAGGTGTTGCCGGCCAAAGCCGAGGATGTGGAAATGATCGTGGAGTCTTTCGGGACCGTTGCACCGCGTGAATCACTTAAACTGGTCGCCCAGGTTCGAGGGCCGATTGTCGATATTGATCCGGCGTTTGAGGAAGGCGGTTTTGTTCAGAAAAACACCCGGCTGATTCAAATAGATCCCAGGTCATACCGCCTGGCGGTTGAGCGGCGCAATGTCCAAATCAAGCAGGCCGAAGCGGAACTCAAGCGCCTGAAGCAGGAAGTCGTCAACCTTAAAGCGAGGATTAAAATCGCCGGATCCGATGTTAAACTGGCGAAAAATGAATATTTACGTTTAAAAAAGCTCGTTGATCGAAAAGTTATCGCCCAATCCCAGCTGGACAAATCCGAACAAGCCTATCTGGCGAGCCAGGAGCGTCTTCAGGCCCTCGACAACCAGATGGCCTTGACCGATCCCCAAAAAGAACAGCTCATTGCCGCGCGCGATATGGCCAGGGTCATGTACCAGGAGGCCAAACTCGATCTTGAGCGATCAAGCATTGTCGCACCTTTTGAAGGCTGGGTGCTTGAGAAGGCTATTGAGGTTGGTCAGTATGTTAACATAGGGCAGCAGCTGGGCAAAATCTACAGCGCCGGACAGCTGGATATCGAGGTTCGGATTCCGACCAAAGATCTCAAATGGTTTCCGGAGGATATGGGGCAGGAAACACCCCTTTTGGCTGATGTTGTTTTTAAAAATGCCGGCAATGAGGATATCTGGCGGGGGCGCGTCGCCAGGATAAAGGCCATGATGGACGAAAGGACCCGAACCTTACCCATGGTAATCGAAATTGATGAAACCCCGGCCACTGAGCGACCCCAAAATCCCTTTGGCCTGCGACCGGGAATGTTTGTCACCATCCGAATAAAAGGGAAAAAGATTCAAAACGTATTTGTACTGCCCAGGTATCTGGTTTACCCGGGAGATGTAGTCTACACCGTTAAGGATGATACCCTGAAATCCAATAGGGTCAAAATTCTGAGAGGTTATAAAAATACAGTGATTATAGGGGACGGTCTGTCGGAAGGCGCGCTTATCGTAAAATCCCCCTTGTCTTCGCCGATGGACGGGATGCGCGTCAGGGTGAGGACAGAGGACTGAATTGGGAAGTGGGAATGCGGCCTCCGGCCCATAGGGGCCTATGCCTACGCCCCGGCGGGAATGCGGAATTTAAAGATAAGAAGACAGAGGGCAGATGACTCGTCTTCGTCCCGATAAGGCAGGACTACGACGCGGCAGGCAGATAACTGATGCAAAATATAGGTGTCAGGTGTCAGGTGTCAGGTGTCAGAAACCCGAGGATAGATGACCCGTCCTCGTACCTCGTCCTCGAAATCAGAATTTTGTAGAGGACGAGGGTCGAGTACGAGGACGACGACGAAGTCTTTACTCTCTAACCCCGTGTGGAACTTCACGAAAATGACATTTGAACATCGAACGTCCAACATCGAACATCGAATTAATGTATTCTGCCCGTCGTGAGCTTCCCTTCGAGAGCCTCCCTTCGAGAGCCTCCCTTCGAGAGCCTCAGGGTCTGACGACAGGATCTAACGACTGTATCGAACGGTCCATTTTAAAAAAAAGAGTGAGCGAAGCGATTCAATCCTTCGACATTCGACATTCGACATTCTTCGGTTCTGCGGTTCGCTTTTTGACTTTGTGTAGTTTCATATAAGCACGAGAAAATACGAAAAATGGAAAAACTCGGCAACTGGTCCATAAAGAACAACGTCACCGTAAATCTGATCATGGTGTTTATCATCCTGGCCGGCATTTTTACGGTTATGAATATGCGCCGGGAAATGTTTCCCCAGTTTTCTCTGGATATGATCGTGGTATCGGTCCCTTACCCCGGGTCGAGTCCGGAAGAGGTCGAAGAGGGGATCTGTATTAAAATCGAGGAGCGAATCGGGAGCATCGAAGGCATTGACCGTATCATATCAACGGCCCGGGAAGGAAACGGCGAAGTCCTGGTAGAACTTGAAACCGGGCGCGGACACTCAGAAAATTTTAGATGAGATTAAAGCGGAAGTGGATCGTATCGATACCTTCCCCGATGAGGCTGAAGAACCCATCGTCATCGATATTATCAACCAGGATCCGACCATATCCGTGGCAATTTTCGGAGAAGTTTCGGAGGCACGCTTGCGGCAGGTTGCTGAAGGCATCCGGGATGACCTATTAGATGCCAAATTTGCAGCACCGACAAAAAACGGCGGACTGCAAAGCCTGGTTGCTTCCATCCTCAAACCCTTCAAATTCAAACAACCCGCTTCAATTACCCAAATTGATCTTGTCGGCGTCCGCGACTACGAAATTGCCATTGAAGTCTCTGAAGAGAGATCTTCGTCGTTACGGCATTTCCTTTGATCAGGTCGTCAGCGCGGTAAGATCGGGCAGCATCGATCTTCCGGGGGGCAAAATAAAAACCGAACAGGGGGAGATCCTGATCCGGGCCAAGGGTCAGCTGTACACCGGACCAGAGTTTGAGAGACTGCCCCTGATTACGGTGAGTGATGGAACCGTCGTAAGGCTGGGGCAGGTGGCGAAGGTAATCGATGGCTTTGAGGATATAGATCTTAAAACACGATTTAACGGCAAGCAGGCCGCCATCGTCCAGGTGAGCCGAACCAGTGAGCAGGATATTATTGAAATTGCCACTATCGCCCGTAATTATGTCGAGACCCAGAAATCAAAAATCCCTGAAGATCTTGAAATCGCCGTCTGGGGAGATATATCCACCATGGTTGAAGGTCGCATCGATCTAATGCTGCGCAACGGTCTTCAGGGTATTTTTCTGGTCTTTATCGCCCTGGCCCTTTTTTTAAATTTGCGCCTGGCATTCTGGGTTGCCATCGGAATACCGATTTCATTCATGGCTGCTTTTGCGGTGCTCAACGGGTTTGACCAAACCATTAATATGATATCGCTTTTTGCCTTTATCATGACCCTGGGAATCCTGGTGGATGACGCCATTATTGTGGGTGAAAATGTCTATTCCCACTATACCCGGGGCAAATCCCCTTCAGCAGCGGTTGTAGATGGCTTAAAAGAAGTCGGCGGACCGGTGATAATGGCCGTCAGTACAACGATAGTGGCCTTCTCACCGCTGTTGTTTATTGCAGGACTCATGGGTAAATTCATAGCGGTAATGCCCATGGCCGTCATAATTATTTTGATCGTTTCGCTGGGTGAGGCTCTGATAATTCTACCGTGCCATTTGTATCATGCCCTGACGCAAACGGAGAAAAAAGACCGCAAATTTACATCCTGGCACGAAAGACTGCGTGGAAAAATTGAGCAAGGGCTTCAGGCTGTCATTGACCGGGTTTATTCACCGGCTATTAAATACGTGGTCAAAAACAAGTATTTTACGTTTTCTATCGGAATCGGTGTGCTGATAATCAGCCTGGGCATCATCGCCGGGGGGTATGTCGCCTTTGTTTTTTTCCCCAAAGGGGAGAGTGACTGGATTGTCGCAGAAATAGTCTATCCTCTCGGAACGCCCTTCAAATTAACCGAAGAAACTGTCGCCCATCTTGAAAAAGAATCTTTTAAGCTTAACACCGTGTATTCTGATTTTTCCGAGAAAAACGGCCGGCTGGTAATAAACACTTTCTCCATTGTCGGGGCTATTCCCCGGCGCGACTTTAAACCCCCTGAATTCGGCAGCCACGTCGGGGAGGTATGGCTGGAGCTTGCGTCTTCAGAAAAGCGACCCAGTATATCGACCCACGCCATTCTCGCTAAATGGCGCAATCTCATCGGGGAAATACCCGGTCTGGAACGGCTGCAATTCGCCACTCTGGAAGGCGGTCCGGCGGGCAATCCCATCGAGATTCAACTCAGGGGTCAGGATTTTGACCTGCTCAAGCAGGCCGCCGCCGAACTGAAGTCCGAGATAGCGACGTATCCCGGTACTTTTGACATTACCGATAATTTTAAACCCGGCAAACAGGAGAAAAAAATCCGGGTAAAGGACGGTGCCAGGTCTATCGGGATTACCATGCGGGATCTGGCCAGACAGGTTCGTCAGGCGTTTTACGGAGATGAAGCCCTTCGCATTCAAAGGGGCCGCGACGATGTCAAAGTCATGGTTCGCTATTCAGACAAAGAACGCCGCAGTATTGCGGGGATTGAAAGATATGCGCATCCGCACCACCGATGGCCAGGAGATCCCCATTGAAGAAGTGGCTGATATCGTCTCCGGCAGATCATATTCGGTCGTCAACCGCGTCGATCGCAGACGAACCATTTCTGTTATTTCAGATTTAGACGAGACCATAGCCAATGCCAGCGTGATTGTCGCCGATCTGGATTCCAATTTTTTACCCGGTCTGGTCGAACGCTATCCGGGTTTAATTTATGCCCTGGAAGGACAGGAGAAGAGGACCCGGGAATCACTGGACAGCATAAAAAGCGGCTACTTTCTGGCGATGATGGGCATTTTTCTGCTGCTGGCCAGTCAATTTCGGTCGTACATGCAGCCGCTGATTATCATGATGGCCATTCCTTTCGGCTTGATCGGCGCCATTCTGGGTCATCTGATCCTGGGCCTGGAATTTACGATTGTCAGTATCTTCGGAATTGTGGCTCTTTCCGGAATTGTGGTCAATGATTCCCTGATTCTGATTGATTTCATCAACCGGGCGGTGCGCAGCGGGATGGATGTCGATAAGGCCGTGATTGAATCCGGCAGAGCCAGGTTCAGACCGGTGCTGCTGACTTCGGTCACCACGATTGCCGGCCTGTTCCCCTTGCTGCTGGAGCGAAGTTTTCAGGCCCAGTTTCTCGTTCCCATGGCGGTCAGCCTTTGTTTCGGGCTGCTGGTGGCCACCGTATTGACCCTGCTCTATGTTCCGGCCCTGTATTTGATAGTTAATGATATCACCCATCTGTTTAAGGGCCGGGAGTCCAGGGCAGAGGCTAGTGATCAGATAGCAGAGGTCAGATGACCCGTCTTCGCCAGACGGCTTCGCCGCGGCACGCAGAGGTCAGAGGTCAGAAGACAGAGGACAGAGACCTGAATTGGGAAGTAGGAATGCGGAATGCGGAATTTAAAGGACAGAGGACAGAGATCAGGAGGCAGAAAGTAAATTGGTGCTAAACTGCCCTGACCTATACTTTAGCTGACAGAATTAGAAAGTAAAGGAAAGGGGTCAAGGAAAGGGGGCAGATCTTTTAAATTGACAATTCTGTTATTTATACCTGAATTCAACGATTGAGGCGATTTGGAGTCCGACCTTTCCTTATATGAGTTTTTAATGTTTGTTTTTTATTAACAGCCCTGTAGGCACTTGGTGAAATTCCCGTCCAGCGTTTACTAACCCCCAAAAAGAACTGTGTCCCGAAATTCAGCCGACAGGCAGACATCAATTTTGACATCGATAAATCCATATGGTTTGGGCATCACACAATATCAGCGATATTTCGAATGGGGGAATAAAAGCCGGCCGCGATCATCTTTTGGAGGATATCATCAGCCCGGTCCAACGGGATTTGTCCGTCTAAAACGGAGGCTTTAAGGATTCCAACTGTACCTGTGACGGGGATTTTTATCAACGAGCATTGTTTTCTTGCAGTCCGGTCATCCGTCACCAAAATAGCCTTGCGTTCTTTGGCATAGGCGATGCACGATGCCTCTCCTTTTCCGAGATGGCCAACCAAATCCTGAAGGTGTCTGTGCTCCTGCCTGGACAAAGAAACCAGCCTAAAGACTTTATCATCGATAAGCTTATCGACCTGCTTTAATATCGGATAATCCGCAAATCCTGCGGATAATTCGTCATAGACTTCCCCGGTGATAACGCCGCATCGGCGGTAGCGCTTGTTAAGGATTAACATCGAATCTGACAGCAGAAAATTACTGAGGGAGACTGTATCAAAGATCCATATTTTCTCAGGCATTTTTTACATCATCTTCCAAAAAGGAGTTGTTCTGAGGAATATCATGTTCTTCCAGCCATTTGCGGGTGTTCCAAATACTCATTCCCATTTCTTCGGCGAGTTTTCCAAGACTGATATAACCCCCTTGAAATGCTTCTATGGCTCTTCTCTGTTTCTGATTCAGATTGAGCAGGTCAAGTTGATAGCAGGATTGAACAGCTTGCCTGATAAGCTCCCCCACGGAGGTTTCCCGTTTTCTCGCCAGCCCTTTCAATCCTTTGGCCAGTTCCGGTTTTACTTTAATATGTAATGTTGAATTTTGCATGAATATACCTTAAAATTTATTTTAACATTGAAAAACTAGTTTTCTAAGCCAGGTCAGTCCCACCACCGGTATTGCTGTAAACGAATGCCATGGAGTGGTGGAATAATGGCATGTTGGAATACTGGGTTCGGCGGAATTAGATCGATATTTTATATAGATGGACCTCATCAGAAATTATTCCGTCTGCGGCGGACCGCTTTTCATACCCAACATTCCATTTTCCAGCATCCCACTATTCCATTGACTACCTAACAGCATCATTACCCCTTTGAAGAAAAGCCTGAATGTAGCCAATAAGCCAGAATTCTATATCTAAGTATAAGATTAGGTATATATGTTAGATATTTGCTACTCAATTGTCAAGTCTAAAAAGCCCATAATTGTTGTTATAATCAGCCAAATCATTGTCTCAAACAGTCGGATCTGCCTGAAATTGGAAGCCAGGGCGTAATATCGGAAATTTTATCCGGTAAGCGTCAGCTAAATTCCCGTCAAATAAAATTGTTAAGCAAACGTTTCAAAGTTTCTCCAGTGGTGTTTATATAAATTGTCGATACGGCGTCTCTAAGCGCCTAAAGGTCTACATATGCCGGCCGACAGGCTTTTCCCAGTCAAAAAATTGCAGTTCCAGATAACATTGGTGATCAATTTAACTGTTTGGACCAATCAAATTTATTACATCAAAAAAAATCTACTTTGCTTGACAAGATATATAATACCGTATATGGTATTACAAGGGGTGGCAAAAATTCGAATTGTTTTAGATACAAATATTATATTTTCAGGACTCTATTCCGCTTTTGGTGCATCTTTTCAAGTATTACGGGCTCTTGTTGCAGGAAAGATTCACCCTGTACTGTCAGTTGCATTATTATTCGAATATGAAGATGTCCTTAAACGGAACAGCAGGAAGCTAGGCCTCACTTATCGAGATATTGATGCTTTTCTTGATAATATGTGCAGCTTAAGCTCTTTTCAAATTATTCATTATCTCTGGCGTCCGTTTTTATCTGACCCGAAAGATGATCATGTTCTCGAATTGGCTGTTGCTTCACAAGTTAAAAAAATTGTCACTTTCAATGCTAAAGATTTCAAAAATGTTGACAAGTTTGGGATAAAAATCATTAGCCCCAAACGGTTATTGGAGGAAATAAAATGGGAGCATTAAGTCTGAGATTACCGGAGTCCATACATCGTCATATTCGAGACATCGCAAAGGCGGAAGGTGTATCGATTAATCAGCTAATATCTTCTGCAATAACGGAAAAAATTTCTGCCATTATGACCGAAGAATATTTGCAGAAAAGAGCAGACAGAGCCAACATCAAAGATATGGAAGCTATTTTAAATAAAGTAGCTGACCGTAAACCGTTGAAAGGTGACGAACTTTAAAGAGCAACATGTTGAAAGCGAACAAAGGCATGGAGGTGGACTGGGAAAAGCGGGCGGCTTTTTTCTCTTTTGTTCAGGCCCCCTGCAAAATAGCGCGTTTCAGGGAGTTTTGCCTTTTGCCTGGAGGCCTATGCCATTTTATTAAAGGAGTCAATTTTAAACGAGGTCGGTTTTTACTTCTCGACCCCACAGATGGCCGACACTTCCACCATCGCGTCTTTGGGAAGTCTTGCAACCTCAATCGTTTCCCTGGCAGGGGGGATCTCGCCGAAATATCGCTCGTAAACTGAATTAAACGTTACAAAATCTTCCATATTTTTTAGAAAACATGAACATTTCAAAACGTTTTTGAGGGTCATGCCCGGCTTCCTCGATGATGGCCTTCAAATTTTCCAATACCTGCTCTGTTTGAGCCTCGATACCGCCTTCAACAAATTCACCGGTTTTAGGATCTATTGCGATTTGTCCGGAAACGAAAAGCAGGCCGCTGAACTGAATGGCCTGGGAGTAAGGTCCAATGGCGGCCGGGGCTTTGTCGGTTGAAATAATTTGTTTCATAGCAATCTCCTTTTATCTGTCTTTTTTAACCACGGAATTACACAGAATCAACTAATTTTCATGGCGTAATATTTTGCAAATTAAATTTTCCGTGTTTTTCCGGGGCATTTTTTTCTGAATTACATGTCTTCTGTCGTTTGCCCTCGGTCGCCTGTCATCTGTCCTCAGTCCTCTGCTTTCAAAATAACCCGCGCATCCACAATACTGAGTCCTTTTTCATGCACGATGACCGGGTTCAGATCCATCTCTTCAATATCAGGGTAGGCTTCGACGATTTCAGCGCACAGCCTCAGCAATTTTCTGATGGATTTTTGATCCAGCGGAGGGTTGCCCCTGGCACCGTTTAAAATCGGAAAAGATTTGGTCTGCTCGATCATTTTTCTGGCAGTTGTTCGAGTGATGGGCAGGACGCGAAACGATACATCTTTCATGATTTCCACCATGATACCGCCCAGACCGTACATGATTACCGGTCCGAACTGATCATCATATTTGGTTCCGATAATGATTTCAACCCCAAGATTCGCCATGGGAGACACCAGCATCCCCCTGATATCTGCTTAGGGTTATATTTGCGCGCGTTTTTGGAAATCTCTTTGAAGGCAGTGCGGATCTCTTTTTCCGTTTTAAGTTTAATCCGAACGCCGCCGGCATCACTTTTGTGCAGAATGTCCGGGGACACAATCTTCAATACCACCTCTTGACCGATTTTTTGGGCGAATTCGACCGCCTCATCTTCTGTTTGAGCCATAAGATCTGCGGATACCGGCGCGCCGTGGATAGCGAAAAGCTGCTTAGCCTCATGTTCCAGCAGAGCGTTGCGACCGTCACTGCGGGCAGCCGAGATAATCTTTTGGCCCTCGGGCCGGGCTTTTTCCCCCCAGCTTAGTTCAAACGATTGTTTGGGATGATAGCTGTTGAGAAAGTTTCCATACTCGGCCAGCACACTGATGCAATTCACGGCGATATCAAGGGAGTCGTATACCGGGATGTTATAATACCGCAGCAGCTCCAGCGCATGCGGTTTTTCGGAATTATAAAGGCTGTGAAGGACAATCGGCTTGTTGCGCTTCTTTACCATTTTGCCCATTCGGTGGGCGGCATCCTCTTCCATCAAAGACAGGCTTTCGGCAAACCGGATCCCGTAGCCGCCGAAAAGGCCCACAATCAAAAGACCGCCGACATTGGGGTCGTTTAAAATGATTTTAGCGCAATCGGCAAAGACCGACGGGTCGGCGTCTGTGCCGCCGGCCACATCCACCGGATTGGGGAACCGATGCCGCCGCCGGCAGAATTTTTTTCAAATTAGCCTGAGTCTTAGCGCTTAATTCAGGGATTTCAACACCCGAATCGGTTAAAAGATCGGCGGCAATGGTGGCGTGCCCACCGCCGTCGGCCAGAATGGCAACCTGGTTGTTTTTAATCGGCGGCAGACTTGCAAGGGTTTCTGCCGCGGGGAAGAGCATGTCGGAACAAGCAACCACGATAATTCCGGCACGCTTGAAGGCCCCGGTGGCCACCTCTGATATGCCGGCCAGAGCGCCGGTATGGGAGCCCGCCGATCTTTTGCCGGTGGATGAGCGACCGCTTTTGAGCAGGATGATCGGTTTCTCAAGGGCTGTTTTTGCGGCCTGCTGGATGAACTCGCGGCCATTGCGCAAGCCCTCCACATACATCAATATGGCCCTGGTATTCGGATCTTGACGGAAAAATTCCAGGTACTCGTGAAATTGAATATCGGCTTCGTTGCCCACGCCGACATAATAGGAAAATCCCTTGCGGCTTTTGATTTTTGCTTCGGTGATCAGGGTCAGCGCCATGTTGCCGCTCTGGGTCAGAAGGGCAATGTCGCCCTTGGGCGTATTCTTTAAACCCACCAGGTTTAATCTGTCATGCAGGTTGAGCATGCCGGAGGTGTTGGGGCCGATCAATCGGATTTTGTGTTTTCTGGCCACGGCTACCATTTCGCCTTCCAGTTTCTTGCCGTCCCGGCCCGTTTCCCCAAATCCGCCCGCCAGAATCACCGCACCCTTAACCCCTTTTTGGCCGCAATCTTCCAATACGGCCGGCAGGGATCCGGCCGGGGTGGCCACCAGGGCCACATCCACCGGACCTTCGATATCCGCAACCTTTTTATAACATTTAAATCCCAGGATACTTTTCTCCTTGGGGTTTACGGGATAGATCCTTCCCTCATATTTTTCATCCAGCAGGGTCCGGATCGTCTGGTAGCCGCGCTTGGTTTCGTTTTTGGATGCACCGACAATGGCAACTGATTCGGCCTTCAGGATTTGTTCTAGTGACATTGTTCTATTTTCCTCATTTTTCTGGTTGCTGGTTTCTGGTTTCTGGTCTCTGGTCGCAACTCGTAACCCCCAACCCATCTTCTTTAAAACAAAAATCCGCAATCGAAGGGCTCGCAACCCGCACCCTGCAACGCGCAACCCGTAACCCGCAACCCGCAACTATTTCTTTTTCCTCTCCTCAAACTCCTGCAACGATTCCTGCCTTTCTTTGGTAGACACGCAGGCCAGGCAGGCTTCGATTTCAAAATCCATCAAGGCATCGAGACTGACTTCACCGCGGGCCATTTGCAATCCTTTTTTGATCAATTTAAGAGAAATTGCAGAATTGGCGGCAATCTTTTCGGCCATATTCCGGACTTCCGTGTTAAGTTGCGCCAGGGGCACCGCTTTGTTTACCAGGCCGATTTGTAAGGCTTCTTTGCCATCGATGTACTCACCGGTAAAAAGCAGCTCCTTGGCTTTGCCGGGTCCGATTAAGTCCTGGACCAATCGAAAAGCGCCGCCGGTCACCGAGGAGGTTACCTTGGCTTCCGGCGAACCGATCTGGGCGTCTTCGGCCGCTATCCGGATATCACAGGCCAGGGCCAGTTCATAGCCGGAACCGATGGCATATCCGTTAACGGCCGCAATGGTCGGCTTCTCAAAACGAATTATTTTGCGGGACGCTTCCTGGAGTTCCTCCAGATATTCCCGGTATGCTTCCAGGGTTCGGGTCTTTGATTCCTTTAAATCCGCTCCGGTTGAAAAGGCCCTTCCTTCGCCGGTGACCACCAGCACTTTAATGTCGGAATCCTTTCCGGCATCCTCCAGAGCCGCCTGAAAATCGAGCCACAACTGTTTGTTCATGGCGTTTAACACCTTGGGGCGGTTCAATTTTATCGTCGCAATGCCCTGGTCTTTTTCATAAATAATGCACTCAAAATTCATCTTTTTCTCCAGAATGCCGATAATTGATATAGTTTATTAGTTGATTCAACTTATTCAACCAATCAACAACAATATGTATTTTGGGTTATCCGATCTTTGGCATCAGGGTCCATATTATTATCCATGATTCAGAATCCGGATCCTGGTCCAGACATACAATGCCGCTGTTTTGAAATTTAAACACCGGTTTATCAATGGATCCCGGTGACCAGATAGGCGGTCATTCGTTCCATAAAAGGCAGATGACCGACTAACAGGGTATTGGTATCAGGGTTAAGGGAGGCAGCGAAGGCGGCCACATCATCCATCGGCTTTAATCCCTTCTACTTCTTTTACACTTTCGGTGGGATTTAGGGCGGATGCCAAAATGTCAGCTGTTTTTCGAGCCCGGGTCTTGACGCTGTGCAAAATTTGCCCAACTTTTATCTCATAGTTTTTGGCAACGTCGGCGATGCGCTCGGTCTCTGCGACGCCTTTTTCGGAGAGACCCTGATCGGGATCGACATCCTTTGGCAGGCTTTGACCGTGTTGAACCAGGTACAGTGCCATGGT
>PVMK01122579.1_pt1 | contig 20180 bp, 15 predicted proteins | sample 1853481 | NCBI WGS metagenome assembly PVMK01 (sample SAMN08533507, study PRJNA380276) | Marine sediment metagenome, whole genome shotgun sequencing project. | reverse complement strand
TCTGGCAGTTTCAATTTCTTTCTTGTGCCATTTCACAAAAACGTTATAGCTAATATAACTGATCAGCCCGAGAAGCAAAATAATAAGTAATATACTGATGAATCTTCTCATGTTCAATAATAAATTATCATTACAGAAATATGAAAGGTCTTTTTTTCCTGGAAGAAGAGGAAAAAGAATTACGAATTATGAATTACGGCATAATTACGAATTACTGACTGCCAATTACAAATTTTTATAGAGAATTAGGAATTACGAGATCGGATTGTTTTTTGAATACTTCCAATTATTTTCAGTAGTTCTTCACATTCGTTCAGCAAGGAATGAATTTCTTTTTCAGAGAAATAGCCACTGTCTTTTAAAAGCCTTATCCAGTAATGAGTTTCACGCGCTTCTTTATAGGCAATAGAAAGTTTGGCTAAAAAATCCCTTTCTGAATGCCCGCCAATAGCTTCTTCAACATTTGCTCCAATGGAAGTCCCTGATCTCAATATCTGCTTTGATAACACAAACTCTTTTTTCTCGGTACAGAGGTACTGATATGTTTTTATTATTCTCAAAGCAAAATCATAACTTTTATTCTGTAGCACATTTTCTTTCATCATCCCCCCTCGTAATTCATAATTCATAATTCGTAATTTATAAGCCGTTTTTTCTAATCCTCAAAAAGGATGGAAATTTAGGGATACCAGATTTATAAAAACCATAATACTTGAAGGTTATAACAGAGCCTATCGGCGGAGGATTGTTCCTCTCTTCATCGCTAAAGCCTGTGCCTATCTTAAATCTCCTTTTATCCGGCAGCTCCACGAGCATAGAGCCCAGTCGGCCCATGTTTCTGCCTTCACCCTCTATATGTTCAATAACTACAGCCTCCATATCATAATAACTCTTCACCTTTAAGACATCCCCGCTGCGTCCGCTGCTATATAAAGATCCCGGCTTTCTGAGAATCAGTCCTTCTCCTCCCAGTTGTTCTATCCTCTCTAATTCTTCTTTCAGATGATCTCTGCTCTTAACGGGTTTGTGGTCTATGACAAAGGCATAATTAGAAGGGTTCTGTGCAAACCACTCTCTGGCCATATTCAATCTCGCTTCAAAGCCACCTCCGGTCTCCGGGACATCAAATATCGCAAATTTCAAATTTAACCAGCCATCATGAGCCTCATCCCTCAGCACGATGCTCGCGGTCTTTTCATAGCTATTGCGTCCTCCCCAGATTTCACCCTCAACAGCAAAATCAGGGAAATTCCTGATAAAGGCCGCGGGCGGATTAAGGTGATTACCCTTTTTTGAAAGCAGCTTTTCTCCATCCCAATACCCCCTTATCCCGTCAAGCTTTTCACTCACGAGCCAGCTGTTAATATCAATATCTTCTTCATAGACCTCCGGAAGCATGATATCAAGCGCAACAGCTTCAACAGCAAAGTTGAAGCAGATTATCAATAGCAGACATAAAACGGATTTTTTTGGCATTTGTCCCCCTTTGTTTAAAATTGTTTATACCGTTTCAATTGTTACATCCCTTACATCAGACAGGGCGGTTTAATCTTTAGAAATAATATGGTGTCAGAGATAACAGCCCACGTCCCCTATGGCTGTAATGATTGTAGCATATTAATAATAAGTGAATCACTACTCACTACGTCAGGTCTTGAATTTTATTTTATCTTCGGGATTAATACTCCGTGGCTTGCCACGGTTGTCATACCCGCGAAAGCGGGTATCCAGATATGGTAATTATTCAGGTGTATTTTTTATCCCCCTCTTTGGAAAAGAGGGGTTAGGGGAGATTTTATTAATGAATATATTATTTAAAAATCCCCCTTAATCCCCCTTTTCCAAAGGGGGAAACCTTAGTTACCAGATATGTAAAGTGCTACAGAGTAGTTCATTTCCGCTTAAACATCTTATACAGATCATTAATCGAGATATTTAATCTGGTTGGTCTACCATGAGGGCATTTATCAGGTTCCTCTGTCTGATCAAGATCATTCATCATTTGGGAAAGCTCAGAATTATTTAAAGGCTCACTTCCTCTGACCGATTTATGACAGGCAAGCCTGGCTGCTATGCTCTTCAAGAATGCCTCATCTGTCTTGTCACTCTTTATTCCGCTTGTTTCCTCTTCAAGAATGCCAGCTGATATGTCCAGAATTAAGCCCTTCATGTCTGCCTTTCCAAGCTCTTTTGGCAAGGCCCTGATAATGACATTGTTTGAGCCAAAGTCATCTATATCTATACCAAATCCCTGAAGAAAGTCCTTGTTCTTAATTATCAACTGATACTCTTTGACAGGCAGCTCTATCCTGAGCGGGAGAAACAATGGTGCTGATTCAATCTCTATTTTCTTTAGAAACTTTTCGTACAGTATCCTCTCATGGGCTGCATGCTGATCAATCAATACCAGACCATCATCTGATACCTTAGCTATAAATGAATCACCGATATAAAAAAACGTCGAAATGTCAGGTGCAATACCTGAACTGAAAATATCGGTCTGTGAATCGTTAAAAGCCAAAGGAGCAGACTCGGAAACAACAGGAGTGCCCTGATCTTTTGGCTTGTAACCTGATGTACCGCTAAAACCAGCTCCCTTTGGAGGTGAAGGTCGTGAAACATCTATTGCAACTCCTGGGTTTAATGCTTCATATGCAGCAGCTCCGACAAACCTGTGAATATCATCAGGTCTTTCAAATTTCACTTCTCTCTTGGCCGGATGAACATTTACATCAACCATTACAGGGTCAACGTCAAGAAATACAAAATATGCAGGGTATCTTCCCTTGGATAGAACATCCCTGTAGGCATTACAAACAGCATGATTTATTGTTGTATTTTTTACCGGACGATTGTTTACAAAGATAGTCTGGTGACTCCTTGAAGCTCTGGTATAGTCAGGAGAGGATACAAAACCTCTGACCTTTATAGCTTTTGAATCCTTGTTTATCTCCAGAAATTCTTCAGCCATCTCCTCACCATAAAGCTGTGAAAACCTTTCCTTAAGATCTTTAGCTGGAGAAGCTTTAAGAACCTCATTTTCATTATGGACAAGAGAAAAGGCAATCTCAGGGTAAGCAAATGCCTTGTTAACAACTGTTCCTATAATATGGGACAGTTCCGTTGGATTAGTCTTTAGGAACTTTCTTCTTGCAGGGGTGTTATAAAAGATATCTCTAATTTCAATATCTGTTCCCTTTGCAGGAGGAGCATCTGAAATTTCTCTTTTCTGGTCTGCTCCAATCTCAACTTTCACACCAACACCATCTTTTGAAGTTGATGTTGTCAGGGTCACCTTGGATACAGATGCTATGGCAGGCAGGGCCTCACCCCTGAATCCAAGGGTAGAAATATCAAACAGGTCATCCTCGGATGTTATCTTGCTTGTGGCATGTCTTTCAAAACACATTGAGGCATCCTCTCTGCTCATGCCATTGCCATTGTCAGACACCCTGATAAGTTTTTTCCCTCCATGCAGGATCTGCACATTAATTTCCTTAGCTCCAGCATCTATGGAATTATCTACCAGCTCTCTTACAACAGAAGCAGGTCTCTCAATAACTTCACCGGCAGCTATTTTGTTAATTAATAAATCCGGAAGGATATTTATCTTAGACATAGTTCTCACTCATGATTAACAATGATAACAATTTTAAAGGGAGAGAGCACAATAGTTCAAGATAGTTTATTTGAACTATTTTTTTAGCTATTTAATTTTTTATCAGTTTTTCCAGCCAGATAAAGAAACGACCTGAACGTTTGTAGGCAAGATACATATAAATTTCGAAAAAGAATTTGAAGTTCCTGTGCTTCCATCTCCAAAGAGACAGCTTGTGTAACGGACCAAATACCAGGCTGCTCCAGAAATTCTTGAGAAACCGCTCGTAACGAAAGGCCATGAATGAGTTGATGTAAATGGCATGAAGAAGTCCCGGGTTTTTAATCCATGGATTCCTGACCTCGTCATTAGTAAAGTTCTTCCAGCCCTCCAGGTGTGTTGGAGCCTTAAACCCTAATTTAAGGGCTTCCTGATATAGTAAAGTCCCGGGCAGAGGCACATAGGGCTGTATAGGGACCTCGGCCCCTGGATGCCGCCTCCGGATCTCATCTGCAAAATCCAGTGTCCTGTTCATCTGTTCCTCTGTCTCACCGGGCAGTCCTATAATGAGAGAGTACAGGGTCGGGATATCACCTTTTGATACTGTCTCGATCCCTTCATCTATCATTCGCCTGTTCTGCCCTTTTCTAATAAACTTAAGGATATCATCATCCGGGTGATTCAACACCAAAGAACAGATACACACAGCCGCTCTCCTTAAACTGTCTGAGCAATTCATCATTAAAGGTATTGATCCTTACATTAGCGATCCATTTGAAATCCACCTCCTTAAGAAGGGGCAGGATTTTCTGCATCATATCCTTCTTTCCAGCTAGAAAAGTGTCATCGTAAAATGTCATCTTATTAACGCCCAGGGCCTTCAGCTTCTGTAGTTCTGATCTCACCTTTTCAACGCTCTTCACCCTGCAGACGTTTTTATGAAAATAGACGTTATAGCAGAAACCGCACTTATGGGGACATCCCCTTGATGATTCATATCCAATGTTTTCAAGTGTATCGCCGGAACGTCTGACATATTCCAGTAATATCTCCTGTCCCTTGCCATCGTATGGAAAGGGGAGATCATTGATATCAAGAAAATCCCTGTCTTCATTCATAACATCCTTACCGCTATTCTTCCAGCCGAGACCTTTAATATCGCCAAAATCTGTTTTCCCATTTTGTAATGCCTGCACAAGCTCCAGCAGTGTCTGTTCCCCTTCACCTTTTACAACAAAGTCGACCAAATTGGACTCAAGTGTCTGTTCAGCCATCATCGAGGGATGGGTCCCTCCCCATACTAGTGGAATATTAGAATCTATTGAACGTGCAAGCTTGGCAAGTCTCAGTGTGTTCTTTATCTGGAAACATGTCATTGTTGACATACCCAAGAGAAGAGGCTTTCTGCTTACAAGCTCTTTGAAGCGATCCATTTTATGAATTCGCTCATCAAAATACTCTACCTCTATCCCATTCAGTTCCAAATAGGAGCCAAGCGACAAGACAGCAAGAGGCGTCCATGCGTGATAAGGAAAAGGACTGGCATTGGCATAACTGAGAACTACAAGGTTTTTATTCATATGTTATCCGGGAAGAATCTCCTTGTCTGAGAAGGGATATGACAGAACTCCATAGATGGCAGAAACCATAATTTCAATACCTAAAAAGTAATTCAGGAACAATGCCTTAACCGCAAACGAAAGTCCCGCCTCTTTCCTCATAAAGTGCCACCATTTCAGGTTAAAGAATAAATAAAAGGCTATGAGGACAATAAAAACAGGCTTTGCAAGACTGGTCACTGGAAGAACAAAAAGAGACAAAAAACTGAATAAAGCAAATATGGCTGACAAACCATTACTTGGCGAAGTAGGACCCGCATTATCAAGCTGCTTTTCTTTTAAAAAAAGATGGACCCACATGACAGTGCGCCGGGAATATATTTTCAAGGCCTGCCTGAAATTAGCAAACTGATGTCTAACCATAATTTTAGGATTCAGGATTATCTCTGCCTGCCTGTTAATCCGTCTTGCCAGTTCAAAATCTTCTACGTCAGCCCCTCTATAGTTTTCATCGTAACTACCGATCTCAAGAAAAAAGTCTCTTTTTATTGCTCCGCATCGAGGAGCAAATACACTTACTTTTTGATTCTCCTGCCCTATCAGGTGAATATACTCAAACAATGCCATATATTTAGAGACAAAACCTTTATTCAGAGGTTCTGTCGAGCATATGCCTATAACACACTTGGCCGAAGGATTACGATCAAAATAGTCTTTAACCTCTTTAATAGCGCCATCAAGCACAATAACATCAGAATCAAGAAAATAAATTATATCACCCTTTGCCGCCTCAACCCCTATATTCCTTGCCTTGGCAGGGCCGGAATTTCTCTCCATTTTTATAACACGCACAGGAAAGCTCTTTGATATTCTCACAGTATCATCAGTGGAACAGTCATCAACTATTACCACTTCCATATCATCATCTTTGTTGTGAAATATGGAATCAAGCAGGGCAGGCATGTATTTTTCTGCATTATATGTGGGGATTACGATCGAAAGCATGTTTTTAAGTATAAATGTTGCTACCTTATAATTTCAAATTTTCATTAGTTTTAATTTATTGTCTCATTGGCTATGACTGCCTGCCCCAGAGCTATGCCGCCATCATTTGTTGGAACTCTTTGATGGGTATAAACACTAAAATCCTTACTTATCAGCAAGTCATGTATCCTGTCCAGAAGAAATATATTCTGAAACACCCCTCCGCTCAAGGCAACACCATTAATTCCATTTAATTCTCTCATGTATATGCACATGTCAAGTGCTATTCTGGCAATGGTGTTGTGAAACCTGGCCGAAATTTTCCCCACTCCAATGTCAACTTCAATGTCAGAAACAATACATTTAATTAAAAGTTCTAAAAGAATTTCCCGCTTTCCGTTATATTCTTTTATTCCGTATTCATATTCTCCTGATTCATCAGGGTCTGCTTTCATTTCAAGCTCTATGGCTGCCTGCCCTTCATAAAATATATTTCTTCTCACTCCTGTTAATGCCGAAACAACATCAAATAAACGTCCCATGCTGGATGTTAATGGAGAATTAATACTTTTTTCTGCCATCTGTTTAATAATTGTCCACTTATCTTTATCAAGCTGTTCTATAAAATCAATATCAAGCTTCATCATATCATCACCATAAATTTGATACAAAAGAGATGCTGCAATCCTCCAGGGCTCTTTAATCGCCTTGTCTCCTCCCGGAAGTGGAAAATATTCAAAGTGCACCATCCTTTCAAATTTATGATAATCACATACAAGAAACTCTCCACCCCATATGTTGCCGTCAATACCATAACCGGTCCCGTCAAAGGCTATTCCTATGACTTGTTCATCAATTTCATTATCAGCCATACAGCTGACTATATGCGCATAATGATGCTGAATGCCAATTGCTTTCATATCCTTGAGAGAGCGGGCATATTTTGAAGATAAGTATTCAGGATGCAGGTCATATGCCACAACAAAGGGTCTAATATCGAAAATCCTTTTAAAATGACTTATACCATCTGCGAGTGAAGTCAATGTTTCTACGTTATCCAGGTCACCTATATGATGGCTAATGTAGGCCTGATTATCTTTTGCCAGACAAAAAACATTCTTCAGATCTGCACCACATGCAAGAATGTGAGACCTGAAATCCTTTTTCATTAATAAAGGATGAGGTGCATAGCCTCTTGATCTTCTAAGCAGCATTTCCTTCCCTTGCCATACACGGCTAACTGAGTCATCAGTTCTGATATTTATTTCCCTGTTGTGTACGATAAAAAAGTCAGCAATATTCTTTAATCTGTCAACTGCATCTGCATCTTTGTAAACAATAGGTTCAGAACTGATATTACCGCTAGTCATGACCAGAACAAGGCCTGACTTATCAAGTAGAAGATGGTGTAAAGGTGCATAGGGCAACATAACTCCCAGGTACTGTTGATTTGGAGCAATATCTTCGGCAATAACTTTACCAGGCCTTTTCTTCAATAAAACAATGGGGCGCCGTATGCCTGTTAAAATATCCTCTTCCTGCTGGTTCACTTCACATAATTCTTTTGCCACAGCAATATCTTTGACCATGATTGCAAATGGTTTGTATTCTCTGTATTTCCGCGCTCTAAGTTTAGATACAGCATCCTGATTGGATGCATCACATGCAAGGTGAAATCCGCCAAGCCCTTTTACTGCAATAATATAACCCTCTTTTAAAAGTCTGACAGCCTCGATCATCACATCATCAACAGGCATTGGGCTGGGCATGAAATCTTCTATCAGCAGGGTCTTTATATTCTTTGGAACATTCTTTACACATCATAAAATCTGACATCGTTGTATTTATCCGATCATAGGGGATATCCTTTACGATGGTGAAGCGCGGGCCGCAATTGGTACAGTTAATAAATGGGTAGCCATATCTTCTATTATCAGCATCAAACAGTTCTGACAGACAGTCTTTACATGTGGCCAGTTCTGCCGCTATAGGAACAGACTTATCATCCTCATGTTCAGATTCTCTTATACTAAACTGTTTATAGCCGACTGGCTCAGCCTGTTCACTCTTAATATCAAATATTTCAGCCTGAGGAAGTTTTTTATCTTTAACAGCTATTAAAAATTCCCGAATATCAAAATCACTGCCCTCAACTTCAATATAAACTCCCATTGTATTGTTCAGTACAAATCCGGCAAGGTTGTTCTCCTTTGCAAGAGCATATATATACGGTCTGAACCCAACCCCCTGGACTATCCCTCTAATGTTTATTAACACCCTTCTTTTCATAGTTTTATTAAAATAAAGTAATTATTGAATTGTTTTGATACTGTTGATTAGTATATTAACAGTTAAAACAACATCCTCTCTCAATCACTATTTACCAGGGGAATATTATATATAACCAATTTCAGCATAAGCAGTTCATTGACACGGTCTTTATAATAAATTTAGAATTAATATTGACTATTCGATAGGAAAGGTGAAATACATGTTAAATGATACGTCCACAAATATATCCAATAATCCAGAATATAAAAAAGTAATCATTCTCGGGATGGATGGCTTAGATCCTAAAATATTATCTTCCATGATGGAAAATGGAGAGTTACCGAATTTCTCCAAACTGAGTGAAACTGGCAGTTATTCACCAATGGCAACGAGCAACCCGGCGCAGAGTCCTGTAGCATGGGCCTCAATAGCAACGGGCAATAATCCGGGATACCACGGCATTTTTGACTTTCTCGGCCGTAGAGTTTCTGATTACATGCCTGTCCTGGCCATTACAAAACCAAATCCAAAAAATATATTTGCAAAAAGAGAGGCAATGTTTCTGCCAGTAATGAGTGGTGATTCTTTCTGGGACCACACATCCGATAACAGTGTGCCTTCAACTGTACTTAAATGGCCAATGACATTCCAGCCAAAACAAAATAATGCCAGACTCTATGCAGGCCTTGGGGTCCCTGACATCAAGGGAGGACTCGGCAAGTATGCATTTTACACAACACGCAATGTGCCCAAGACAGAGGAAGGGCTTGATAAAGTTATCAAGGTAACACGTGATGGGAGTAAAATCAAGTCTTATATTTCTGGTCCTAATATAACCAAAGTCATGTCTCGAGATGCCGCAAAGGCAGATTTAAAGATAAATATAACTGACAATTCAAAAGCAGATATGACTGTGAACAATAAGAAACTAACATTGTCCTGCGGTGAATGGAGCGAATGGGTTGAGATTACATTTAAGCTTGGAATGATGAAAACAGTATCGGGCATAGTAAAATTCTTTTTAAATGCCATAGAGCCTGACTTTGAACTATATATGACAGCTGTGCAGATCAATCCAAAAGATCCGGCATTTGTCATTACCAGTCCTGATTCATACATCAAAGACCTGTCAGATAAACTGGGATATTTTTATACATTAGGCATGTCTGAAGATACAAAGGCCTTTGAAGAGGGCCGGATTGATGAAGAGACTTTTATAAGCATGTGCGATGAAATCGTTGATGAGCAGGAGCAAATGTTATGGCAAGAGCTGGATAAGCTGAAAGAAGGTCTGCTTGCTTTTGCCTTCTTCTCTACAGACAGAATCCAGCATATGTTCTGGGCAACAAGAGATCCTGAGCACCCTCTTTATGACAAGGAGTATGCTGATAAATACGGTCACGTTATAGATGATTATTACAGGAAAATGGATGTTATTCTCGGTAAGCTCCTTGAAAAAGTGGATGATAATACAATGTTAATGGTTTTTTCCGATCATGGATTTACTACTTTCAGAAGGAGTGTTCATTTAAACTCATGGCTTGTTCAGAATGGTTTTATGAAGTTAACAAAAGAGATAGCAAGTGATGACAAGGAAGGTGGACCACTTTTTCAGTTTGTAGATTGGAAAAATACAAGAGCTTTCTCACTTGGGTTTGGCAGCATCTATCTTAATCTTGAGGGAAGAGAAAAAAATGGAATTGTTAAAACTGGCAAGGAAGCTGAAGATGTCGCTGACAAAATTATTTCTGGACTGGTTCAATTAAAAGATCCTGACACTGATCAGCCCTCAATAAAAAAAGTATATAAGAGAGATGAAATCTACTCAGGAAACCAGTCATCTGATGCGCCTGATCTGGTTGTAGGTTTTGAAAACGGATACAGGGCTTCATGGCAAACTGCAATCGGGGGCGCACCCGCTATCTTGATGGAAGACAACCTGAAAAAATGGAGCGGTGACCATATCGTAGACCCCTCTCTTGTACCGGGAATTCTTCTTACAAATTTCAAACCCGGCAAAACTGAACCAAGCCTTATGGATATCGCTCCCACAGTTTTATCATGTTTTGGAATGTCCTCACCTGATATGAAAGGGGAATCATTATTATGAAATGCATACAGGTCAAGAGGACTTCGTTAGTGTAGGACAAATAATAAAAATACCCATTAGTTATATTTCCTAATGGGTATTAAAGTTATAATGACAGAGACAATATGTCTCTTATTTAGTGTAACGCAGTTTCCTGGTTGCCACCATTCCCGTTTCCATTATCGTTACCTTCTTTATAAATATCACATAATTCGTAATTCTTACTACACAGGAACACCGTCCTTTCAATATCCTGGCTGTTCATTTTTAAACAGTAACAGTTATCAAAAGGATCTTTGAGAATTGGACATAATCGCTTATCTGTTGTTATTTCCAGTGAATGTGTATCTAATTGCATATTAAGCAGTTAAATTGCAAGAGATATGCCAGAGGAAGAGATTATACAACGATTAATAATTTCATCAATAAATTAAGAAGTTAGGAAAGTGCAAAGATAAAAACTTTAACATTTTATTAATGAATAACAATAATTGCACAGGGGCAGGATGACACATTATTGTGTCATGTCGCAATTAAAAGCTAAGCTTCGCTATCAACAATATTGTATTCCTTGATTTTCCTATATATAGAGCGGCGACTTATACCTAACAAAGAAGCAGCCTTGGTTTTATTCCAGGCCACTTTTTCAAGGGCCTGAATGATAACCTGAGGATCATCAATATTGCTATTTCCCTGAAGTCCAACTTCATCCACAATAAAAGTCTTTATCTCAGGAGGGAGATGGTCAAGTGTAATAATTGATTGCTGGCAGAGAATAAATGAATGCTCCAGTGAATGCTCCAGTTCCCTAACATTACCGGGCCATGCATAGGCCATAAAGCTTTTCTGAACATCTGTAGAAACAGCAGTAATTTCCTTGTTAAATTTATTGTTGAATTTTTTTATAAAAAAATCGACAAGAAGAGGTATGTCTTCCCTGCGTTCCCTCAAGGGAGGAAGACTTATCTTCATTACGTTTAGACGGTAATAAAGGTCTTCCCGGAATTCACCCAATTTGACCTTGTCCGATAAGTTCTGATTTGATGCAGCTATTACCCTGACATCCACCTTCATTGTAGCGGAGTCCCCTACTCTCTCAAATTCCTTTTCCTGGAGGACTCTCAAAAGTTCGATCTGAATCTTTGGAGAAATATCAGCTATTTCATCAAGAAAAATGGTGCCGCCGTCAGCTAACTGAAAACGCCCTACTTTGTCCTTGATAGCACCGGTAAAGGAACCTCGCACATGACCAAACAATTCGCTTTCAAGCAGGTTTTCTGATAAAGCAGAGCAGTTTACTTTTACCATTGGTTTACTACCGCGGTTTCCCTTATAATGTAAGGCTTCAGCAACAAGTTCTTTTCCTGTCCCGCTTTCCCCATCAATGAGAACAGTAGTTTCAACATTATTTAATAATTCTATACGGGAATAAACCTCCTGCATTCTGCTACTTTTACCAATAATTTTATGGAATTGCTTACGCTCACCTAACTCTCGTTCCAGGTCGCTTAATCTGGTCTCATCTCTAATGACCATAATAGCTCCTGAAAATTTATTATGGCGATCAAGAAGAGGAGAAGAGGAAATTGACACTATCTGTCCTTTACGTCTTTTAAAGTGGCATTCCAATCCGCTTATTTCAGAAGGTTTTTTTGTTTTTATAGTATCCATGAGTAATTCGACACACTTCTTTTCACAGTTTGCATGTAAGACACTGAATTCATTTCCCACTGAGTCCCGTCCCAAACCACATATCCCCTTGGCAGACTCATTCACCTCAAGTATCTGAAGGTCTTTGTCAACCGATATGATCGCATCTTTTACATTTCTGAAAATTGCCTCAAGATTGGACCGGTATTTCTCTTTTTCATCTATTACTTTTTTGTGCTGCAGAGCCACATCAATTGCATGAAATAATGTATCCTTCTGAAGAGGTTTGGAAATATAATCAAAAGCCCCGAGCCGGATCGCCTCTGAAGCAGTTTCTATATTTGGGTATCCCGTAATCATAACTACCGGGCAGAGTAATTTACGTTCTTTGATTTCTCGTAACACGTCCAGACCGGTTTTGCCTTTAAGAATAATATCGGCAAATATAACATCAAAATCCGATACAGATATAAGATCTACAGCCTCATTAAAATCCTCGGCAGCAGCTACCTCATAACCTTCTTTAGATAAAAACTTCTTAAATGTAAACCGTATTCCTTCTTCATCATCGATAATAAGGATTCTAGCTTTCATTTTCTTCTCCATAAACAACGGGTAGCACAACCGTTATGCGGGTGTATTCTCCCTCATGACTGTCAATAAGCAGTTTTCCATTATGTTCATTAATAATACCGTGACTGATACTCAGGCCCAGACCTGTTCCAACATTATTCGGCTTGGTTGAGAAAAAGGGGTTTATAATTTTATCTATTATATTTTCTGGTATTCCTATTCCCCTGTCAAGAAACAGTATCTTGACAAATGGATTGTCATTTATTGCAATTTCTTCACATGTTACATCAAGCGTCTTATCATCATGGGTACCCGGAAATTTTTCATTCAAAGCGAAACGGGCATTACTTATGATATTCAGAAAAACCTGCTGTATCTGTTGAGGATGAACAGGAATTCCTAAAACTTTATTTGGAATATCCACATTTAAATGGATACCATCTTTTCTGAGCTGAGCCGAGGTAAGAGACATGGTATCAGAGAATATATCATTAAGAGACATCAAACTCTTTTCTTCTTTTCTGATTCTTGCAAAAGAAAGCAGGCTTCTGACAATGGTAGCAATCCTGTCTCCATCTTTTATGACACGTCGGGCCACACTGTCATCTCTTCCCTCGTCTTTGAATTCATCAATGAGTATTTGCGCATAATTCATTATGTTGTTAATTGGATTGTTAATCTCATGAGCAACTCCAGCTGCCAATTCGCCAATCGACGCCAGATGCTTGGTTCTGGTTGCACTGGCCTGCAGATTGGCTTTTTCAGTAATATCCCTTGCCAGTTCAATGACCGTTTTTATATTGCCTGATTCGTCTTTTATCGGAAATGACATAATATCCCATATTTTTCCCTCATCTGTTGTTATCTCAGATGACTCCTCTTGTCCTGTTTTAAAGCTTCTCATTGTAGGACAGTTCTCGCAGGGCGAAATGATATTACAGCACAGGCTGTAACAATAGTCTCCGGCAAGCTCGGATGTATTTTTCTTAAACAATGATGCAACGGCCTTATTTGCCCACAATATTTTGAGCTCAGGTGACAGCAGGAGAAGGTTGAAGGGAATTCCATCAAGCAATGTATTAAATTGCTGTGAAAGATTACGATATTTATTTTCACTTTTCTGGAGGGCATCAACAGCAATCTTACGCTCCGAGATCTCCTCTTTCAGTTTTTCATTGGCAGAGCTAAGTTCAATAGTCCTTTCATCCACTCTCAGCTCCAGATCATTCTTTGCTTTCTTAATCTCCTCCTCTGCTTTTTTACGGCTTGTAACATCCCTGGCAATATGGATCAGACCTATCAGATTTTTCTCTTGATCAAACCGGGGCATAGACCTGATTTCAATATACATGTTCAGATGAGGTTCAAATATTTCAAAGTTAGCAGGAAGACCGGTTTTTAAACAGTCACAACTTGGACAGCCAGTTGGAGGACAGTCTGTTCCATGGTAATACTCAAAACACTTTCTGGTCATTTTAGCTTTTAAAGTCGGTAGCTGGAGAATCTGTTCAGCTGCCTTGTTCGCATAAATTATATTAAAATCCTTATCATGAACAGTAACCATATCTGTAATAGCATGAAATGTTTCTTCCCAGTCATGCCTCGACTGTATAATGAGGTCCTCCATTTCCTTGCGTTTTGTAATTTCATGAAGGGTAAACTGTATTGCATTTTTATCTTTATATCTAAATGCAGATGCTGCCAGTTCAAGATATCTGTTCGCCCCATTTTCACTTGCAATTTTTACTTCCAGAGGATTGATTTTCCCTTTCTCCTTTTCTATACTGGCAAAGCTGTTCTGAACCAGTTCTTTATGATCGGGGTGTATGAAATCAATAAGAGACTTCCCAAACAATGCATAAGGTGATGAAGCATCCAGGAGGTCAGATCCAGCAGAATTCATAAAAATAATTTTATCTTCACACTGGGCGCCCATTGCAACCGGTGAAAATTCAATAAGGTCACAATAATCCTCGAAATTATTATGAAGTTCTTCTATGGTCTTGGATTTACTACTCATAATTGTCTCTGGAAGGTCGTTAGTATTGCTTATCAGAATATTATAATATTTTAAACAATATTATCTTTTTTAACAATAAAATATGAAATTTGTTAAAAAACGATACAACAAAATATAGCTAATTAGAGTCTGTCCATAAAGTGTCTTTTTTATTTTCGTCATGCCCGAAGTTAGTAATCGGGCATCCAGAACTTATTTAAAACACTGGATTCCCGCTCAACAGACTGCGGGAATGACGGCTCAATGTTTGAGTTTATGGACAGACACTATTTGACGGATAAGATTATAGGTCGCATATTTTGCTATATACAGGTTAACAGGATGAGTAAAGAATGAAAATGCAATATCACAGGATGTATCTGCTCAGATCCTCATCCCTGACAATGCTGTCAAGTTTATCTTTAACATAAGAGGCATCTATTGTAAGGTCCCCGTCTTTCCTGTCAGATGCATCAAAAGATATATCTTCAATAACTTTTTCCAGAATGGTGTGAAGTCTTCTGGCACCGATATTCTCAGTTTTTTCATTAACGATTGCGGCAGTTGACGCAATCTCCTCTATGGCATCATCAGTAAATGTTAACTTTACTCCCTCTGTCTCGATAAGAGCTACATATTGTTTTATAAGGGCGTTTCTCGGCTCCTGCAATATCCTGAGAAACTCATCCTTTCCAAGAGAATTAAGCTCAGCTCTTATGGGAAACCTGCCCTGAAGCTCAGGAATAAGGTCAGAAGGCTTCGATACACTGAAAGCCCCTGCAGTCAGAAAAAGAATATGGTCTGTTTTGACCGTTCCATGCTTTGTCGAAACAGTTGAGCCCTCAACAATAGGCAGCAGGTCCCTTTGAACACCTTCTCTTGAAACATCAGGCCCCTGGCTGGAACCCTTTGAAACAATCTTGTCTATCTCATCTATGAATATAATCCCGTTTTGCTCTGTTCTTTCTATTGCCTCTTTAACTACTTTGTCCATATCAATGAGTTTGCCTGCCTCTTCCTGATTGATAATCCTCAATGCCTCTGGAACCTTGACCTTTTTTCTCTTGGACTTTTCCGGCAGGAAATTCCCAAGCATATCTTTCAGATTAATCTCCAGATCATCCATTCCCACATTTGAGACAACCCCAAAGGGTACTACTTTTTCACGTACCTCAAGGTCAACATACCTGTCATCCAGCTTGCCTTCCTTTAACCGGTCTCTGAGTTTTTCGCGTGTTTCTGCATGCCTCTGCTCTACATCCGAAGGTTCTAATGCCTTTTCAGAGGACTGATCTTTCCGGGACCTTGGAGATGGTAATAATAGATCAAGCACCTTTTCTTCAGCAAGAGCACTGGCTTTTTCCTGAACTATTTCAACCTGCTCTGACTTTACCATGTTTAGAGCTAGATTCATTAGATCCCTGATCATGGACTCCACATCCCTTCCAACATACCCGACTTCTGTAAATTTTGACGCCTCCACCTTTACAAATGGTGCCTGGGCCAGCCTGGCAAGTCTTCTCGCAATTTCTGTTTTTCCAACACCGGTTGGACCTATCATAAGAATATTCTTCGGAAGGATTTCGTCCTTCAGATCATCAGATACTTGCTGCCTTCTCCAACGATTTCTCATTGCAATTGCTACCGCTTTTTTTGCGTTGTGCTGTCCTATTATGTATTTATCAAGCTCTTCAACTATTTTTCTTGGTGTAAGATTATTCATCAAGCTCCTCAACATTAATTTCTTCATTGGTATATATGCATATCTTTGATGTTATTTTCATGGCTTGTTCAACAATTTCCCGGGGATCCATCTGTGTATTATCCAGTAAGGCTTTAGCGGCAGATTGAGCATAAGGCCCTCCTGATCCAATTGCGGCAATTCCGTCTTCAGGCTCCAGCACATCACCTGTTCCTGAGATAATAAAGGAATGCTCTATATCAGCAACTATAAGAAGCGCCTCAAGCCGCCTCAACATTTTATCTGTTCTCCATTCCTTTGCAAGTTCTACCGCTGCTCTTGTTATATTACCGTTGTATGATTCAACTTTTTCTTCAAATTTCTCAAAAAGGGTAAATGCATCTGCTGTGGCACCGGCAAATCCAGACACTATTTTATCTTCATACATTTTCCGTATTTTTTTAGCATTGTGTTTCATCACGGTATTTCCAAGAGTTACCTGCCCGTCTCCGGCAATTGCCACTTTACCGTTTTTTCGTACACAAAGTATTGTTGTTCCTTTAAACATGGGCTTTAAACTCTTTCTTCTCTAAAAAACATTATCATTTTTATAATTTCACAAAGTCAAACAGCATAATACAATTCATTCTGACTTCTGCCCTTTTTTTGCCATGGGATGGGCCTTATCATATACCTCGGCCAAATGACTTATATCCACATGTGTATATTTCTGTGTTGTGGAAAGGGATGAATGTCCAAGTAGCTCCTGGATAGACCTCAGATCCGCACCTTCATGCAGCAGGTGAGTTGCAAAAGTATGCCTTAAAGTATGAGGACTGAACTCCCCTTTAAGATTAATCACTCTACTGTAAAATAATAATATACGCCTTACGCTTCTCTGTGTCAACCTGCCGCCGCGGCAATTCAGAATCAGTGCAGAGGACTTTTTCTTTAATGAAATTCTTTCAGGAAGATATTCCTGAATGGCTGTCATCGCCTTTGAGCAATCGGACAATCCGCTCCTTCCTGCCCTTTCCCTTAACCCTGATCAGTGACTCCTTCATATCAAGATCACCGATATCCAGCGAAGTCAATTCAGATACTCTGAGACCTGATGAATAGAGAAGTTCAAGTATGGCCTTGTCCCTGGTCGGTCCGAATGTATCTCCATTAGGAGAATCCATAAGTAAAAATACCTCATCAATAGTCAGAAATTTTGGCAGAGACTTGGGGACCTTGGGACTGGAAACCAGTTTAGCTGGATTTTTTTTAATATATCCCTCCCTGTGTAAATATTTAAAAAATGACCTTACGCTGGCAAGTTTTCTTGAGATCGAGGATTTCATTAACTTTTTATGATGAAGTGATGCAAGAAAGCTTCTGACATCAAGATTGTCAACTTCTTTTGGCTTTTTTTCAATAAATCCCGAAAATTCCTGCAAATCCTTCTCATATGCCCTTACTGTATGAGAGGACACGCCTTGCTCTATATTCAGGTAACCAACGAATTTTTCAATATATTTTTTCATAATTACAGTATATTAAGTTGGAGATAATGGAGTTTGCCATTATTCTACACTAAAAGATCATAATAAGACGTTAATTGGGCACATTGGAAATTCAGTACATAAAAGCAAAAAACTATTTGCGCATCTATACTTATATGATTTTTTAATATCCTGTATTAGTATTTTTTATTTGACAATAAAAAATACTTAATTGTAAGATAAATAGACTTAATCCATTTTTCTTTCATTTTTTTTACAGTCAACCCTGATTCATAAACAGTGCTTTCGAAGAGGCGTAACGCACTTTACTGTATGAAATCATTATACATATATAGCACTGTTCAAACAATATACAAATAGGAGGACAAAAAATGCGAATACGTAAAATAAACAATGTACTATCAATATTTGTGATATTATCACTTTTTATCATGGGAGGAAGCGTTGTTCAAGCACAAACAAATATTCCACCTACGGTAGATGCGGGAATTGATATTACTATTTCTACAAATGATGTTGCCACAACCACTTTATATGGCTTTGTTACTGATCCGGACAATACGGGTTTTCTCAAATGTGCATGGGAAAACAACTTACAACAATTAACACCTTTGAAGGATGTCGTAAATAGTTTATGTACGGTGGAACTAAGCAGTTTAAATAATCCAGAAGCAGGAACTTATACGTTGATTCTCTATGGTCTTGACGGGAGTATAGTAGCTTCGGATTCTATGATATTGACATTAGTGGATAGTAACAGCGGGCCAATTGCAAATGCCGGAGCTGACATTACTATTACAACCGACCAGATTGATACAACCATACTTCAAGGGACTATTATAAATACTTACAACAATGACCCTCTCAGATGCGCATGGTATGAAAACGAAATTATGCAGTTAACTACTATATTTGATGTTGGACCAAACGGCGAATGCCCCCTGGATTTAAGCCAATCCCTGCAAACGTTTGAAACGGGTTCATACACGCTGGTTCTTTATGGAATAGATGATAGTGTAATATATTCAGATACTATGATATTAACGATAATCCCGCCCATCAATAATCCGGCGACTGTAGAAGCGGGATCTGATCTTGTAATTACTGCTGACGAAATTGAAACAACCACGATTTATGGCAGTGTTACTGATCCGGATAATACCGGCACGCTTTTATGTACCTGGGAAGACCAGGATTACAATCAATTGACTCCGTTAATGGTTGTTGAGAATAATACATGCCCGCTGGATTTAATCAATGCTTTCACTTTATTTGAGGTGGGAGAATACACCCTGACTCTTTATGGATTAGACGGTAGTTTCATATCATCAGATTATATGACATTAACGATAGTAGAGCCTAACATTGCGCCCGTAGCTGATGCTGGAAGTAATATTAGTATTTCAACCGAAGAAATGGACACAATTATAATTCAGGGCCTGGCATCAGATGCTGATGGTGATCCACTGACTTGCCTCTGGACGGACGGATTGAATACACTGCTGGATATTTCTATAGGCACCAGCAGTGTCTGCAACCTGGATTTGAGTACAGTATCATTTGACATTGGAACACATAGCCTGTTTCTTGAAATCAGCGACGGCGATAAAACATCTGTTGATGAAATGATATTGACTATAGACAACTCTGCGCCTCATGCAGCTCCGGGTGGAGGAGGAGTCTATGAATTTGGTACTGATGTAGTGCTGGTAGGAGATGTATCTGATTATGATGGTGATTGGCTGCATTATGAATGGCACGGATCTGGAGTAATCTGTTCCGGTGATATCCAGACAGTTGCAGAGGGAACTCCAGTTGTACTCCCTGATTGTGTTCTATCAAACCTGAGCCTTGGAACACACACCATCACACTTAGGGCAGATGATGAATTGAATGTACCTGATAGCAAGAGTGTTACGGTTAAAGTGGTAGATACTACAGTCCCGACTTTAAAACCTGTTGCAAGTAAATATCTCCTTTGGCCACCAAACCATGTTATGGTAGACATTGTTATTGAGTCAAACGCGAGTGACAACAGCGGGCAGCCGGTTACATTGAGCGCAGTAGTTACAAGTAATGAACCAATAGAAGGTTTGGGTGATGGAGATATGTCCCCTGACTGGACAGCGCTGTCAGTAGATCAGACTGCGGGAACAATCAGCCTGCAGCTCCGTCGTGAACGTTCGGGAAGCGGTAACGGCAGAACCTATACCGTAACCTTAACAGCAACTGATAATACAGGTAACTCTAGTGAAACGACTGTAAATG
>PVMK01188243.1_pt1 | contig 20183 bp, 15 predicted proteins | sample 1853481 | NCBI WGS metagenome assembly PVMK01 (sample SAMN08533507, study PRJNA380276) | Marine sediment metagenome, whole genome shotgun sequencing project. | reverse complement strand
ATCAGCAAATACTTCCCATTCACCAGTCGACTTTCCATTTTCATCGAAAGGGGCAAAGCAAACTATAAAACCAGACATTGGATAAGGAGCCCGATCCGTTGATCCATGAAAGGCGACAAAGGCTCCATTATTATACCTCTTAGGGAATTGATTTCCATGATAGAACATCACATCCATAGGTGCCCAATGCCCTGGAAACCCTATCGATGGCAGATCATATTCGCTAGCCTTACCAACAATCTTTCCATCACCGCCATAGCCAGGTTGAAGTACATTTTTCTTTTGAATCTGATCATAATAGGCATAGGGCCATCCATAATTTGAACCGTTGGTTACTTTCATGAGTTTTTCCGAAGGCAATACGGCTGCCTGCCACGCTGTAAAGATGTCCGGAAAAATAGTATGAAAATTATCTATTCCATTCCCTACGGCGTAAAGGCTTTGGTCCTTTGGGTTCCATTCCATTCCAACGACACTTCTAATTCCGGTAGCGAATTTATAACCATCTTCTTGGGTCAGACCGATTTTGTCAGCGTCGAACCGCCATATTCCGGCATGATTTTCCAGTTCGGGGCAAGGGTCAATGCCTTTCCCTCCCGGAATTCCAACGGGGCCATAGTTTTCCTTATCCTGACATGCATCAGAAGGGCTTCCAAAGGGCACGTACATGTTTCCTTTGTCATCAAACGCAACTGGTTTCGTTGTATGCCAGTTTCTACCCACTTTGGGATTCATATCCGTCAGTACCACTTCGGTTTCACTTGTGGGAACCAGCTCGCCCCGCATCAATTTGTTCCGGTATATATTTTTTTTGGTACTTACATAAAGATATCCGTTATGAATGGTAATACCTGTGGCCGAATTTCCCTTGTCGATATAATTTCCAAAATGAACAATACTATCCGCCTTGCCATCATGATCGTTATCACGAAGGGCGATAGTTCCCTTTCCATTTTCAGAACGGCCTAATTGCGCGTAAATATCGCCATTGTCGCTCACAGTGATATGCCTTGTGCGCCCAATACTGTCAACAACTGTCAGTGCCTCAAAGCCTCCCGGTAGGTAAAGCCCTCCATTCACATCATCAGCGAGAGGAAGCAATTTTTCTGTTTTCGTGGCACATTGAACAAACGTTATCAACAAAAGTGCGGTTATGAGCACTTTGAAAATATTCAACATCAGTTTCCTAAAATCTAAGTTCATATTCGATTCTTTATTTAAACAATCAATTTTTTTCGAATGGTTTTGCGGCTAGCCCGTTCAGGTCCCATACCACCTTGCCGGCCCTTATGGTAAGCTCCGCCTCCAGTTTTTTATCGCCCTTGATGCTGTTGTTCCCTGCATCGATGAACCCGAACTCACCGCTCCTGAGCGACAAGATAGCGATGTCCGCTACGGTCCCGGGGCTCAGGTTACCGAGGTCGTTCCGTTTGATGGCCTTTGAGGGGTAATAGCTCCCCCGTATTAGGACCTCTTTCAGTGGCATGCCCATGTTCAAGTATTTTGACATCACGTTCAACATGTCCTTCATTCCTGCGTTCATACTGAACCGATGAAGGTCGGTGCCGAACGAATTAGGCCAAAGACCTTGCTCCAATGCGGGAATCGCCTGATCGAACCAGAAACCCGCCCCACCATGTCCAACATCGAAGAGGATGCCTCTTTCTTTTGCTTCTAGTACGAAAGGGAGCAACTTTCCTTTTTCATCTACTACGGGCATCCGTTCACTGATAATTTCGAAGGAATGAGTAATGATGTCTCCTGGCCTCATATGATCAAGCTGATCTTCCAAGGAATATTCGGGCAAATGACATTCAACAAAAAGAGGACGCCCCGTTTTCGAGGCAGTTTCTACAGCTCTATCGAAAGGAGCCCAACTTTCTCCATTAAAGTGGCCAATCTTAACTCCCACGATGATATCAGGGTATTCCAAAATCATTTCAGAAGTCTTTTCAACATCCATTTCATTAAGGTCATGCCGAGCGGCCTCAATTTGAGAAAGGTTGATTTCAGTTCCACTTATTCCATTAGCGGCAATATTCAAAAAGGCCAATACCCGGGTCTTCGATTGGTCAATGACCTGTGACTTGAACTGGGGAAAATTCTGCCATCCTGAAGTACCGGCGTCCACTACTGTAGTGACACCTGATTTAAAACTAAAATTGTCAGGTGACAAACTGTTAAAACCATTAGCGAATTTACCAGGTCTAGGACCCACAAAAACATGGGTATGAGAATCTATCAGACCTGGGAGGACATAAAGACCCGTTGCATCAATTACCTTTTTCGCATGTTCATCCGATATGTGCGCGGCTACCTGAAGTATTTTTCCATTGGATATCGAAACATCCGAGATGGTGTCTATATTATTCTTTGCGTCGAATACGTGTCCATTTTTAATTAGAATGTCTATTTCCTGAGCCTGAAGGTACAGTGTTACAAAGAACAGTGTCAGGCCAATAGTGTTCCTTAGAATTTTGAAGTTGAATATTTTCATTGTTATATTAATTGATTGGAATCCAGTTATTCTCTAAAATCTTTCGCCGCTATCCCGTTCAGGTCCCATACCACCTTGCCGGCCCTTAAGGTAAGTTCGGTCTCCAGTTTTTTATCGCCCTTTACCCTTATCTTCCGGACATCCAGAAAACCAAAATCGCCATTCCGCAAGTTGAAGACTGCTACATCCGCTACGGCGCCGATACTCAAATTCCCCAGGTCTGTTCTATTGATAACCTTTGCTGGAGCCCAAGTGGCACGATAAATAGCATCGGTCAATGATATGCCTAAAGCCATGAATTTAGATATGGTATTACTTAAGTCTTTCATTCCAGAGTTCATACTCTGTGTATGTAGATCACTACTTATCACATCAGCCTTAAAACCTTGTTTCGTAGCGGGAACAGCTTGTTTCCAAGTGAATGCACCTCCTCCATGACCCATATCAAAAATAATACCTCTTTTCTGGGCTTTCAAAATAAATGGTTTCAACTTTCCATTTTGATCTACTATGGTCTCGCGTTGATCAGGCCCATTTGAATAAGTATGGGTAAAAATATCACCAGGTCTTAGGTGCTCCATAAAAAGTGCCTCGATGGAATTGGGAGGATCATGTTCCCCAAAATCTACCATTACGGGCACCCCTGCCTTTTTACCTGCCTCAACGGCACGGTCCACCTGTGTAAAGTCGCCCCAATAATGAGCCGCCTTTATCCCCACTAGGATATCGGGATACAGTTTCTGGATACTGTAGGCAGTCATTTCCGGATTCATATCCGTAACATCCTGTTCCTCAAACCTGCTCTTCATTCCTGTGCCTACAATATTGAGTAGTGCCAGTACCCTCGTCTTCGACTTATCTATTGTCTGTGCTTTGAACAACGGGAAGTTCCTCCACCCTGACGAGCCAGCATCCACAACCGTGGTCACACCTGCCCTAAAAGTAAATCCATCCGGCATCACACTGGTAGCCCCATTCGCAATGTACGCACCTGCTTCGTTCCCCATGAAAACATGGGTATGCATATCGATCAGACCGGGAGTAACATAAAGCCCTGAAACATCGATTGTTCTAACAGCCTTACCCTTGTGGATACTCTGAGCTATTTCCGCAATCTTTCCATCGGCTATAGCAACATCCATTTGGCCATCGATATTATTTTGTGCATCAATAAGGTGACCGCCTTTTAGTAAAATATCATATTCCTGCGCTTCAATGCCAAAAAATGATGTCAGCAAAAATAATAATACAATAAAGGGTCTTTGAAGACTTTCTATTTTAGACATACTTTAAATAGTTAAATTAGGTTTTCACTATCAAGTGGCCAATGGTGGACCTCCAGGGACCACTATCCTCTTGTGAGATTTACTATACTCCGAACGCTTGGCTGTGAACTTAGCTGTAAGGTACTCTCCCAAAAAAACGGATCCATAGAGTATATCGCCGTCCTGCTTGGCAGAAAACCAGTAGCTGATCCTGTCTCCGGGTATCCGGTAGGTGCTCCGTAGCTTTATATCACCGTTCTCAACCATACCAACTACTTCCTGGGTGGAAAAATCGCTCTGGTGCGAACCGCTTACCCAATTGCCTTTCTGTTCCAGGAAGAGGTAATGCGTGCTCTTGCTCGTGAAGAATTTCATCTCCACTTTCCAATGGCCCGTGATGTCGACCCCTGCCGCTGCCATATCGTCCGAAATCGGTTCTCGCTTTTGAGAAAGAATTTCGCGAAGTCTGTTCGCCACAATCTTGGCATTACCGGGGCGCATCTGGCTCGGTGTGATGTTGATCGACGTCTTGCCATCTTTCGAGCGGGCTCCTATTGCTATCCTGGGCTTGTTCCGTGCAACTATCTCGGCGACTTCCTCCCCCGTTATGTGTAACATATTGGGGTCCCAGCTTATGTTCAGCCTTGGGGTACGGTTAGAGAGTCCCTTGGGCTCAGACACCGTAGTGGTCACCCCGGGGACCTTCGTCACCTTATTGGAAATCTCGTCCAGCCAAGAAAGCCAAGTGGCCCATTCGTCCTTATGGTTTCTGGTCGTCCACGCCTCGACTGCCGCCAACATGCCCATCATTTCTTCCTTTCCTACCTTGTTGTCCCTCCCGGGACCGTGATGCGGAGAGCTTGCTTGCCATGCCGACATCAGCAAATCCTTGTCGCCCAAAAGGAGACCTGCGCATTGCGGACCGCAGATCGCTTTGCCCCCGCTATAGGCGACCACAGTGGCGCCTCGTTCCAAATGTACACACGGAATCGTCAAGTCCTCCGCCGCCGCGTCCACAAGCACGGGTATGTCTTTTTCCTTGGCTATTTCAGCGATCACCTCGAGAGACAAGGGCTGGCCCGTAGCTGAATTACCGTCGGAATTGACATAGATCATCGCTGTTTTGGGGCCTATGGCCGACCTGAGCTCCTCCGGCGAATCTATCGATATCATGGTCACCCCAACATTTCTGATCGCATGGTCGTACACGTTGCGCGAGTAACTCGGTGAGATTACTTCGGTCTTCTCAAGGCCCGTAAGATTGGGTATCCTGAGAAGCTTTTCAGGGTTGCCGCCTGTTACACAGGCTGCGGTCACGTGCTTCATGCCAGCGGCGCATCCCGCCGACACCATGCCCCATTCTGCCTTGGTCAATTCCGAAAGCCTTCGACCGATTCCGAAAGCGAGCTCGTCGTATTGGACGAAATAGCCGGAAGAGGCCTCGATCGCCTTCAATACCTCTGGACGCTCGGTGGAGCCCCCTAGAATAGTAAAGGTGCCGCGGCAGTTGATAATCGTCACCACACCGATCGAATCATAGATGGCTCCATCGCCAATCATACCCTCGTCGGTCGATGGCAATGAAACCACATCAAGTGTACTGCCGAATAAAAAATCGCTGGCAAATAGACTGCCCGCTATGGGAACAACCCCCAATTGTTTAATAAGGTCCCTACGTTTCATAATCTTATTGAGTTTATTGCAATTTAACAAAAAAATAGATAAAGTGTCAATATTACTCATAAATTATTGATTTTTATCTAACCAGATCCCTTGGCTGTCATGATAATACCCACTTTGTGTCAAAAACTTGTTCCAAACTATATGCGAAGAGCACATCTTTAACAAACAAACATATGGAATCTAAGAATAAGCAGTAAAATCTTATTGTTAATCACCCCAAAATATGTATGTAGCAGTATTATCCGGACCCATTCGTGCAATTACATCATTAAAATCGGTCGAATTATGTGACTCACTAAATATCGCCATTTTCTCTAGTTTTTTGTTGATGATTCGTTTACTATATTCGACTCTATTCAAACCAAAACTAAATAAGAGTATTTACTAATGCTTACAAAAAACCGTAAAGAATAAAGGTTTTACAGTATTTTTTATAGAAACGAAACGCCAACTTCGACAACTTAATTCTCTATATTAAAGGAGGACCCAATTCAAATCCTCCCATTTAATTTCTTCACCTCTTCACCAATCTTCCTCTGGACAATCTTCCCATAACTCTGCTGCGTAGTAGCCATCTTAGAATGACCTAATAGTTTTACTAGTGAATTACAAACATAGGATGTTGAATAGCTTTGGGATTGTTTAACGGTTAACGTATGTTGTCGTGCTTGTGGCACGGCTGATTATCCGCAGGACAATCATATAGTAAATATATTACTTTTGTAATTATGACCAGATAAGCATGCAACATACATATTGTTAGCGAGTCGTTGTTTTATTGCGCACTGATTGTTACGTTTTGTGCCGTTTGAGATTGTCTATTTTGCCAATCAGAGATTGATCTTTATAAAATTTCCCTTGCCAAGTATTTTTTTCAGCTAGCTTTTTATCAATTTTCGCAACAATTTCAAAATTCTTAAGTCCGTTCCATTTGGGAGCAATCAATAGCTCTTGAGGAGCTTCACTCACAAAACGTTCAATAATGATGTCGGGACGTAATAAACCCACAAAATCTGTAATAAAATCTATATAACTTTCAGAAGTAAATAAGTTGAAGTTTCTTGGATTTTGTTTGTATTGAAACGCCATTATTGATTGTTTTACAATTTGTAAATGATGAAGCTTTAAGGTGTCAATAGGCAATTTAGAAATTTCTATAGCGTGGTTCAACAAATCTTCCTTTGTCTCACCTGGTAAGCCTATTATTAAATGAGCACCAAGATGAAAACCTTTATTTTTACAAATTTCATAAGTAGCTTTTGTTTCTTCATGAGTATGACATCTATTAACGTTTTTTAACGTACTGTTTAAAGTACTTTCAACGCCAAACTCAAGAGAAATAAAATATCGTTTTGATAAAAATGATAAGTAATCAATAATTTCCTCGGAAATACAATCAGGTCGGGTACCAACAACTAAACCTACAACATTAGGCACACATAAAGCTTCTTCATATATTTTTTTAAGCGATTTAAAATCAGAATATGTATTTGTATATGCTTGAAAATAAGCTAAATATTGTTGAGATTTATATTTTTTAGCAAATCTACTTATACCTTCTTCCAGTTGCTGTTTTATACTTTTTGTAGGTTCACAATAATCAGGATTAAAGGTGCTGTTATTACAGTAGGTACAACCACCATAGCCCTTAGATCCATCTCTATTAGGACAAGAAAAACCAATATCTAATGATATTTTTTGCACCCTCTCTCCAAACGTTGATTTAATGAATGAAGAGTAATCTAAATAACGTTTACCTGTAAATTGCATCTTAAAAAGTGTAAACTATGTCTCTTTAACTTTGTAAAGGATGTCCCTTTATCGTACCCTAATGCTTGCTAACGGTTTGAATATTGCGTGTTTGGCATTTTAACGATTCAATTTTTCAATTTACTTCTATGTTTATTTATTGCTATCATCTTCATTATTAGCACTATCTGCCAAATGCAATATATTTTTTGTTAGCGGTTGTTTTTCCTTTCCAGAATTTCTTCCTGTAAAATATCATTAATTGATTGTTTTGCTCCTTTTAGTAAATATACTCTTGTTCCGAATTCTCTTGCATATTTATTTTTAATTTCTCCAACAAAAATTATTTTTTCAAAAAGAGGCATTTCTTGTTCTCTGTTTTTATCTGAATCAGAGCTTTCTTTTACCAAAATCACATTTGTAATTTTCATTTTATCAAGTGGATACCAGTTGATATAGTCTGCATTCATTGAAACTGCTTGTGTGAATTTTTGATTGGAATAAAAATTGATTGCTCCCGCCTGACCATAATTATCGCAATGTATTAATGTGCTCTCTTTATTTGCAATGCTGTCAAAAGCAATATCTATAATACCAGCTAACTCACTCCACCCTATCATATCTGCAAAATCCTGAGGTAGAGAGTGGTTTTTTCCATCTTCCCATCTAAGTAATCCAATACGTTCAAATGAGTCTGTTTTTTCTACAATTTTATCCGGTGATAATACTGGTAAAACAAACTCTAATATTGGCATCATAATTACTATCGGAATAAGAACTACAATGGGACGAAGATATTTTAGCCATCCCTTAGCTAATAATTTCTCTAAATACACCGTGCCAAAAGCAAGTAAAATTGGGTATAAGCCAATAGCATAATATCCTTTCGCTTTGAGAAAAGTAAAGATTGAAATTGTAAAAATATACGACCAAAAGAAGATTTGATATTTCCTGAATGGAGCATACTTAAATAAAGAAATAAATGAAAGAATTAGAACAAATAAAGCGCCTACAAAAAACAAAAGTTGTTCTTTCAAAAAATCAAAGCGATTTACGTTTACAAGTTGTGTTTCAGCAAGTTCATTTAAGTGATGCAAAACCGGAAAATCATTATTATACTGCCAAATTAAATTGGGAGAAACAATAATAAGTGCTCCAAATAATGCAAGGTAAAAATGTTTATTGAGAAATACTGTTCGATGCTTGGTAATCAATAAAGCAGGCAATAATCCGAGTAGCAAAAATGTAATGTTATATTTATTTAAAAACCCGAGAGCAAAAGTAATCGAGGCAATATACAACCACTTGTTGTTTGCTGAATTAATAAATTTAATTAAAGTATAAAACACTACTGTCCACAAAAGAAACTCTAAGGAGTTTGGTTGATACAGTGTATTTAAACGTAATAAAACAGAAAATGTAACACAAACAGAACCTAAAATTAGCGCGAATAAACTTCCATTAAGTTCTTCAATTGTCTTCCAAACAATTACCATTGTTAAAACGCCAAACAGTGCAGGAACAAATTTTATTAATAAAACATAATTTCCTAAATGAAGAATAAGGTATGAAATCCATGCAGTTACGGGAGGTACCGAAGAATACCCCCAAGCCAGATGCTTTCCAAGATCAAGATACAAATATTCATCACGATGCAATTCGTAACCAGCATCTATTGCAAAGTACTGAATCACGAATTTCAATAAAATAAACAGACTAAGTATAATGCTTCTTTTTGTCATGCGAATTCTAATTTTAAACAACCGCTAACTCATTATATCCACACAAATATACACGTTTATAAGTGCTATTTTCCGTATAAAATTAACTCTGGTTGTTTTTATCCCAAAATAAAACACCCCAAACTAATAGTTCAGAGTGTTAATTTTTCATTCAACCTCCTCATTTCCTCTCCAACCTTCTTTTGAATTATCTTCCCATAACTTTGCTTTGGTGAAGTTGGGGCGTAGCGGCTGAATTCTAACTTTGCATTTTGTTAATTAGCTCTGGAAGTATTTAACGTTTCGCTTTAAACGCATTTACAAGTTACTTTTATATTTTTGGTTTCAATTCGCATTACAATTATTTTATTGTAAAACCGCTAAAGCCTTGATGCAATTGCGTTTGAGCCTGTTAGCGGGTCGTTATTGTATTTCTTCAAACATCTGTCTTACTATTCATTTTGAGTTTCCAATTAAATAATGTTTCTGTCTCGCCAATTTTAATAAAATTATTCTTTTTAAGTACTCTGAAAGACGCAATATTTATTTTGTCAGTTGAGGCAATTATTGATTTTACCATTGGTTGCGTTTTAGTCCATTCAATAATTCCACTTACAACTTCAGTCATAAATCCTTTGTTTTGAAATTCGTCATAAGTTCCATAACCAATTTCTATTTCTCCGATTGCGTTTGGTTCGCCAACTATACATAAATCGCCTACCATTTTATTGTCAAATTTTGAAATTGCTATCCAAAGCGTTGAATACAAATAATTTTTAGTTTTGTCCGCTACATTTGGAAGAATTGTTTGTTCAATCGCTTCTTTTAGTTCTGGTGAAATTTTTCTTGAAGTTTCATTCAATTTCAGTTCTATCTCCAAAGAATTGTCGCACTTTATATATTTCACTAACTGTTCATAAGTCAATGGTTTTAAAATAAGTCTTTCAGTTTCTATCATTTTTTCCTAGTCTGTTTTGTAGTTTGAGTCAGTTTCCCACAATGCCCGATAATGGTTTAATTAGCTTAGGAATTAGAGAAAAACATCTGCTTCAAACTCTGCTCTACAAGCCGTATGAAACCTATTTATTGTAGGATGTTCTTATTCTTTCGTCAAATATTCAATTGCTTTTTCAAGTTGTGTATCAATTCCATTCAATAAATCCTCTTTGTTCCAATCAACTATAATATCAGGAATAACCCCAATGGATTCTAAAATTTCATTTTTAGAAGTTCTAGTTTGCTGGTTTGGATAAACAAAAAGACCTCCATCAGAAAGCTCTATAATCTCCATAGTTACAACTTTACCAGCCGTTCGCTGACCAATAATTGTAGCACGACTAATTGCTTTCATTGCTCCTGAAAACTCTTCGCTAGACGAACTGCTTAATTCGTCAATGAGAATTACTACTTTACCTTTATATGGTTTTTTTACTGGATTTAAATACACTTTTTTTACATCATTTCTACGTTGATATCTCCAAAAAAGAGTACGTTCACTAACGAATTGCTCTGCTATAGTTCTTCTTGTAACAAAATCGCCTCCAGGATTTCCTCTAATATCAATAATCAAATTTGGATATTTATTATATTCAGAAATACTACTCACAATTGAGTCCAACAAAACAGGCAAAAAAACGTCAAAATGAATATATGCAATATTATCACTAATAACTCTTTTATCAAGAGAAGCATACATTGGTGGTAATGAAGGAATAAAAGTAACCTTCTCATTACTTCTATTTTCAAGTTGAAGTGAAAGTTTGTGTTCATTACTATTGTCATCACTATACACAAAAGTAACCGTATCTCCAGGCGTACCATAGAGTTCTCCAATAATATTTTCTGTGCTTAGTAAATTGATATGAATATCATTAAAAGGTGGATTAGGGTCTTTTCTTTTTTCTTCTATAAATGAATTGATAGTTTCCCCGTTTACTTCTAATATTCTATATCCCGTTTTAATACCAGCTTTAAAAGCAACTGAATTCTCCTTCACAGCTATTATTATTGCTTCTTCATTAATTAATCGTAAATCTATACCTAGGGAGCCATCAAGAAATAGTTGAGGTGATCCTATCTCTTCTTTATAGTCCACAGGAAGTGCAAATAAATGTGAAACATTCAATTTAAAAAGCATTTGATTTAGATAATGATACAGAGAATCATTTTCTTTGCAAGATTTAATTATTGGTTTGTAATAATCATATTCGGCCTGCCAATTAAGCCCATTAAATGTCCCATCAAAATATTCTGTATTTATTGTTTCCCAAACGAGATCAAGAATTTCTATATTTTGAATCTCATTATTTTGACCTTTGCATGAGCACAAAAAGCATATTATTGTGGCTATAGTTAAAATTACTTTTTTCATTTTTATTAGATTTATTGTGGATACGTTATTAAAAGAATTGCCACTTGAATAGCATCGTACAAAACATGCGCAATTACAAGGGGTAGTAAACGTCTGTATTTGAAGAAAAAGAAACCTGACACTAAACTTTTAGTAGCTATTGTAACTATTCCATAAGATCCCTGGCTCCAATGTGCAAATCCCATAATTAAGGCACTGATTATTATAACTGAAATTATCCATACCTTTTTATTTGAGAATTTCCATAAACTGGTAAGTACAAAAATCCGGAGAAGTTCTTCGTATAAAGCGACACCAATCCATAAAACCGGTCCAAACCATAATATCAATAATATTGGGTTTTTCCTCATATCTAACATCAACCCCAACATTTCCATATTTGGATTGAAGCTTAATACATTTGAAAGTGTTAATCTTTCTACATAGAAAAAAATAAAATAGATGGATGTTAAAAACAACCCCCATAAAATATCAGTTGTCCATTTGCCTTTACCTGAATTAAAATCGGATAGCTTCTCTTTTAAAAAATATTTTTTAATAAAATATAAAGCTGCAATGCTTAGACCTCCAAAAAGTAAGGGATAGGCAATTAGTTCTACAGATGCAAAACCAGATGATTGATGATCTCTAAACCATACTATCATAGCAAAAGGGATTAATACAATAATAGATAGTGCGAATAATGTTTTAAATGTTTTCATTATAATTGCTTTTAAAAATTCATTGCAATGTTTACAATTATTATAAAAAAAGGCTGACTGCCTTATCGGGAAGCAAAAAATAATAAATGAATAAGAATGATATTAAGTTACTTACAGGACATAGACCCAATAACTGATAAGATCAATTGTTTGATATAAAATACTTGCAAATATTAAAGGATAGACTCTTCGGTATTTAAAATAAATAAAGCTTGACGCTGTTAATATTAAAAACCAACTAATTACTCCGGGTGTACCAATATCAATATGAACGAAAGCACCTAATAATGCCATGCCAAAAATAGAAACCCAACTCCAGAATTTATTTGAATTTAATTCCCAAAGATTATTTAAGATAAATGCTTGAGAAAGCGCAATAAAAATTTCTGTAAGCCAAACAAAAGGAATTAATAGAAAAATGATATACTCATTATTTGAGAATATTTCATTTAATGTGTTTGAAATTGATGTCTTATCTATGTCGACAATAAACCAATGGTTAAAGGTAACTTCACCAAGTTTAAATACAAAAAACATAACAATTAAGAGTAAAAAAGAAATTGAAATATCCAGTAGTATAGATCCTTTTTGTGATATAAAAACTTTTAGTGAATTTTTTAGAAGATATTTATTTGTAAAGTAAATAACTAAAAGGCCTAAAAACGTATAAAGCATACTCCCTCCAAATAACCCATCAATTGAAAGGTCTGTCTTATCCATTATTTTTTCTATAATAGCGACCAAATAAATCGGAAATACCACAATTAATATGGCTATAATATTACGAGTCGACCTTTTCATTTCTATATTTTGTTGGTGTTAATCCTGTCGATTTTTTAAAAGCTGTATTGAAGGCAGAAAGAGAATTATAACCTACTTCATAAGCGATTTCCGATATTTTTAATCCTAAAGAATCAGATAAAAGGTGTTTAGATTCTTTAATACGATAAGAACCTATGAGTTCAAAAAAAGTCTGTTCTTTATTTTCATTTATTACCTGAGATAATGCATGAGTATTTGTTTTTAATAGTTTAGTTAGTTTAGCAAGTGATAGGGTATTATTTTTAAAGATCATATCTTTTTCTAATAGATCCTCAAGTTCTTTTAGGATTCTTTGATTTTCCTCAAAATCTAGGCCTGTGTGTTTATATTTGGAGCTAGATAAATTAATAATATATCCTTTATTGAATATCGTTGTTATAGAAAAATATACTAATAACCCGTAAATAATGACATCAGATATAGAGGGAAACCCTGCTACTTCATTTAGTAAACCAGTAAACCATATAGCTAATAAAAACATGCTAATATTATTGAGTTGATTTTTTATATGTTGTTTATCTGGGATATGGAGTTCAGAATAATAAATTGTCAATGAAAGGTAAATTATATATTGTAATAAAATTGCTCTGTAAAAAACCCGCAATACGCTTCCTTCACCCCTTAATAGATCAAAATATATCCAAAAAAAGGTAAAAACAAATGCTGGAAGTAAATGGATTAGCTGTTTCCAATGTAACTTGAATTTAGAATTAATTATAGCTTTAGTAAAGTAAAAATAGACAGGACCTATAGATGTGAACCCTAAAACACTTAATGAGTATAATATGTCGGTTGATCCATCAAAAAAATCAAGCAAAATTGATTTCGAAATTATTAAAGTCAACAAAAAAATGAACATTGCAAAAACGAGGTTTGCTGTTCTAATTCCCTTCTTTGAAATAACAGCATAAATAATAAGAATAAAACTGTTTATTATTCCTATTACGCTTCCAATTAATATTAAGGTCTGCAATGAATTATTTTTAAGCATATCAAAGATAGTACAATTGCGTATAATTTTTAAATTGATGTTAGAACTGCATCTCTTATACAGTTAATACTACCCACATAAAACATCTTAAAAAGTTGGCGATGTTGGCATTTGACAGATTTGACAAGTTATTTCATCATATAATTAGAGTACCAATTACAGAATTACCTTAATTTTTCAATGAAGAATCTAATTCCAAATGGACATTATTTTATATTTAGAGGTGCTCTATATATAAAGAACAGTAAATAGTGTCTAGATTTGAACTAAGAGTTTATCAAAATTTAACTTTGAAGAACTGGCTAGTGCTGTTCATAGGACACATTGTTAGCAACTGGGCTTTGATTAACTTCAATTTTTATCTTACTTTTGGAACAAAATATGAGATATGACTTAATCAATCACAGTTTATTTGAACATGTATCGTGTGTTGTTTGTGTCAATTTTGCTAATTAAAAAAAATTATAAAAAAAATTAAAATGATTAAAGGAGCTAAGTTTTATAGGGTCATAAAAAAGTATTTATTTATCTATGTAGTAGGTGCATTACTCATAGTTAGTTGTGCTAAAAAGGAATATGGACCAGCCAATGTGAATAAGATTCGCCTATCTTGGACAGATGATCCAACAACTACAATGACCATTGGTTGGGATCAATTAGACGGCAAAAATTCAACAATATATTATGGAACTGAAGATCATGGTCGGAATTGGGAAGATTACAAAGATGCTGCTAAACCAACACGTGAGCTTGAGCACCTTACAATGAATACTAGATTTTGTGATTTAAAGAAATTGATTCCAAACGAAGAATATTATTTTGTAATTAAGGATAGTAGTGGTGTAAGTGAGCGTCTATGGTTTAAAACAGCGCCTGATACACCGGCTCCATTTACTTGTATTTTAGGTGGTGATACCAAAAGTGAAGGTGAAGCGTATAGAGCAGGTCAATTTTCAAATAAAATGGTATCCATTTTGAGACCGCTATTTATCATGTTTGCCGGAGATTTTACGAATGATGGTATTACTGCTATTGATTGGGAGAATTGGATTAGAAACTGGTCTCAGCAAACACGTACAATAGATGGGCAAATGTTTCCCATGGTTGCCGTAAATGGGAATCATGAAAATCGTGATATGATGGTATTAAATAAAGTATTTAATGCTCCTTATCAAAATAACAATCCTGAAGATATTTATTTCTCTTTGTCTTTTGGAAGTGATTTCTTCCATATGATAAGTTTAAATTCTATGGTTGAGCATGGAGGCGCTCAAAAGGCTTGGCTTGAAAATGATTTGAAACAAAATAAAGATTTTACCTTTAAAATTGCAGGGTATCACAAGCCATTTCATCCTCATACTCAAAGAAAAAGCGAGAATGAAAATCAATTCAAACTTTGGGTGCCATTGTTTGATAAGTATGGTTTAGATATATCTGTAGATGGTGATACCCATATGACCAAAATAACTTACCCTCTTAAAATGGATACGATCAACGGGTTTCAAGGGTTTATTAGAGATGACAAGAATGGGACCATGTATATAGGTGAAGGAAGTTGGGGAGCTAGTCCAAGACCAAATGATGATGATAAACCATGGACAATGCGAAGTGGATCATTTAATCAAATCAAATGGTTACAGGTTTTTCCAAAAACTGCTTCAGAAGAGGCCCGAATTGATATTAGAACAGTAATTACTTCTACACGTGATAGTGCTGATATTGCCATTTCTCATGTAGAAAATGTAACTCCCTTAACAAAAGATGATGTATTTGCTATTCCTCAAGGAATTGAGTTGTTTGATGTTCAGCCCTATGGAGATGTAATTTCATACCCCTTTGTAGATATAAAATAGCATAGGTTAAGTCGAATAGCATCTTTGGTAGTTTTAACGTCTCGTATAAACGCCAGTTTTAATGCGTTTATTTTTTGTTAGGTGTTGTTTTTGTCAGCTATAGGCTAATTTGAAAGCATTTTCATGAAGGATATTGACCAACCGTTTAAACCTATCAATCTCATCTGGAAATAAATGCGCTCCTACTATCTTCCTAGAAGACAAACCCTCCATTACTTCTTCATAATTACCAACATTTCCATCATAATGAGCTAACAATCCATCTCTTTGAACTTTGATCTTTTTGTAAACTTGATCAAACTCGTCCCTTGTCCATTGTAATTGAAGAATGCTTTTCTCAATTATTTCTTCACGTAATTTGTTTATTTCTTCATCCTTGTTTCCCGCAATCTTATTACCAGAATAACCAGTTGAGAAAACTGACTTGAAATTAATAATAGCAGCTTCCAGTAGAGCAGAATTTATAGTAAACCCTTTATGAAAATTAGCCCATCGGTCTCCAATTTGATATTTCACATAATCAGATTCTTCATGGTTAAGTTTTTTCAAATCCTCAATAGACAATAGATATGTGTATGCCTTTCCTAAAGCTTCTGCCCAAACAGAAACTCGGTTAAAACACTCAAGTGATAATTTTTTAGAATCTTCATTCATTCTCCAAAGTGTATTTAAAAATTACACATAACGTGAGTTTGTGGATTAACCCCACTAATATATTAATAATTTTGATGTGTATTTAATTTTACTTGATTGTATATTAAAATATCTCTAAGTTGATAAAATGAAGTCATTTTGATGCTATGTGTTCACTTCCAAAAAACACCCCAAACTAATAGTTCAGGGTATTAGCTTCCCATTCAACCTCCTCATCTCTTCTCCAACCTTCTTTTGAATTATTTTACATAATGGCGTTATAGTTCAGAATAGAATGAATGCAACTATAACTGCGCATTATGTTGGATTGCTATGAAGAACTAGGCTAGTGCTTTTCACAGGACACGTTGTTGATAGTAGTTTTTATTTCAACTAATCTTTCAATTTCATTCCAGTAGTTTCATTTCCTCCTTGTAATAATGTTACGCTTTCAACTTGTCCATTATCATTTAAATTAAAAGTAAGTTGAGCTTCTACAACTTTTAAATAAAATACATTTTCAGATATTGGATAAATATCAGATTCGCCTTGACCTGTTGCTTCAGCTTTCATTTGATTGCCATCTTTGGAAACAGTAATTACAAAGTTCGGTCTTAACTCATATCTTCCAACATAACTTTGTAAAATATGGTCGTCAACACTAATTTTTTTGGTCAGATGATCAGTTGTGACACCTAGTTCATTCAATACTTTAATGCCATTCTCGTTACGTGGGTGTAATTCTACAGATTTTATATAATTTTCAATTGCCCTTTCCTTATCACCACTTTTTAAAAGTGCTTCGGCATAACTATTATAAACATTGAAGGAATTTGGATAAACTTTTATATTTAATTTTAATACTGCTATAGCTTTTTCAACTTCTTCATTACCCAAATAAGTATATCCTAGAATATTTAATTCTCTTTCACCAAAATTAAACATATCTGCATCAGTTTTCTTTAATTCCCAATACCTTTGCACTCCAAAATCAATCCCTTTAGTATCTATAATAATCTTTAGTTTCGGTCCTATTGGGTCCTTAAATTTGATTTCGTCGGTGAACTTACCCCATTCATTAATTAATTCTTGATATTTTTCGGGCTCAAATTTCTTAAGATCATTTCCTTCTGCCAAATCAATTGAAAGGTTATAAAGCCTAAAATTATCTTCATTAAAAGGTGGAGAATTTGTGATTTTCCAATTCCCTTTTCGAAGCATAGCATATCCGTAATGTTCTATGGCAAAGATATAATCTGAATCGTGAATTTCATTTTTCCTTCCAGATATAAATGGCACTAGTGACTCTCCTTTAAGTGGGTACAATTCATGTTCCATGTAGGATTTGGGATAAGTTACCCCTGCTAACTCATAGAAAGTTGGTGCTAGATCTAATAAGGATGTAAAACCGTGATGTAATTCATTTTTTCTATTTACACCAGATCCATTAATGATCATAGTCGTATTAATACCTCCTTCAGTTGCATAAGTCTTAAAATATTTGAATGGCGCTGAACCTGCTTCTGCCCATTGTGGTCCATATGCAACAAAGGAATTAGGTGTTCCCATTTGTTCAAGTTTATAATTATCATTGTTTGAGTCTAAAGCAGCTGCACCATTATCAGATATAAACACAATCAATGAATTTTCATTCATATTATTTTCATTCAAATAGTTAATTAACCGTCCAATGTTATAATCCAAATTATCGACCATCCCTGCATATAATTCCATCTTCCTAGATTCCTTTCTTTTATCCTCTTCTGACAGTGAATCCCAAGGTAAAATATCATCTCGATTAGGAGGAAGAACAGCATCTTGACCAATTATTCCATTTTTTTTTAGATTTTCAAACCGAATTTGTTTCAATTTTTCATAACCATCGTCATACAATCCTTTATATTTTTCTGAGTATCGCTTATCCACTTGTAAAGGCCAATGTGGGGAAGTATAGGCAACAAATGCAAAAAATGGTTTGCCATCATCTTTGTTGCCATCAATAAATTCTATAATTTTATCCGTATAAAAATCGGTAGAGTAATTACCTTCTTTCCATATAGTAGGTTCACCATTTTCAGTGTAATTGGCCTGAGTATTCCCCCCTTTTTCACTATTGTAATGGTTGGCATAGCCATCAAGCAAAACAAAAGATTTCTCAAATCCCTTTTGATTTGGATTTGATTCAGGGGTTGAACCAAGATGCCATTTACCAGACATATAAGTATGGTAATCTGCTTGTTTGAGCAAAGTAGGAATAGTAATTATTCGGTTAGTTAATCTACCTTCATAACCAAATTCTTCTGAAATCCTGCCTTGAGCACCCATTCCTGCAATATGATTGTCATTTCCCGAAAGTAACATCGCTCTTGTTGGTGCACACATAGGTGCTGTATGAAAACTACTAAACCTAATGCCATTCTTGGCTAGTGCATCAATATTAGGCGTTTCTATCTCCCCGCCATAACTTCCTATATCACCAAATCCCATATCATCAGCAACAATTAATAATATATTTGGACGTTGTGTTAATTTAGTATTACTGACACTCTCAGAACATGCTAATATTCCTGAGACCACTAGACATATCAGTAAGTGTTCTATCCAAGGCATGATTTTGATATCATTATTGTTCATTTATACAAAATTAATCATTAGGAAAGAGACCAATTTATCCCTTCTTTGCGATTCGTTAGCTATGGAGATGAATTTATATTTTAGTAAATGGCACCTTAATTTCTTGTCCTGCCTTATATGACGCTTTAAATTCAAGCTTAATAGTATCCTTCTGTAAATTGAAGTGTAAACGTTGATAGAGTCCGTCGTACATACCGCCATATTCAAATTTGTTATCACCTATATATTTATAACACTCTCCGTACACTTCATTTTTCTTCCATAAAAGTCCATTATTTTCAAAATATTCCACGATATTACCGTTAGCATCATTCTTATACTTGCCAGTAATTTTATAAAGTGCTGCATAGGAGGGTTTAAGGTGATCGTTCATATTGCAATCAAAAACCACTTTTTTAATATCATCTTCTTCAATGATATCCAGTGTTCTTATTTTGCCTTCGAAAGAAGATGAAGCTATATCTTGATCTAGATATGGATCATCCCTGAAGTATATTTGAGTGATTAAACTTTGATACCCTCTTGCAGAAATCATTAAATGAAAATGTGCTGGTCTAATATCACCACCTCCAGCATCATAAGGTACAGGCATTTGAGTTCTGAACTTGTATTTACCTTCGCTGTCACAATAGGTTGTACCTCTGTATCGAAATTCGCTTGATTCATTATCATATATTTCATCGGCAGAACAATGCCAGAGTTCAACTTTTGCGTTTTCATAAGGAGTTCTGCAATCTTTGTGTCTCACGATTCCTGTGAGCTCAACTATATCTCCAGGCGCTCCATCAATAATAAGATTACTGCGGGTAGGGCTACCCGGACGATAGAAAGGACCTAAAATATCCGTAGTTGTTACGCAATCACCCTCATAAGATTTTCCATCGAATTGGATGAAACCTGTAGTAGAGACTGCAACTGCACTAAGGCTGGCAAGTTTTGTAAATTCTCTTCGTTTCATGGTATCAAAATTTTTAGGAAGTTAGTAATTTCTAATTTCAGACCTATTGGCTGCTAACAATTGTAAAAACATATTGCGTTTATACTCCTTATGTCTGTAATTTAAAGAATTGTTTATTGAAAAAATTTATATTGGGACGAAGGACTATGTTTATTGTCCGAATGCTAGTTATTTTTTATCAAGGATAGAAATAAAAATAAAAAAACCTCTTACCTGAGAGGTGAAGTAAGTGGATTGGTCAGATGATTTCTCATTAATCTAAAATTCAAACGCCAACTTTGACAGGTTTATTCTCCATATTATAG
>PVMK01167638.1_pt1 | contig 20183 bp, 17 predicted proteins | sample 1853481 | NCBI WGS metagenome assembly PVMK01 (sample SAMN08533507, study PRJNA380276) | Marine sediment metagenome, whole genome shotgun sequencing project. | reverse complement strand
TGGCGAAGCGCTTCTTCGAAGAGGTGTAGGCTGGTACAATTTGGATTAATGATCCGCTAATAGACGATTATAGTGGACCATTTGGTGGAATGAAGATGAGCGGTAATGCCCGTGAATTGGGTGAAGAAGGGTTAGAGAGCTTCCTTGAAACGAAGAATGTTCACTGGGATTTTGACGAACAGCCCAAAGATTTTTACTATCCTTACGGCCGTTCTCTGGAATAATGGGGTAACCAATCCTTACAGATCAATATTTATAACCGGTGTTTTTTCGTTTCTCCTGGCTAGCGTGGCATGGTCGCCTGGCCTGGCGGCCCAGTCTGGCAGTGGTCGAATCCCGATCGGTCAGGTTCAGGGAAGGGGAAGTCATTCCCCACAGATTGGACAGACTGTTCATTTACGTGGAATTGCGACAGGTGTGCGGGAAGATGAAAACGCCCGCGGAGCAAGGTTCTACACTGTTTTCATCCAGGATGTTCCGGGTACTGAAGATGGCGATCCAGAAACATCCGATGGCATCCCACTGTTCTTTGGCGCGAGCCGCCCCGCCATAGCCATTGGTGATATTATTAATGTGAGCGGTGTTGTCACAGAATTCTATGGGTTAACTGAGATCGATTTTAGAGATCTAAGGTGGGTGGTAGAAGCACGAAATCATCCTCTCCCCGAGGCCATAGAGCTTGATCCACCGGTTGGTAATCTGGCGGCAGCCGACTATTATGAACAGTTTGAGGGGATGTTGGTTTCTTTGCCCATGTCTGTTGTCGTTGGACCAACTCACGCGGCTTGCGGATTCGCCGCAGTCCGAGATGATGGGCCACCTTTCCGAGTTTTTAAGCATCAGATCGATGAAGCAGGCGGACTTGTAATCAACGTTTTACATCACACAGACGTTAATTGCGACTCTTTTCCATCAGTTAATTTTGGAGATAAAATCGAGGGTATTAGCGGTCCATTAACCTACCATTTTGAGCAGTTCAAAATCGTTCTGCAAGATCCTCTTTCCGTTCAAGTAACCAATAATCCGGCCGACACGCCTCCTCATATCAATAAGCTTGAGGTCGGCCAAATGAGTCTGGCCACATTTAACATGGATAACTACTTTGATTCTGTCAATGATACCGATACCGACACCGAGCCGATACTGGATTCTGCCTCTTTAAACGTGAAGAAAGATAAGTTAGCTTACGCTATCGCCTCTGCCCTCGGCTGTCCAACTCTGATCGCTGTGCAAGAAGTTGAACACGGAAATTTGCTCACTGATTTGGCCGAGATACTGGAGGAGCCATGTAACTTTCGGTACGAGGTCACTCATAGGGACGCTCCTGATGCTCGGGGATCGGACCTGGCGATGATGAGTGATCCCCGCCATGTTCAGGTAACAAACGTATTCCAGAAACAAGCATGCACGACCCTCGACACTGGCGTGAGCGATTCGGACATTGCTTGTGCCGGCGGAGAGCAACCTTTATTCTCAAGACCACCGTTGCAGGTTGATGTTCTGGTTGATGAGATTCCCCTATCCATTATCGTCAATCATCTTAAATCCAAAAGAGGCGGTGAAGCCGAGACCTTTGTGAGACGAATGGCGCAAGCTGAACACTTGCATAGCTTAGCCCGGTCTCTTCTCAGCGAAGATAATAGCTCAGCGATTGCCGTTGTGGGGGATTTCAACGATTATTATCAATCACCAGTTATGGAGCAACTGACTGCCACCGGTTATTTGCTAGATATTCTTAATATCGTCCCCGAAGATGAACGTTACAGTTATATATTCGATGGATATTCGCAATTGATCGATTGGATTCTCGTTTCACCGAGTTTGATGCCCAAAATTGCTTCCGTGCAGATCGTTCACATAAATTCAGATTATCATGATGCTCTCTCAGAAAAATCCGGCGTATTAGAGATCTTTCACCGTTCATCTGATCACGATATACCTCTTGTCATTTTGCAGATGAAAGATGTTCGGGAACGTTCGCCCGTTATTTCGCCTACGATTGGCCCAACACCGTTTCCAGATGTGCAAGGGCATATAGCGCCCACAGGAACAATAGAAATCGAGGTCATTCCGACCAGCAGTATCGAAAAGAAAGAAGCAATCACACCATCAAGTGAGCCTTTCAAAGCAACACAAACAGCTGTTACAAGCGTAGAAAACAGTAGCAGACAAGAAGAAAATTTGCCGGCCGGAACTGAATTTCGTATAGGAATTATTTTGTTGGCGATTGCCATCGGGGCAGGGATGGTCGCATTGTTCTGGCATCGCAGTAACTCTTGAGCTTTACCAACGCGTACAGAAAGTGGGGCCAGCCAAGTTTTAACGAGGGCGACTCTAAATTGCCGTGGGTCTCAGGTCATAACCTGGTAGCGGGAGCGTCTGGATTCGGAACTCAATGCTAAACCAATGTCGTCCTTGCATCGAATGAGATAGGTCGCAAGATTGGCTGAGCGCATCACTGTGGCCAATGCCTCTGATGATTGAAAACCGCCAAATGACTCTGGTTCGATTAGGATTGTGACAATATTGAGCCCCCTCCTTGATAATTGCCTGACTGTCGAAACCAGCGTATCGTGATTTGATGGTGTTACTACAATAATTGTTGTGCCCCTTGGGAAAAGTTGCGATTCGGCATCCAGAACATCCTCAATGGCTACCTGACCTTCAGCGCGCAAAACAGCCAGCGTCTCAAGTATTCTGTTGATTTGTCTTTCTCCCCTGTCGGGCTGAATCATTTCGTGGCTTTGACCATAAGCGAGCAAACCGAGAGCGCGGTCATGACGGATAAAGTGTTGGGCGAGTGAAGCGGCGACAGCGACGGTATATTCCTCTGTCGAATCTGGTAAGTTATATTCCTCATCCTTCCACCGCATCCAAGCTGGAAGCTGGCCCGGCTCCAAGTTTTCATTTTCTTTGATATCAGCCGGCCCAGATACCACATGACTGAACATAGCCATATCTGCAACGAGCCAAATATCAGCTATTGGATCCAGTTCGAACTCTTTAACAATCAGCCTGTTTCTTCTGGCGGTGCTTGGCCAGTGAATGCGACCATAACCATCACCAGGCGCGTAATCACGCACTCCTGCGGCATTTGTGGTTGTGTAATGGGTGCGCCTGCGTAACGCATCGCCACCCGGCAATACACCTACTGGCAAAGCGAATTGGTGGATTTCGAAGGTCATAGGATAGACTACAATATTAGTTGTGGGATCAAGGTCTCGATGCATAGGAAAGAGCCCGAACGGATCACTGGTATGTAGCCGGATCGGACCGAGACGATACCGCCCCCGCCTGCGACAAATTGTGCTAACTCTCCAGATGTAGCCGGCACGTGATCCAAGGCTGCTGACAACTTTACTGGCGTGGTGTTGCGGGAGCGAAGATAGGTCACGGACTTCTACCCACAATTTTGGAAGTATTCCCGTATTCTTAACCGTAAAACGCTCTTCCAGCGGCCGGCCGACTTGCGTGCGCCGGGTTCTCGTAACTCTTGATAAGTGTAGCCAATTGATATTGTTGTATGCCCAAAAGAGCGAGATTAGAAGCACAAGGGCAACCAGATAGGTGATGTTAAAGAAAATATCTCTCCCTGTTGCCAGTCCGCCGATCAGCGCAATAATGCCAACGAATATTACGCCGGTGCGTCGCTTTCTCAGTTGCTTCATGGTTTTACTTGGGCGCCAGGCACCGGTAGATTTTCTAAAATGTCTTGGACGATGGCAGCTGGCTCAATATCTTTTATTCGTGCAGCTGGCCCAACAATGATCCGGTGTCCGAGCGCTGGTTCGGCTAATGCTTTAACATCATCTGGTAATACATAGTCACGACCAAACAAACCAGCCCTCGCTTGACAAAGCCGAAAAATCGCTAATGCTCCCCTGGAACTGGCTCCCAAATAGACATCTGGGTGAATTCGAGTCCGGCGTACGATTTCGACGATGTACTCTCTTACCAAAGGATCGAGGTAGACATCCTTAATTGCCTGTTGGATCACAAGCAACTCGTCGACATCGACAGCCTGTTCCAATTTTTCAATGGGGTGGATATACTGCTGGCGATCTAGAATCTCAAGTTCATCTTCCTTATTAGGGTAACCAAGTTGAATTCGTAGCAAGAAACGATCGAGCTGGGCTTCAGGAAGAGGAAAAGTACCTTCATATTCAATAGGATTTTGGGTTGCCAGAACCATAAAAGGCGGTTCGAGGAGATGTGTTTGACCATCTACCGTGACCTGACGTTCTTCCATGGCTTCGAGCAATGCCGACTGGGTTTTTGGTGTAGCACGATTAATTTCATCAGCCAGTACAATTTGGGCATGTATCGGACCAGGCCGAAATTCAAATTCACCCGTCTTTTGATTGTAGACAGAGACCCCTGTTACATCAGTCGGCAACATATCCGGGGTAAATTGAATCCGCTGAAACCGGCATCCGACAGACTTGGAGACTGACTTTGCCAAAACGGTCTTACCGGTTCCTGGCACATCTTCAATCAGCATGTGTCCCTGGCACAACAGTCCTAAGACAGTTAGTTGGACGGCCGAGCGCTTCCCGACGATTACCCGTTCTATATTTTCGACAATACGGTTTGCAGTCGCCTGGATATCTGACATGAACCTGCTCCTTGGTGTTAATACATTTTACTTCATCCAATTTTACGCCGGAGCCGTGTTGAAGCAAACATCGCTAATTGAACCGATTTCAACAATCAGTGCCAATCAGATTGTGGTTTACCTTGTTATCGAAGCTACCAGCCAAATATCGTCAAAATTTCACCAGACTCTCTGGGGTAATCGGTTCTTTGATAACCTCGTTGATGTAGAGTAGATGTGGTAAAATTAGTGGGTTATCATGAGGCAGTCACCACAAATAGAAACAGAACGGAAAACGGGCCTAATCGCCACACTTTCCACCGGATTTGATCTGACAACCCATAATATCTGGATAGTCTTACTCCCCTTAGTTTTGGATGTTTTTTATTGGATCGGTCCTCGTCTGAGCATTGAGAAACTGATTGAGGAGAGCGTAGCGGTTCTGAGAGAACAGCCGGCATTCGTTGATTTGGCCGATCAAATGCTACAATTAGGATCTCAATTCAACCTATTTACCAGTTTAAGCGTGCCGATTATTGGCATTCCGGCTCTAATGGGGGGTGTCGTACCTGAACAGACCCCGGTTGAGCCAGCCATTTTTCAAATTGAAGAATCATTCTCCTGGTTGATACTTTTCCTGGGCTTGAGCCTTATTGGCCTTGTGTTAACAACGATCTATTTTATTTTGATTAGTTATATATTGCAGGAGCAGCAGAATGATGCCCCCTCAAATCTAACAATCTATTCGAAACGACTCTTAGTTAGTTACATTCGATTAATTGGCCTGGGAATCGCGTTTGTAATTTGTTTGCTTGTGGTTTGGCTACCCCTCATTTCTGTCGCTTTCCTGGCAGGTTTAGTCAGCAACAGCCTGTTTTCTCTTGTTCTGATGCTTGGATTGATATTCTCTATTCTTATTGTCATTTATCTTAGTTTATCAATTCCTGCCATTGTGTTTGCAAATCGCCCAGTTATCAAAGCGATGAGAGAAAGCATTAGTTTAGTACATAATAATCTATCGTCTATCATTGGTCTATTACTGACTGTTGTTTTGATTGGCACTGTTACCAACCTGCTCTGGCATCTGGCAGACAATGGTTCATGGATCACGCTGGTCAGTCTTGCCGGCAATGCGTTCATCAGTACCGCATTGGTGATGGCCATCTTTATTTATTATCGCGATCATGAGGCTCTTGAGCCTCAAACCGTTTCTTAACGAGGAATTCAATGGCCCGAAAAGCAAAACAGAAAGTTGATTATGATGCTCACAGCATACAAGTCTTAAAGGGATTGGAGGCAGTTCGCCGCCGGCCGGGAATGTATGTTGGGGGCACGGATACGAAAGCCCTGCACCATCTGGTATACGAAATAGTTGATAATTCCATTGACGAAGTACTTGCCGGTCGCTGCGATCGAATTGAAGTCATCATTCATCCCGACTCAAGCGTAACCGTTGGGGACAACGGCATAGGAATTCCGGTTGCCGAACATCCTACTGAGAAGGTTTCGGCTCTCCAGGTGGTAATGACCATGCTTCACGCGGGTGGAAAATTCGATGAATCTGCGTATAAGGTTTCTGGCGGATTGCATGGTGTTGGTGCCGCGGCCGTCAACGCCTTGTCTGAGTGGATGGTCGTAACGGTCAAACGCGATGGGGGTATTTACCAGCAGCGATACGAAAAAGGTATCCCAGTAACTCCTGTCGAGCGTATTAAAAAGGTACCTAAATCGGACAAAGAAACGTATACAACCAGTACGTTCATGTTCGATTCAACGATTTTCCAAGGGGAGGTCGGATATCGCTTCGAGACCCTTATGAACCGTTTCAGAGAAATGGCATTCGTAACACAAGGCGCGTTCATCCGCTTCCGTGACGAGCGGCCAGAGCCGGCCAGAAGCATGAGCTTTTACTTCGAGGGTGGACTCAAATCATTTGTTCGGTACGTAAATCGTAATCGTAAAGTGATTCATGATCCGATTTATGCGCATAAAGAGGTCGATAATGTTGATGTGGAAATTGCCATTCAGTATACTGATAGCATAGCCACCTCGGAATTTGCTTTTGCCAACACTATTCATACACCTGATGGCGGTACGCACCTGACAGGGCTGCGTACGGCAATAACCAGAGTAATCAATCATTACGCGCGAAAGAATGGTCACTTAAAGGAAAAAGAGAGTAATTTTACGAGTGATGATACCCGGGAAGGTGTATCTGCGGTTGTAAGCGTGAAGCATCCTGATCCCCAATTTGAAAGTCAAACCAAAGTTAAATTGATGAATGCTGAGGTAAGTGGCCTCGTATCTTCTGTTGCCTCGGAAGCATTGAATGATTTTCTTGAGGAACATCCTCGGGATGGTCGGAAAATAGTTGAACGGTGCTTGACTGCTTCTCGGGCCCGTCGAGCGGCTAGAAAAGCTCGCGAACTGGTCATGCGCAAGAGCGCCCTGGAGAGCCTGACTTTGCCCGGCAAGCTGGCTGATTGCTCAGAACGAGATCCAACACGCAGCGAACTTTATATCGTTGAGGGTGATTCTGCTGGTGGTTCAGCCAAACAGGGCCGGGATCGCCACTTTCAGGCTATCTTACCCTTACGGGGCAAGATTCTAAATACTGAGCGAGCCCGATTAGATAAAATCCTGAATAACAATGAGGTCAAAGCCTTGATCTCTGCCTTGGGTGTAGGGATTAGTGAAGGTTTTGATATTGGAAATCTTCGATACGGCAGGGTAATAATAATGACCGATGCCGATGTGGATGGCAGTCACATTAGAACGCTCTTGTTGACTTTCTTCTTCCGCTATATGCCGCAGCTCATCGAGAACGGACACCTCTACATCGCCCAGCCACCTCTGTATCAGATAAAAATGGGAAAGACGTCTCACTATACCTACACAGAAGCTGAAAACGCAGCTTTCTTGAAGAAGCTTCAGGCAAGCAAGAAACGTTATGAATTGCAGAGATACAAGGGTTTGGGCGAGATGAATCCAAATCAGCTTTGGGAAACTACAATGGATCCTGCTGTTCGAACTTTATTGCAGGTTGCCATTGAGGATGCTGTCGTTGCCGATCAAACGTTCAACATGTTGATGGGAAGTGAAGTAGCTCCCAGGCGCCGGTTCATTACGACCCACGCAAATGAGGTTCGCAACCTTGATGTTTAACTCCCAGGTCGGATATTGCAATCCTGCAAGCAAAAAGGGCTGATGTCGAGGATCAGGGGTGTGCACCTGCTTCTCGCACACCCTCTGATTGTTATTGACGTTTAAATGAACCAAATCCTGCATATAGTTTGCAAAGCAATCGAAGAAATATGGGAAATTTTTCTATATTGATCCAAGTGATCCGTCCCGGTCAAAGAGCGCTATAAATTTCAAGAGATTTTCTCATATCTTTAGGGATTCTGAAGGCGCTGTGATCATCATTATCACAAGCGACCATAACCGTACGGCCGCCTGCAATTGATTGATTTTCCTGATTAGACATCTCATAGCTTAGATCAAAGCCTTTATCACCAATCCGGGTTACATTTACTGTAATCTGGAATTTGTCATCAAAACTTGCCTGCGCCATGTATGTGCAGCTTGCTTCGCCAATGATAACTGGCAAATGTAAAGGATCGCCCAGGTCAAAAAATAAGCGGGTCCGAGCGATCTCCATATATGTAAATTAGACGGCGTTGTTTACGTGGCCCATCGCATCTAGATCTCTAAAACTGATCTCAATCTCCGCTGTTATTTTATGTTTTCTGGAATTCAACATTGTTCCCGTCTCTTCATCTTATTACATCAGTAAATCGATCGCTCTTCCCATGAATTATTGTCTTGTACAGATCTGTTTATTAATATCATGGAAGAATCATTGCAGTGCAAAGGGGAAATCATGCGAGCATTCATTGCAATCGAACTACCTGCGACTGTTCAAGAGATATTGTATCGGACATGTTTGGAATTGGGAGAGAGGATAGCCTCTAGAACAGCGGTGCGCTGGGTGAAACCAGAAAATATTCATTTGACACTCCGATTTCTAGGAGACATACAACCGGATCAAATTTCTCAGATTGGTCGTGCAATTGATCAGCAAGTGGTACACCTGCCGGTGTTCGATCTAGAGTTAGACGAGCTGGGCAGCTTCCCGAATCCAAGAAATTCAAGAATAATCTGGGTGGGAATTGGGGGTGATACAAGAATACTTAACCAGCTGCATGCATCAATTGAACAGGAGCTAGTGAGGTTTGGATGGGAGCCTGAGGGACGGCGTTTTCATCCACATCTTACAGTGGGTCGAGTTAAGGACCGCAGAGTAGTCACTGAAGCAAACCTCCCGTATAAGCGAAAAGTTAATTCGTTATCATTTCCGGTGAAAGCGGTTTCATTGATAGAGAGCGTTTTGAAACCTGAGGGCGCATCATATACCAAAAGATACAGTTGCCCCCTTGAAGCTGTTTTGTAAGTTTGATCGGAGCAATTATCTTGACGAAATTACAAGCCTTAATCTGTCCACCGCTCGCGCTTTGCTTCAATAACGTTTTGAAGGCGTTCAAACCTTCCCAAGATCCAATTTAGCTGGTCTAAACTCACAACCTCTGCCACCAGGTACAAAGTTGTTATGCTATCTTCTGTAGTCGCCTTTGTTTTGGCGAGGTTGACGTATTGTCCTTTCAGAATATTGGCGATGTCTTCAATCAAACCAGGTCGCTTGTATGCCCGTACAACAATAGGTATGGGGTAGGCTTCTTCATCAATGCCCCATTGGACATCGATCCAACGTTCGGGTTCTTTCATATCCATCAGCTGTTTACAATCCATGCTATGAATGGTAACACCTCTTCCCCGAGTGATATAGCCATTGATCGGTTCGGGTGGGATCGGATTGCAGCATTTGGCCAGGCGAGTCTGCATGCCGCCTATTCCACGAACAGTTAGCTGATTATTTACGGCCTTTTTTCGATTGAGGAGTGGGCGGAGTTCATCATCCGGTCGCAATTTTTGCCCTAATGCAGCGATAGCCCCGCCAATCTGCGTACTCTGAATATCCCCAAATCCTACCTTCGCAAGGAATTGGTCTGGATCATCGAAATGTAGCGCCTCAACGATGTCTTGCAATGAATATACGTCGGCTACTCCAAGACGTTTTAATTCGCGATTTACAATCTCTCGCCCTTGAGTAATATTTTTATCTCTTTCTTGTAGTCTAAACCAGGAACGCACCTTGCTTCGTGTTCGAGCGCTTCCAGTGTAACCCAAACTTTCGTTCATCCAGTCTCGACTTGGACCACCTTTATTGGAAGTGACAATTTCAACCTGCTCCCCTGACTTTAGTCGAAAATCCAGGCTAACCATCTTCCCATTTACTCGTGATCCCCGGCAGCGGTGACCGACCTCAGTATGAATCGCGTAGGCAAAATCAATTGGCGTGGACCCGGCCGGTAGATCAACGACATCTCCTCGAGGTGTAAATACGTAAATCCGTTCGCCTAGAAGCTCTGCCCTAAAGTCTTCGCCATCATTGACTGCGCCGTTTCCATCTCGAAGTCCGCCAAGCAGTTGGCGAAGTGAATTGACTTGACTGTTCATTGAAGCACTTCGCCGGCCGCCTTCTTTATAAGCCCAATGGGCGGCGATTCCACGCTCAGCTTCATCATGCATTGCTCTGGTTCGGATTTGAACTTCCAATGTTCGGCCATTTTTGTCGATAACTGCCGTGTGCAAAGATTGGTAGCCGTTGGGTTTCGGACGGGCAATATAATCATCAAATTCCTGCGGTATTGGTTTCCACAAGTTGTGAACCAAACCTAGCACTTGATAGCAGAGGTTGTCTTCATCCTCCTCGACGATTACCCGCAAAGCGCGGATGTCATAGATGTGGTCAAAATTCAGCCCTTTGTCGCGCATCTTTCGATAAATGGACAAAATATGTTTTGGTCGACCCGTAACTTCGGCGAGAATATCCGCTTCGCGAATCCTTTGTTTTAGGATTTCCCTGGCCTCGCGAATTCGGCGGTCGCGTTCAGCTCGCTTTTCCGAAATCTGAAAGGCAATAATCCGATATTGCTCTGGTTCAAGGAAACGGAACGCGAGGTCTTCAAGCTCCCATTTTAGCTGCCAAATACCAAGCCTATTGGCCAGTGGCGCGTGAATGTCTTGTGCCTCCAGGGCAATTTGTTGCTGTTGTTCAATGGGCAGCGTGCCTGCTTTCCTCAAATCCTGAAGCTGGTCCGCAAGATGAATAAGAATTACCCGCGTGTCACCTTCCACGATAGTTAGGATCGCTCGCCTGATGGCCTCAAGTGTCTTGTCGTCCCGGTTTTGGTCATGCTTATCAGTGTAAGGGGTTAATTTGTCGAGGGCGGTAATCAGTTCCGTGATTTCCGCTCCAAATTGCTTATGAATGGTAGCAGCATCGCGATCAGTATGGGGTAACAATACATCGTGTAGAAGGCTGGCAATGATTGTGCTCAAATCAATGCCCAATTCACAAATCGTGTAGGCAACGGCGAGGTCATGTTCGACATAAAGTTCACCAGATTGGCGCCGGCGATCATTATGCGCTTCTTTGGCAAAGTGACAAGCATTCCTTACACGCCGAACATCTTCGGAGGAAGATCCCTCTGGTAATGATTTCAAAAGCTCCGATAAGGTTACAGGTGCTGCTTGGGTCATGATAAAAAATGCTTGATACGGCTAGCCAGTTGCTGAAAGTGGGCGCAAAAAAACAGGCGTGCCTCTCATATTAGGAACGCCTGCCTTGTTGAAAGAATCTAATCAAGCTTCGATCGGCTATTCCTCGGTATCCTCGGGGTCCATTTGGGCCGTTGACTCCTCGGCCGATTCCTTGTTTAAGGCGGTATTTACCTTATGTTTGCCTTCATCAAGAACAATACGGGCCCGTTCTTGGGCTTGCCCCGTGGCAGTACTCGCCTTCTCGCCAAGTTCATGCATTCTCTGCTCACTCACCCGCCGAACTTCATCACCTTTTGCCGCGATCTGAGCGCGGGTTTCTACACCAGATTGTGGTGCTAAAATCAGAGCCGTAGCCGCGCCAACAAGGCCACCAATAACAAAGCCAGCCATAAATACGCCTATTTCATTGTTGTTATCACTCATATTAACTCCTTATGCCTTGGAACTAGCTGCCTTTATGGAGCTAGTCAGGCAAATTTTTACGGGGATTACCGAACAACGCTGCCACACCCCGTCTAAAACCAACGATAAAGCTTGTCGTTTTTACGACAGGACGAACGACATTTCTGCTTACGAACGTTGAAGTGCCGCGCACGGTATTGACTGTTTCATTGGTTTGTTCGAGGATCGGTTTGATTTCAAATTCAACAGTATTTACCAGTCGGATGAGCATAATCAGCATGAGAACCAGAACAATACCGAAAATGCAAGACTCGAACGCAAGAGCAATAATAAACACATCACGAATAGCCTCTAGTTCTGGAGCATAGTTCGAAGCTAGAAAAAGAATCAGAACCATTGTGCCGACAGCCACGATGGCTAAAACTAGCACACCAATAACGACGTATGCGGTAGGAACGGCTTGTTCTCGTTCTTCTACAGGCTGCGGCAACTCTGCATTCGTATCCATATTCTCTAAGGTAAGTATATCATCAACGGATACCCTACACAATTATGAATCACGCCCGCTGAGAACCCAACTGACAAGCAGTGCGAGCCAAGATCCCAGACTGGCAGTCAGTAAATATACAGCACCAAGCTTTAAAGTTTCAATTCCGAAAAAATCGCCAACAAAATGACCGAAGGCGAAGCCTATCCATGATGCTGCCAGATAGAGAAAGATTTTTCGAGGACGGCCTCCCATAATCAGATGAAAACCTGCGCCATATATCGTTGCCAGTAAAAAACCCAAGACCAAGCCGCTAGCCGTCGCGCTCATGGACATTCCTCATTTAATATGATGCCGCCCCCAACGCATTCTTCATCGACATAGAAAACCGCACCTTGACCAGCGGTGATGCCGAAAACAGGCTTGTCAAACCTTACGATGGCTTGATTAGATCCAAGCGGTGTGACTATCGCCGTAGCAGCTTTCGCGCGATACCGAATCTTTACACGAGCAGGAAATGGCGACTGGGGAGCCTGGCTCGATACCCAATTGACATCGTTACATTGCAAGCAATCCAAATATAGCTCGACACGTTTTGCGACAACTAACGTGTTTCGATCACGGTTCTTACGCAAGACGTACATGGGGTCATCCGCAACAATCTGCAGTCCCTTACGCTGGCCGATGGTATAGTTGCTTAAACCTGAATGACTGCCTAGAATTGTCCCGTCGGTTCCCAGAATAGGTCCGGGAATTTCCATCTGCTGGCTGTTTTCCCTAAGAAAACGCCGGTAATCGCCATCCTTCAGAAAGCACAAATCCATACTCTCGGACTTATTCGCTGTCGGAATGGCTAATTGCTGAGCTAGTTCTCTAACCTGATTTTTCTTGAATTCACCGATCGGAAACAATACTCTGGCTAACTCATACTGGCCAAGAACATGGAGCACATAAGACTGGTCTTTATTTTTATCAGCCGATTCCAACAGATGGTAGCCGTCAGAGCTTTGCCGTATCTGGGCATAATGTCCGGTAGCGAGGAAATCGACGCCGAGGGACAGCGCATGTTTAAACAGATAATCAAATCGGATTACGCGATTGCATTCAATACATGGGTTGGGTGTATTACCCTGGTCATGCCCCTTGATAAAATATTCGACTACCTTCTTGTAAAAATAGTCTTGCACGTCGAGAACGTAGAACGGAATCTGCAACTTTTCTGCTACTCGTCGAGCATCTTCCATTTGCTCTGGCGTGCAGCAACGGTTCTGAGGCGCCCGATTTCCATTGCCTGGTTCGCTCCACAAGCGCATCATCATGCCAATGACATCATATCCCTGTTCAACCAGGAGCCCGGCTGCGACCGAGCTATCAACCCCACCACTCATCGCTACAGCAACGCGAAGTCCAGTTCCCGGTAACTTTGTACTTCTATTGACTGAAGAGTTAACGGTCGGTGGACTCATGCGAATTGGGCCTTTAGCCCTTCCAGCTGATGGACAACACTGGGAAGTTTCGCCAGAACATATTCAATATCTTCCATCGTATTGTCACGGCCAACGGTAAGTCGCAGCCCACCCAGAGTCCACTCACGACTCAAACCAATTGCGCTGAGCACCGTCGAAGGTTTGGGATCGCCGGTCAAACAGGCTGAACCGCTGCTAGCGCTTACCCCAGCAACGTCCAGGTGGAACACAATGTCGTTGCCACTAACGTTCCGAAATGTGAAGCTGGCATTGTTAGGCAGGCGCTGTGTTGGGTGGCCAGTCAATCTACAGGTTTTTGGAAATTGGCTCAACAATCCATCAATAAGCCGGTGGGTAAGAGCCTGGTAGTGAGCGATATTTTCCTCCCGTTCAGCGACCGCCAGGTGAAGGGCCTCGGCCGCCCCGACTGCGTATGCTACATTTTCGGTCCCGGCTCGACGATCATCTTCTTGCCCCCCTCCTGTCATTGTTGGCATCAATTCAATGCCACGACGAACGTATAGAATACCAATGCCTTTTGGCCCATAAAATTTGTGCGGAGCTAGGCTCATCAGGTCGATGGGCATCGATTTTACATCCCAATCGCTCACCGCAATAGCCTGAACTGCATCCGTATGGAACAGAACGTTATGTTCCTTAGCGATCAATCCGATAGCTTCTATCGGTTGAACTGTTCCGATTTCATTGTTGGCCGCCATGATACTGATCAATACAGTGTCGGGGCGTATGGCTTGTTCCAGCTGGTCTGGGTCAACCTGACCATGTTTGTCAACTGTGAGAACGGTGACCTCAAAACCAGCATTCTTCTGTAATTGATATGCAGTTTCTATCACTGCTTTGTGTTCAATTTGGCAGGTGATCATGTGGTTCCCACCACCATTGTTCCTGGCTGCCCACATCGTCCCTCGTAAAGCGAGATTATCACTTTCTGATCCGCAAGCCGTAAATACTATTTCATCAGTGTAACAGCGGAGCGATTTTGCTATGCTTTCGCGGGCTTGTCTCAAACCCAAATTCGCTTGCTGGCCGAATCTATGAACTGATGAGGGATTCCCATAGTATTCGGTCCAGTAGGGTAACATCACCTCCAACACCTCCTGCCGTACAGGTGTCGTGGCGCCGTAATCCATATAAATATTCTTATTGACCATAGAAATGATCTCGTTATCTGCGGTGGGAATGATTATTCCATTCACCCCAGCAATATTGAATAAGCCTGTTGTTGCTTATTATCTGGAAATGTATGAGGGGTTTAATCGTCTGCAATCGGCAGACTTACCGTAAACCTTGTGCCTTTTCCTTCTTGACTGCTAACCTCGATCGCGCCGCCAATGGTCTCCAGGCCTTCCTTTACCATATATAAACCCAAGCCGGTTCCCGCAATTCCGCGTTCAACTGCGGACTTGGTGCGATAGAATCGCTGGAAAAGATTAGGTAGCGCTTCCTTTGGGATGCCGATTCCCTCATCAGTTATTTCTACTAGGACAGAAGATTTCTGTAGCCAGGCCTCGACACTCACGCTTCCTGTAGGGGTAAATTTGATACCATTTTCAACCAAATTTTTGATAATCATGTAATGCGTGTCTTCACTTCCCTTGACGGCTGGCAGTCTAGGTTGAACAACCTCCTTAAATATCAGGCCTTTTTCGCGGGCACGGTCAGCAAGCGGCGGAAGTATTTGTTCGAGCAGAAGATTGATGTTTGTTGACTCGGATTGCCGTTGGCGGGTGTCTGACTCGAGTTTAGCGAGTTGAAGCATTTGCCTTACCATCTTTTGCAGTCTATCACTTTCCCGCTCAATAACACCCAAAAAGCGGTTAGCCCGTGTTGGATCATCAATGGCCTTACCCTCTTTCAAAAGGCGGGCATACATCAGGATGGTTGCCAGAGGGGTTCGTAATTCGTGAACGATATTATTGAAGAAATCATCACGCATGCGTTCAACTTCGCGAATTTGACCCAAATCGCTAAAGACAAAGATAACTTCATCAACCGAACCGTCTTCCTTGTCAATTTTCGTGCCGCTAATAAGGACTGGAGCGTATTCGCCATTTTTCCGTAAGAGATTTCCAGCCAACTGGGGAAATTCTCGGCCGTCCTGGAGCACTTGATTAAAAAACTCGGAAAAATCATCTGGCTGCATCTTGATTGCGGTTGCAACCGCCTCACCTGTTATCACAGTATCGCCAACATCAAGCAGTGAAATTAGCGCATCATTCGCGGCCGTAATGTCGCCTTTGGCATTGGTTGTCATGAGGCCATCAGACATGCTGGCAAAGATTGTCTCGATTCGTCGTTTTTCAGAGAGAACATCCGAATGTAGCAACGCATTTTCAATTGCTATGGCTAGAGGGCCACTGATGGCTTGCAGCAAGCGCGAATCGTTTTCATCAAATTTGCCGTTTTGTTTGTTTAATGCCTCCAGTACACCAATAGTTTGCTGCTCCGCCTTCAGCGGGACGCATAATACGGAATTGGTCAGGAATCCTGTATCACGATCAACTTTCGATGAGAAACGGTGGTCTGCGTACGCATCGTTCACGATGGCAGGCTCGCCATGTAGCGCTACCCAGCCGGCGATGCCTTGGCCAATCTGAAAACTAGCTGGCGGCATGTCGTTGAAAGATGGGCCCATCAGAGCTTCAACGAATACAATCTCTCTCCGATTAGGCTCTGTCAAGCCAATCGTTAGTGATTCTGCTCCGAGGACCCGCCTCACGGCATCAGTGACTTGAACAATGATTTCGTCAAGGTGGAGAGTGGATGTCAGTGATGTACTGATCTCGGACATGATGCCAAATTCTACCTCTTGTTGATCTGAACGCTGTCGCAACAGGGCTCTTTCAAGGAAAGCGGAGATCTGGATCGCGATTGGCCCGATCGTCCGTTTATTAACCGGGCACACTTTCGGTGGATCGACAAGACAGATCGCACCAGGTGTTGTTATCTGACCGGGCGTAGTTGGGAAAGGTAAGGGGACAGCAAGAATCGAGTCTGAAGCCAGTTGCCAAAGTTCACTTCGGATTCGTTCTCTGGGTGGCGCTTCTAACTTTTCATATAATTCCGGCCCATTCGCTTGCACGATTCGGTTAAACGCAGCTTCTTTTCCGGGCCATCGATCCTGATCGATTTTTCCATTACTATCGCAAATCCATACATCATAGTGATTGCGATCGGGGTCGCTAATTGATACTAAGGTTAATGTATCCGTCGAGGTAGCGATCGCGAACGACGCCGCGGCGCATACACCATGGGCATCAAATATTTTGCCAAGGTCGGAAGCGAGACGTTCCCATAATAGGCGCGTAGGATCTATACCCAAGGTTGGTTGTCTTGCGTTCATATTTGTGCATTTATAGCCTTGGTGCACCAAGTTGGCAAGAGAATACTCTGGGGATCCTGTCATTTGCAAGGTTGCCCTGTATTAGGGGCATCTGATATCATTCGCTACTTTGATTATCGTGTTGGTGAACGTGTAAAAGAAAGTAATAGTGACCAGTTGACCATGCTAAATTGATTCATATTTAGATTGACATGTAAGGCGGATCATATCTGCAAATAGATGAGAAGGAGTAGCGATGACATACATTGAGGCAATTTACGGACGGGAAGTACTTGACTCTCGCGGTAACCCTACTGTCGAAGTTGAGGTGACTTTGTTAGATGGCTCCAAAGGGAGGGCAATTGTCCCTTCCGGGGCGTCGACTGGGGTCCATGAAGCTGTCGAAAAACGTGATGGGGATTCGAGTCGATTTTTAGGAAAAGGGGTGCTCAAGGCGGTATCGGCCGTAAATGAAGAAATTGGAGATACTTTGATTGGCTGGGATGCTACCGATCAAGTTGGTATTGACGAGGTGATGATCGAGTTAGATGGATCGGCGAACAAAGGCCGTCTTGGGGCGAATGCAATATTAGGTGTATCGCTTGCGGTTGCTCGTGCAGCGGCCGATAGTGTTGGGCTTCCCCTTTACCGATATCTCGGCGGGGTTTCAGCTCGGACCTTACCCGTACCGATGATGAATATTATGAATGGCGGGAAGCACGCGGTCGGTTCAACCGATCTTCAAGAGTTCATGATCATGCCCGTTGGCGCCTCCAGTTTCGCAGAGGGAACTAGATGGTCCGTTGAAATTTATCACCATCTCAAGAAGGTTCTAGCTGACAAAGGTCACAATACTACAGTTGGGGATGAAGGAGGTTTCGCCCCGAAGTTGTCTGCTAACAAAGAGGCACTGGATCTCATCATTCAAGCCATTGGACAAGCGGGCTATATACCTGGAGAACAGATAATGTTGGCTATGGATCCGGCCGCGAGCGAGTTTTATGAGGATGGGAAGTATCAGCTTAAGACCGAGGGTAAGTCGCTGTCAGGGGCTGAAATGGTAGCTTATTACTCAGATCTAGTCGATGAATATCCGATAATTTCTATTGAGGATGGCTTAGATGAGGACGATTGGGAAAGCTGGGTCATAATGATGGAAAGTCTAGGTGACCGCATTCAGATTGTTGGCGACGATCTATTGGTAACCAGTATAGGGCGCATCGAGACAGCCCTTAAGAAAAATGCCGCCAACAGTTTATTGTGCAAGGTTAACCAAATCGGCACCCTTACCGAATCCATTGCAGCAGTTGAACTTGTGCAAAAACACAATTGGACGGCTGTTGTTTCGCACCGAAGTGGAGAGACTGAAGATACTACTATCTCGGACCTTGTTGTTGCATTAAATGCTGGGCAAATCAAGACTGGAGCACCCGCCCGAACCGACCGGGTTGCAAAATATAACCAGTTGTTACGCATCGAAGATGAATTGGGTGATTCAGCCTTATATCCGGGAATGAGCGCTTTCAGTAATCTAAACCAAAATAAATAGGTACCCGATTTATTTTTCTGCAGGCCTCTCGATAGAATAACCATTCTGACGAGGGGCCTGTGAAACAATGGAGGACATGGGATAGCTCGTGGTCAAGCTTCATTTACTGGTGAGTGTATTTCTCAGTTGAGGTTAGCGAATTACCAGATGAAAACCCTTATAGTCATGCGCCATGCGAAATCGAGTTGGGATGATGCTTCATTGAGCGATTATGATAGGCCGCTCAATAAACGAGGAAAGCGCGATGCACCAAGAATGGGCAGGTTGATTTTTCAACAAGATCTGGTACCCCAATTGATTATTACCTCCTCGGCAAAACGGGCAAGAAAAACAGCTGTGGCAACAGCAGAGTCTGCCAGATACGATGGTCAAATTGAAGCCACAAGGGATTTTTACCATGCAGGTGCAATAACGTACATTGAGCACTTAAATGGCCTTGCCGACGATTTTTCGCGGGTCATGGTGGTCGGGCATAACCCAGGCATGGAAGAGTTAGTTGAGGAATTGACCGGGCTGTGGGAGCGGATGCCCACGGCCGCTGTCGCTGTTATTGAGCTCGATATAAATCAATGGTCTTCGCTAACTGATAATATTGTTGGAAAACTACTTAATCTGTGGACACCAAGAGATATTGCCTCTTGAAACTAGCTCCGATTAGGGTTCATTTCTCATTTCAAACTAGGGCTGCTAATGTTCGCGAGATTTCTCATGAAGCCGGCTGAGGCTTTTATTTTGAGATACCCAAAGGCCAACCAAGCCAATACGCAATTCATAAAGCGAAACGGCGTCGCCAGCCAGTTCTCGCATTATTTCTCTTTCAACGAGCCGATTTAGACTTGCTGTTACCTCGCCTGGATCCAGATAGAATCGATATTCTTCGAGATAGAGAACCAGATCTTCGGGTCTAAATGGTGTTTCGTAGTCCATCAAGCGTGAAGCGGCTGCCAGTAGTGCTTTTTCGGTATATGATGATCGCTGCCACAGATACGCGAAGTGTACCTCTCCTAGACGCAACATCTCTTCCAAGGCAGCATTAACATCGGAAATTGTGACATATCCCTGGCGAGCGTTATTTGCCTGGTTAACTAACGTGTAGCATACGAGCTGCAAGAAATATGGGTGTCCGGCTGTAACTCGCAAGATCTTGTCCAGGGCAAGGTCATCATAAATCAGGTTGGGTGAAACGGGATCACGAATAAGTCGACGGGCGGCCTCATCGCTCAAGAAACCCACGTGACGATACAGTGCCGAATTAAATAACACAGACCAATAATCGCTTCCAATCTCCTCAAGTCGATGCGTGCCCGCAAAAATAAAGCTAAGACCCTGGCCATGCTGCATCAAGTGACGCAAGTATGTAAATATCGTGGCCGGAAGCATCTGATCTCGAACCAGGTCTTCTATCGCTTCGAATTCATCGAAAATGAGTAGGACTGTACTCTTAACTGGCAACATATTTCTCAGCTTGGTCAAGAATTCACGCTGAAACAGACCGGTTGCATCAGCTTGCCATTTTGGCAGATCTGGTACAGGGAGATCATACCCTCTGCTTGCCAGGGTATCCGATATGATCCATGCTAAGTCGCGTAACAGAGCCGGCATGCCTGGGGTCACACCGAGAGCTTGACAGTCCACGAAAACGGGAATGAGATGACCAA
>PVMK01118347.1_pt1 | contig 20187 bp, 23 predicted proteins | sample 1853481 | NCBI WGS metagenome assembly PVMK01 (sample SAMN08533507, study PRJNA380276) | Marine sediment metagenome, whole genome shotgun sequencing project. | reverse complement strand
TGGCGTAACCGCATGTCACCGCAGCGGTCATAGACGTGCTGGCGCCTGCGCGGCGGCTGGTGACGTAGGTGCTGGCGCCTGTGCCGCCGCCGGTTACATAAGTGCTAGCGCCTGTACCGCCGCCGGTTACTTGAATTGAATGGCCAGTCCCACCACCAGTAACTTTGATGCTTGAACCAGTCCCACCCCCAGTTACCAGAGTACTTGCAGCAGAACTCAACGACACCTCAGTTAGCATCAAATTAGCATGAGAACCGTTGAGAGTTGATATTCCGGAAAATATGCTGCCGTCAATTATCCACGACACGGCTACTGTATTGTTTTGAACAACCAGTTGCAGTGAACCCGCGGGTTTGATATCACCGGCCTGAATATTTCCGGCGAACGTAAAAGCTGCCAGCGTACAGGCCAACAGGGCGCGACGAATACCCGTGCCGGATTTTTCAATCCCGGTACCGGATTTCTCGATTCCTGTTCCCGATTTTTCTATCCCTGTGCCGGACTTTTCTATCCCAGTGCCCGATTTTTCTATCCCTGTGCCGTCCTTTTCTATCATCCAACGAGACATAGTCTTTCTCCTTTCTTTCAGGTCTATGGTCGCTCGCGGGTAATTACGTTTACCTTTTGCGATTGACCATGCTGCTAAACGTCAACCTGACGAAATGTCGAGTAGCTAATCCCCCCTTTTACTCCACCTCCTTCTCAGGTTCGTGATCTCCCCACTGGTACCATCCGATACCGACAGTGAGTTGACCGTCTTGATTTGTCGATTCCTCGAACTCTTCGAGTAACGACTCCCCCTCTTTGATCTGTTTATCTAATAGTTTCCGAACTTTTCGGCGAAAATTTTTTATAATTTTTCGGATCTAACCTATATGTCCAACGCCCCTGCTGAGGAACACGCAGATCCGATTCAGTATTCATATTATGAATAACGGCGCTAAGGACTCTTGATGCTTCTATGATGCCGACTTCTGTTTGTTTTGCTTTGTCGTTTGAAATCGGTGAGTAAATTTTTGACAGAAGTTCAACTTCTTCTATATCTTCATGAATTACCCGAATATTTTTAGAAGCAAGGAGTCTACTGATAACAGTTTTAACTGTAATATTTCTACCGATTGATCTAAGTACTAGGCTTTGAAAGGTGCGGCCGCGCCCTTCGATTGGCAATTTTGCGGGTAGCCCGGTTTCAGAGTCTTGAAAAAATGGGTCACTACTCCACAAATCGATAAGTGCGTGTTCTGGGTTAACATTTTGATTCTGGATTGTTGTGCTTAGATTTTGGGCCAGAACAGAAGACACAACTCTGGTATCCAGGCCTGTAATCAAAGCCAAAGCGCTTTTCGTCGGTTTTGAACCTTCTCGCACTAATTTTTTTTGTGCTTCTTCAACGTATATGGCTTTGAGGATATCGACCAATGCGGGTAAAGAAACCGTTCCGATCACAAGCCGGACAATTTTACGGAACACACGGCTTAATATGTGTGTGATTGACTTTGCGTCATCCTGTAAATTGACATTTTCTTGCATGGCAACGCCCGGCATTTTTCAGTCTCCTGAAAATCCCTTTCCTTAATAACGTTGAAGTCCTTCTCATGAAAATCTGTCCGAGCCCTCGGACAGACGGTTGTGCGCAGTATCAGCACTATAACCATAGGATAGCCTTTTTTTCAATAACTTGCCAAGGTTTTCTCTAATTTACTATCAAATTAAAAAAAGCAATCAAATCATTGAACTATCCATAATGGTTAGCTCCTGTTTATGGGCGGGTATCCGCAGTCCTTGTGGCTACCCGTCGCAGAGCTGTTGGAACCGGCTCTTGGCACATGGTGAACATCCTTGTTCTGGAAGTGAAAACCCCTTCAACTCCCTGCATCCTTGCCTGTTTTTCGGCAAATTCCATGTGCCTTCAGACCCCCTGGTCTGATTTCAGAGACTTCCTTGTCTCAATCGCCATCCATGGCGCAAAACTCAATGCCAGGTTGGTTTCCTGGCTTTCATCTGGAATTCAAAATGTGAATCAGAGTAGTGCACTTTCTCCTTGTGCGACTCTGACAGGCACTGGGCAGAATCAGCCATGATACTCATCATTGGCTTGCAGCTATTCAAGGCTTCTGCTCGCATACCCGTCCCGGACCGTTCAACCAGGCTTTCAATATCTGCAAAATCTGATTCAATAACAGAAACCAGACGAGCATGATTACCCAGTTGCCGCTTACTCCATTCAATTACCTCGTCGCGGTCATCCGCTGACAGCATCAAGGTTCCTTTTGAATGGTGTAGTAAGTAGTACATGGCGCCAATGTAACAGAAATAGCCTTATATGTCTATAGACAAATATGTATTTAGACTTATTTGCATTTAGACACTTGCGTCTATAGACAAACATGGCTATAATGTATTCAACAAGGTTGGAAAAGGCACGGATCGCCGGACTCCATAGCAGAAGGAACTGCGCTACTTTGTTAAGCATGGATGCACTTTGCGGGTGGCGAGACGTCCGCAGAACGGCCAGGAATAACACGGATGATGTTTCTGGTCGTTTTTTTATGCGCGAAATAAAACTCATAACAACCAGTAGGAAGTGCCGCTAATACATTGAAATGCAAATTCTTTTATAGATAGGTTTTTTATAGTAGTTATGTGCGGCGTAAATACCTCAGATGATGCGGAGCGTCGATTCCACACCGTATTCCAGCCTCAGTCGATCGGCAAGCTCTGAATGTAAACTCCCGTGGTTAGCCAGATAATCGGTCCAGTTCAAAGCGGATTTCTCCATTATCATGCTTACCTGCTTCCCGCCAGCCACGTTTGCGATAAAATCGTTCCGCGCGCGTTCCCGGGTCTGTTCCCAGCCAAATGCGATCCACCCCTCGCGACCACAACCAATTTACGGCAACCTCGTGAAGCACATGACCGATACCCCGGCCTTCGTGATCAGGATGAACAAACAACGCCCAAATAGATGGGTCCTTGTGCAATGCTATGCTGAAACCCAGGATATGGCTGTCTTCTGCGAAGACCCAACCACGGCCTGATGCGGATATCGCATCAGTGGTCATTGCCGTTGTGACAAGGGAAGGGTCAGACAAGACATTCTCGCGCACCTGTAGTCGGAGATGGTTCATTGCCGCCACGTCGCTAACTGTAGCCTCACGGATCATTCCGGTTTTTTTCCTGATTCAATTGAGCTGACAAAAGATTTGTATTATCTCTGCTCATTGACCCAATTGCATCGGGACGTTTGCTACGAGAGGGAAAATGGCTGTAGATCGCTGTGTGGATGATTGTATTGTTGTAAATAAGGAGGCTGACGCGCAGGCTGCCGTTAAAGAAATGCTCGCGAGAGCCGTCCGATGGTGCGGTAATTCATAGAATATTTGAGCGTGAATACAAAATAATGTCGGGTAAGCATAAGACTTGGAATCTAAATCAAAGGTAAAAACGTGAAAATTTTTAAAAACAAACACATTATTACCGCCACTTTGGTGGCGCCGGTTTTGGCGTTGATGGGTTACTTTGCCGTCAATGCCTTAGTGGGCGAGACCCCCCATGCAGCTGAAGAAGGCCAGAGCTATCAGTTAGTGGAAAAACCCAATTGCCGGTACAGCAGTGGCAACTGCGGTTTGAAGAATGGTGAATTCGAGTTAAAACTCAGCACCGAAGAGCTCAATGATGATCGACTCTTGTTAATGCTGAAGTCTGTGTTTCCGCTCGACGGCGTTAAAGTGGCGCTGATTGAAAATGAAGCCGCCGAAGAGCGACCGGTGGATATGCGGCCGATGGGCGATGATGGCCTGGTGTGGTCTCTTGATATAGCGCGCCCAGACCCCGAGCGCGATCGCTTGCACCTGGTGGTCTCTTCCAATCAGTCCCTCTACTTTGGTGACGTTGCCATGAAATTCACGCTCTAAATCAATCAGAAATCAGCCCGCCCCGGTACGCGGGGGTAGGGTATGACATCACGTATATTGGACATGCCGGTGATGTAACTGACCAGGCGTTCGAAACCGAGGCCAAAACCAGCATGGGGAACGCTGCCGTATTTTCTCAGGTCCAGGTACCAGGAGTAGTTGTCTTTATCCAGGTCGAGTTCATCCATGCGGCGTTCGAGCACATTGAGCCGCTCCTCACGTTGTGCGCCTCCTATGATTTCTCCGATCCCGGGCGCCAGCACATCGAGCGCAGCAACGGTTTTACCGTCATCACTCAGGCGCATATAAAACGCCTTGATTTCGGTCGGGTAGTTCATTACAACCACCGGGGCATTGAAGTGATTTTCTGTCAGGTAGCGCTCATGCTCAGTCTGCAGGTCCAGACCCCATTCGGCCGGGTAATCGAACTTCCGGTCGGCATTTTTCAGTATTTCAATGGCTTCTTCATAGTCCAGGCGCACGAAGGGCGCTGCAACCAGTCTTTTCAGGCGGTTGATCGCCTCAGGTTCAATTCGTTGCTCAAAAAATGCCATGTCGTCCGGGCATTCTTCCAGTACGGTGGTAAATATGAATTTGAGGAAATCTTCGGCCAGGTCTGCCAGATCTTCCAGGTCGGCAAAAGCGATTTCGGGTTCAACCATCCAGAATTCCGCCAGGTGGCGCGAGGTATTCGAATTCTCCGCACGAAATGTTGGCCCGAAGGTATATACCTTGCTCAAAGCCAGGCAGTAGCCCTCCACGTTCAACTGCCCTGATACCGTTAGAAATGTCTCGCGGCCGAAAAACTCCTGGTCGAAATCGATAGCGCCCTTGTCGGTGAGAGGAAGGTTGGTGAGATCCAGTGTGCTCACCCGGAACATGTCTCCAGCGCCTTCGGCATCAGAAGCCGTGATGATGGGCGTGTTGATCCAGAAAAATCCGCGCTGGTGGAAATAGTTGTGAATCGCCCGGGCGGTCGCATGTCTCACCCTTGTCACGGCGCCAAAGGTATTGGTGCGGGGCCGAAGATGCGCCACCTCTCGAAGGAACTCAAAGGTGTGGCGTTTGGGCTGAACGGGGTAAGTGTCCGGATCTTCCACCCAGCCAACTACCATCACGCTACTGGCCTGGATCTCAAATTGCTGCCCCCGTCCGGCGGATTCCACCAGGATGCCCTGGCACTCAACGGCGCAGCCCGTGGTGAGTTTTTGCACCTCGCTGGCGTAGTTGTCCAGTTCCGCGGGCGCAACGACCTGGATGGCGTCGAAACAGGAGCCATCGTGTATATTAATGAATGAAAAACCGGCTTTGGAATCCCGGCGGGTTCTGACCCAGCCTTTGACCGTGACTTCAGTGCCGATGCCTGTCTCGCCGGACAGGGCTTTCTTAATACTGGTGAATAACATGATTTTGAGTTGAACTTGGACCAGGGAACCCCAAATAATAATGCACCTTCCGCGGCACGGACAGCCCTGTTTGCGGATTGATGCATCAGAAGTTTGAAAACAGGCAAATTATGGCAATCAGATTAAGCAAATCCGCCGCGGATCGAGTTCGTGCCTTTGTGCTCAAAGACGGTGGCGTCGGTCTCCGGTTGGGAGTAAGGAAAACCGGCTGTTCAGGCTGGGCATACACCGTGCAGATGGCGCAGGGTATAGAACCGGATGATGTCGTTTTCGAAGAAGATGGCGTAAAAATTGTCGTATCGCATGACAGCCTCGGTTTTCTCGATGGGTCTGAAATCGATTTTGTTTCCGAAGGCCTGGGCACGTCATTCCGTTTCAATAACCCGAATGCCACTGATGAATGCGGCTGTGGAGAAAGTTTCACGATAGAGCAGCAATGATTCTGCCAGTGCGGGCGGCGCCTGGCACAGACACTTCGCAAACGCCGGAACATCAGCCTCTTTTTGGGGTGTACAGCCCCCGGTAGCACTGATATAATCCGCCGCCTTCGCAGCAATGCGAATTTCCTTGCTTCACTTCATTAATGAGGGAAGCTTTGATGGTGCGAACCACCGCACTGACAAATCCACAAGGAGTCACAATGAGACACTTTGAAGTATGTTTTATGGTCCACCCGGACCAGAGCGAGCAAGTTCCTGCCATGCTGGAACGTTACCGTTCCCTGATCGAGGGAAACAACGGAACGATTCATCGCCAGGAAGACTGGGGCCGCCGTCAACTGGCATTCCCGATAGCCAAGCTCCACAAAGCCCATTACATCCTGATGAACATCGAGTGCGAAAGTGAAACTCTGGCTGAACTTGAAGGTCTTTTCCGCTTCAATGATGCTGTTTTGCGTCACCTGACGATCCGTCGCCAGTCCGCGATTGTTGAACAGTCCCTGATGATGAAGGCGAAGGAAGAAAAAGACCGTTCAAGCCGCAGTTACGATGATCGCAGACGGCCTTCTTCGGATACGGCGCCAAAGGCCCCCAAGGCTGACAGCCCGCAACCAGCGGCTGCTGAAGCCGCTAGCGAAGCCGGTGCTGACGCCCCGGTTAAAGAAGCGCCCGCCGCAGATCAGGAAGTGGTTGAGGCCGTTGCCGAAACCGCAGTACCTGCTGCAGATCAGGAAGCGGTTGAAGCGGTTGCCGAAGCAGTGGCGCCAGCAGCAGACGAATCAAGCAAGAAGGCTGCAGACGCTGAAAGCGTTGAAGCCTGACCAGGAACAGGAGAAACACTATGCCACGCCATTTCAGACGCAGAAAATTCTGCCGCTTCACCGCCGAGGGAATCACTGAAATTGATTATAAGGATGTCAATTTACTGAAGCAGTATGTCGGTGAATCAGGCAAGATCGTACCCAGCAGGATCACCGGCACCAAGGCGCGCTATCAGCGCCAGCTGTCCCGGGCCATCAAGCACGCGCGCTACCTGTCGCTGCTGCCTTACACCGACAACCATTGATCTGCTGATCAACCAGGAGAACGAAAATGGAACTGATTCTGCTTGAAAAAGTACAGAAGCTGGGTGATCTGGGCGACAAAGTAAACGTCAAGCCGGGTTATGGCCGGAACTACCTGGTGCCTCTGGGCAAGGCGGTTTCCGCAACCCCCGAGAATATAGCCGAGTTCGAAGCCCGCCGGGCTGAGCTGGAAATAGTAGCACTGACGAAACTGACTTCCGCCAGGGATCGCAGTGAAGGTCTGGAGGGGTTCGAGATCACACTGTCTGCCAATGCCAGTGAAGAAGGCAAGCTCTATGGCTCCATCGGCCCGCGGGAAATTGCCGATGCCGTAACCGCCGCCGGGCCGCATCTTGAGAAATCAGAGGTCATCATGGGTGAAGGCCCCATCCGCTTCGCGGGTGAGCACGAAGTCATCCTGAACCTGCACGCGGATGTGGAAACCCACATCAAGGTGACCATCAACCCGGAATAATCCGGCGGGCTTGGTGATGTTCTTGCGGACATCGGGCGGAGCCTCTATGCTCTCACAGCAGCCCGGCATTTGCCGGGTTGCAGATTTCTCTTCCAATCCTGAAAAACGAAAGCATGGCAGCACCCAAACTCGCCACCGTTGAGAACTTGAAAGTTCCACCTCATTCCATTGAGGGCGAACAGGCGGTACTGGGAGGTTTGTTGCTGTCGGCGCGCGCCTGGGACCAGATCGCCGACGTGATCACTGAAGATGACTTTTATCGTGAGGATCACCGTCTCATTTTCCGCGCCATCCAGGAATTGAGTGATAGCGGCAGGCCTTGTGACGCAGTTACCATCACCGAATGGTTCGAATCTCACGGCCTGGTGGACCAGGTTGACGGCGGCTCTTACATCAGCCAGTTGGCATCCACCACACCCAGCGCGGCCAACGTCAAGGCCTACGCGAACATCGTCCGCGAGAAATCAATACTGCGTCAGTTGATTGATGTGGGTTCGGAAATTACTTCGGCTGCTTTTACATCAGACGGGCGCGAAAGCAAGGAGTTGCTGGAAGAGGCGGAACGAAGAGTCTTTGCCATTGCCGACCAGGGTATGCGCAGTAGTTCGGACATAGTGACAGTGCAGGACACTCTCAAAGAGGCAATCGAGAAAATCCAGGAGTTGCATGAGTTTGAAGGCGAAATTACGGGTACGCCAACGGGCTTCAAAGATTTCGACAAGATGACCGCGGGCCTGCAGCCATCTGATCTGATTATTATTGCCGGCCGCCCTGCCATGGGCAAAACATCACTGGCTATGAATATCGCGGAAAACGCAGCCATAAAACATGATATACCGGTGGCCATTTTCAGCATGGAAATGTCATCGCTACAATTGGTGATGCGGCTTTTCTCCTCACTGGGCCAGATTGATCAGACCCGTCTGCGGACCGGTAATCTCGATGATCTGGACTGGCCCAAGCTGACCTCAGCCATGAACCTCCTGCACAAGAGCCGCATTTTTATCGATGAAACCCCGACCCTGTCTCCTTCCGAACTTCGAGCGCGGGCCCGCAGGCTGAAGCGCGAGCATGACATCGGCCTGATCGTTGTGGATTACCTGCAGTTGATGACTGTGCCGGGATCTACTGAAAACCGGGCAACAGAAATTGCTGAAATATCACGCTCGCTGAAAGCTGTTGCGAAGGAACTTCATATACCGGTGGTTGCCCTGTCCCAGTTGAATCGCGCGCTGGAGCAAAGGCCCAACAAGCGCCCGGTCATGGCGGACCTGAGGGAATCCGGCGCGATCGAGCAGGACGCCGATCTGATCGTCTTTATTTACCGCGATGAGATTTATAACCAGGAGACGCCGGACAAAGGAAAAGCAGAGATTATTATCGGCAAACATCGCAACGGTCCAACCGGCACCACGGTTCTGACTTTCCAGGGGCAATGGGTGCGTTTTGTCAACTTCGCCCCCGAGCACGCCTACCCAACGGCATACGACTAGCCAATCGCAAGGAATTAGCCAGCAGTTTGCCCTTTTTGAGTGCTCCGCAGGCGCTAAAATCCCATCCCATGAGCCGCAACACCGTCGCCAAAATCGATCTCGCCGCGATCAGGCACAACCTTGTGAGAGTGAGAAAACTGGCGCCCGCAAGCCAGGTTGCCTGCGTGGTAAAAGCCGATGCCTACGGGCATGGCCTGACCCGGGTGAGCGCCGCGCTGAACGAAGCCGATATCCTGGCGGTGGCCACTATTGATGAAGGCCGCCGTTGTCGCAACAGCGGTTGGCAAGGGCGCTTGCTTTTGCTGGAAGGGCCCGCCAACGTGCCTGAATTCGAGGAAATGATCTCGGTGGAAGCCGAGATGGTTGTTCACCACGAGACTCAGCTCGAACTTCTACGCCAGCGCCGCCACGAGATCAGCAAGGCCCTGTGGCTGAAAATAGACAGCGGGATGCATCGCCTCGGTTTTCCTCCTGAAGACGCCGCCTCGGTGCATGCGGAACTGGAGTCCTTACGCGGCCCGGCGCCCACCGTCCTGATGACACACTTCGCTTGCGCGGACGAACCCCACAATCCGATCACGCAGCAGCAGATTGAGAGATTTGATACTTCAATGGCTGGAATTCCCGGACAGGTCTCCCTGGCCAATTCGGCTGCCATCCTGAATTTCCCAGAAAGCCACAGGGACTTTATCCGGCCTGGCCTCATGCTGTACGGCGTATCGCCTTCCAGCCAAAAGCCAGCCACGGAAATCGGGCTGCGGCCCGCCATGACCCTGCAGTGTGACCTGATTGCCATAAACCAGTGCTCGGCCGGTGACACTGTGGGTTACGGCGCCGCCTACACTTGCCCCGGGGATCTGCGCATCGGTGTCGCAGCGATTGGCTACGGAGACGGCTATCCCCGCAATGCGCGGAATGGCACGCCGGTGTTGTTGAACGGCAAGCGGGCAGCCCTGGTCGGCCATGTTTCAATGGACATGATCACCATTGACCTGAGTGGCCATGACGAAGCACAAGTGGGTGACCAGGTTACTTTGTGGGGGCGGGGTTTGCCGGTAGAGGAGGTGGCGCTGTGGTGTGATGCCATTTCCTATCAATTGATTTGCGGGGTAACGGCTCGCGTCAAGCCGGTCATTTGCTAGCCCGCATCATTCCTCCGGGTCGGTCAATTCATATTTTCTCAGGTAACCACGCAGTTGGTGGTAGGTCATCCCCAGGAATTCCGCGGTCTTTTTCTGATTGAAGCGGCATTGTTCCAGTGCCGATTTGAGTAAATCGACCTCATGCTGCTGGATGTGGTCCTTGAAATCGTAGGCCTCGGTCGGCCGGGTCTGAGCCTTTTGTGGAAGCTCAGCCTGCTTCGAAAGACCTGGCCGCCAGGGCGAATCGAACGGGTCGAAAATGAGCCCTGATATCGGTTCATCATCGCCCAGTGACGAATAGACGGCCCTTTCGACTACGTTTTTCAGTTCGCGCACGTTACCCGGCCAGCGATAATCCACCAATCCCTCACGGGCGGAATCACTGAAGCCCTGAAACAGCTCAAGGCCCAGTTCACCGGACATTTTTACCGCAAAGTACTCAGCCAGGGGCATGATATCCTCGCGGCGTTCGCGCAATGGGGGCAGGGTGATCACATCGAATGCCAGGCGGTCGAGGAGGTCCGCCCGGAATTTTCCCTGTTCAGCCAGGGTGGGCAAGTCTTCATTGGTGGCGCCGATGATGCGCACATCTGTAATGATGGTATCGTTTCCACCCACTCTTTCGAGTTCACCATACTCGATCACGCGCAATACTTTTTCCTGCACACGCTCCGATGTATTTGACAGCTCGTCCAGGAACATGCTGCCCTCGTTGGCCAGTTCAACGCGGCCCAGGCGCCGGCGGGTTGCACCGGTGAATGAACCTGCTTCGTGACCAAATAACTCGGTTTCAAGCAGTGACTCAGCCAAGGCTGCACAGTTGAGCTTGACAAAAGGGCGGTCCCAGCGCGGAGACAGGAAGTGGATGCGGGCTGCAATCAGTTCCTTGCCAGTGCCACGTTCGCCGATCACCAGCACTGGCCGGTTCAGTTGTGCCACCCGCGATACATGCTCCAGGACCTCGAGAAATATCGGGGATTCGCCGATCAGTGGTTGTTCCTGCTGCCGCTCCATGAGCCCTGCTTTATCGATTGACCAGGGCTATTGTAGGAAAAACCAGTCAATTGCGATATGGGCTGGAGGTCACGGGCCTGATCTGATACAAGAAGGGCTGAGTCGGGAATTCAATCAATGGCCAAAAACAAGAACATTTATCAATGCGAAAATTGCGCTGCCCGGCTGGGTAAGTGGGTCGGGCAGTGCCCCGAATGCAAAGAGTGGAATTCTATTGTAGAGACCCGGGAAGAGCCTCGTACCGGTGGGCGCTTCGCCGGTTATTCCGGGCAACTCGCCAATGACATTAAAAATCTGGCTTCCGTAGGGCAGTCTGACGTGGACCGCATGAAAGTGGGAATAGGGGAGCTGGATCGTGTGCTGGGTGGGGGAATTGTTCCAGGGTCGGTGATTCTGCTCGGTGGTGATCCGGGTATCGGTAAGTCAACTCTGTTGTTGCAGTTGATCGCCTCGCTTGCCGGCCGGTTCCCCAGCCTCTACATCACCGGTGAGGAGTCGCTGGAACAACTGGGCATGCGTGGCCGGCGACTCGAGTTGCCCATGGAGGGTATTCGTTGCCTGACCGAAACTTCAGTTGAGCAGATTATCAGCCACGCGGCAGACGAAAAGCCGCGCCTGATGATCGTCGATTCTATACAGACAGTTTACTCCGAAGCGCTGGCATCGGCCCCGGGTTCCGTTGCCCAGATACGCGAGTCAGCCGCCGCCCTGGTGCGCTGGGCCAAGGAAAATCAGTGTTGTGTGTTCCTGGTTGGCCATGTCACCAAGGAAGGCGCCCTGGCCGGGCCCAGGGTGTTGGAACACATGGTGGACGCGGTGTTGTATTTTGAAAGCGATGGCGGAAACCGCTATCGCGTGATCCGGGCCGTCAAGAACCGCTTCGGAGCGGTCAACGAGCTCGGCATGTTCGCCATGACCGGCAAAGGGCTCAGGGAAGTGAAGAATCCTTCGGCCATTTTTCTGTCAGGGCATTCAGAGCCGGTGTCTGGCAGCGTCATTACCGTTGTGCGCGAAGGAACGCGCCCCATCCTGCTCGAAGTACAGGCCCTGGTCGATCAGAGCCACCTGAACAATCCACGTCGCGTCGTCCTTGGCCTGGAGCACAACCGCCTGGCCATGATGCTCGCGGTTCTGCACCGCCAGGGTGGGGTGGGGCTGGCCGATCATGATGTATTCATCAATGTAGTGGGTGGGATGCGCATCGCGGAAACCGGGGCGGACCTGCCCATGTTGCTGGCCCTGTTTTCAAGCTTTCGCGACAAACCTATGCCACAGAAAATGATCTGCTTTGGGGAAGTGGGCCTGTCAGGCGAGATTCGCCCAGTCGCCGATGGTGAACAGCGCCTGCGCGAAGCGGCCAGCCACGGATTTACCCGCGCCCTGATACCCGCTGCCAATGCACCGCGCAAACCGATCAGCAATCTTGAGATAGTTCCTTTGCGCACGGTTGCAGAGGTGCTGGAACGCGTTTCAGCTTGAGACATCCGTAAAGCGTATCAGTCGACTCATGCTACGTTTGAAAGCGACTTCCCCTATGAAGGCGTGGCGCTGAATTGGGCGATGTCAGTCTGTCACCCGGTTTGGCTTGACCAGGACCTTGCAGATGACGTTGTCCTTGATTTCAATAATGGTCATGATGTGCCGGCCAATACGCAGGCTGGTTTTGCCGGAAGGAATGTTTTCCAGCTCTTCCAGCAGCAGGCCGTTGAGTGTGCTGGCCTCTTCCTCCGGCAGGTTCCAGCCCATTTTCCGGTTGAGCGCGCGGATCGTGACGGCCCCATCGACCAGGTAATTTCCGTCGTCGAGCTTGCGGGTGTGGCGTGATCTGGCCCTGCCCCCGGAGGTGTATTCCCCGACGATTTCCTCGAGGATATCATCCAGAGTGACCATGCCCTGGATGTCGCCATACTCATCGACCACCAGGCCCATGCGGCGTTCCCTGGTCTGAAATTCCAGCAGTTGTTGGGTGAGCGCAGTTCCTTCAGGGATGAAGTAGGGGCTTCGCACCGACCGTTTGAGGTCCTCGAAAGTGAGGGCGCCGTGCGCCAGTTTGGCAATCACGGTTCGGATGTGCAGCAGGCCTTCCACCTGATCAATACTTTCCCGGAACACGGGCAGTCGCGTATAGACTGTTTGGGTGAGTTGAGTCAGGATGTCTTCCCAGTCATCGTCGAGGTCGATGCCGACAATGTCCTGGCGCGGAATCATCACGTCATCCACGCTGGCCTGTTCCAGGTCCAGGATGTTGACCAGCATGCGCTGATGATCGTCCGGAATCTGCCCGCCTTCCTGTACCAGCGTGCGCAGTTCTTCCCGGTTCAAGCGCTCCATCAAATCCGCATTTGTACGCACGCCAAACGGTTTCAGAATCAGGTTGGCAAATGCATTGACCAGCCAGACCAGAGGATAAAGCACCTTGAGCAGGGCCGACAGCACATAGGAAGCAGGAAATGCGATCCGTTCCGGGTGCACCGCCGCCACCGTTTTTGGCGCAACCTCGGCAAAGATCAGGACCACGACGGTCATCACCAGCGAGGCGATCCACACGCCGCTGGCCCCGAACAGGCGGATGCCAATCACTGTAGCAATCGAGGCGGCCAGGATGTTGACCAGATTGTTGCCCAGCAGGATGAGGCCGATCAGGCGGTCAGGCTTGCGCAGCAAATTCTGTGCTATGCGTGCGCCTTTGTGCCCCTTGTTGGCCAGGTGACGAAGCCGGTACTTGTTCATCGCAATCAGCCCGGTTTCGGAGCTGGAAAAAAAACCTGAAATTATGATCAGGATGACCAGGGTTGTGTACAGGCTGTCTAGGGGTATTTCGTCCATGAATCAGGATTGCCAGCTCTTTCCCAGGATGATCTCGAGCACCAGCTTGCTGCCAAAGTAGGACAACAGAAGCAATACGATACCGGCCAGCGTTAGTCGCACTGCCAGGCTGCCCCGCCAGCCATAACGCCAGCGCCCCCAGAGCAGTAGTCCGAATACCAGCCAGGCCAGGATGGAGAGAATGGTCTTGTGAACCAGGTGTTGAGCGAAAATGTCATTGATGAACACGATGCCCGAAAGCAGTGAAACCGTCAGCAGCACGAAACCCACCGGGATGAGTTTAAACAGGAGGTGCTCCAGGACTTCCAGTGCGGGCAGCCTCCGGACCAGCGGACTCAGATGATGCCGGCGCAGAAAATGATCGATAATGGCCACGAACATGGCATACACACCGGCGATGCTCAAAACACCGAATGCCGTGACTGAGCTGACCAGGTGTACCGCTATGCCGGGTGAAACTTCCTTCAGTGGTATCACGTTGTGGGGCAGTATCCACTCGAGCAGCAGAACGGCCGCGGCAATGGGTAAAGCGACCAGGCCTGCGTCATACAAGGTACTTCGGGTAAATGTGGAACTGATCAGTAACAGCATGATGACCAGGGCACAAAGTGACATCAGGTGCGGCAGGCTGACATCCAATTCCGGGCCACCGAACCAGTGGTTGACCTGCACACCGGCGTGGAACAAAACGCCCACGAAAGCAAACGCCAGGGAAATCCGCCGCCAGCCGGAGGAGCGATGCCGGATCGAATTGTAAAGAAAGCCGGCCGCCGCCATGTAGAAAACGATTGCCAGGATCAATGGAATGTCGTGGGTCATTTCAGTCCGATATACGGTCAATACTGAGGCTATAATACCTGAGTAATCACCGGCTGGTTACCTTAGAGATCAATCATTCGTCAAAAAAATTCCGGAGCGTTTCATGTTTGAAAATCTGACCGAGCGCCTGTCCCGCACGGTACAACAATTGCGTGGCAAAGGCCGCCTCACTGAAGACGGTATCAGGGCCACTCTGCGTGAGGTTCGAATTGCGCTGCTGGAAGCGGATGTCGCACTGCCAGTGGTGCAGACCTTCATTAACGGGGTCCGTGAAAAGGCGCTAGGCCAGGAAATCCTGAAGAGCCTGACGCCAGGGCAGGCCATGGTGAAGCTGGTTCATGATGAACTGGTCCAGCTGATGGGGGTGGAGAACGAAGCGCTCGACCTGAAAGCGCAGCCGCCGGTACCGGTCCTGATGGCCGGCCTGCAGGGCTCCGGTAAAACGACCACGACAGCGAAATTGGCCCGGCTGCTGATCGAACAGGAAAAGAAACGCGTGATGGTTGTTTCCTGCGATGTATACAGGCCGGCGGCCATCGAACAGTTGAAGACCCTGGCAGCCCAGGTTGGTGCGATTTTTCAGCCATCGACAACAGATCAGAAACCGGAACAAATAGCGAAAGATGCCCTGGCTGCAGCACGCCAGCAGATGTGTGACGTACTCCTGGTCGACACTGCGGGCCGTCTGCATGTCGACCAGGAGATGATGCTCGAGATTCGCCAGATCCATGCCGCGATTTCACCGCATGAAACCCTGTTCGTAGTCGATGCAATGACCGGCCAGGATGCCGCCAACACGGCTGCGGCCTTCAATGATGTATTGAGCCTTACCGGTATCGTTTTGACCAAGACCGATGGCGATGCCCGCGGCGGCGCCGCTTTGTCAGTCCGCCAGATCACAGGCAAACCGGTCAAATTTCTCGGCTCCGGCGAAAAAACCGACGCCCTGCAGCCATTTCATCCCGAGCGCGTGGCCTCACGCATCCTGGGCATGGGCGACGTCCTTTCCCTGGTCGAGGAGGTACACCGCAAGGTCGACCGGCAGCAGGCTGAAAAACTGGTCAACAAAATGCGCCGGGGCCGGGGCTTCGACCTGGAGGATTTCAGGTCGCAACTGGAACAGATGCAGAACATGGGTGGCCTCGGTGGCCTGGTGGATAAACTCCCCGGCATGAGCAATCTGCCGGACAAAGTGAAGTCGCAGGTCGATGATCACCAGACCCGGCAGATGATCGCCATCATCAATTCGATGACCCCCCAGGAACGGCGATTCCCCGACGTGATCCGGGGTTCACGCAAAAAGCGCATTGCCAATGGTTCCGGCACGCAGATCCAGGCAGTTAACCGGCTTCTGAAACAGCACGGCCAAATGCAACGAATGATGAAAAAAATGGGCAAGGGCGGCATGTCGAAAATGATGCGCAAGATGGGCAAACTGCAGGGCCAGTTACCACCCGGCGGATTTCCGGGAGGCGGACCGGGTGGCAAGATGCCATTTTGAGAATTTCTGAATGACGACAGCATCAAGACGCGACTTCATTGCTACCGGCCTGCTGGGTGCCGGTGCTGCCTCACTTGGCTTGCTGGCGCTTTCCAAATATGCCCTGGGCAGGGGCAATCCGGGCATCAGCGATGCCATGGGCCCATTGCGGCCGGTTGCAGACGAAAGCACCGGGCTTCCGCTACTTCTGCTTCCTGAAGGCTTTCGCTATCGATCTTTTTCCTGGGCGGGTTCGAAAATGCATGATGGCCACCCGGTTCCCGGGCTCGCAGACGGTATGGGCGTGGTTCGCACTGAAGGCTCCCGCGTCACCCTGGTCAGGAACCACGAGTTGCGCGGTTCATCGGGGCCCATTGGCGACCCGGCCACGGCGTACGATGTGACGGGCGGTGGCGCCACCACGCTGGTTTTTGATACTGGTGAGGAAAGCCTGGAAGATTCCTGGGTCAGCCTCGGCGGTACGCTGCTGAATTGCGCTGGCGGAGTGACCCCGTGGGGAACATGGCTGTCATGCGAAGAGGCGCCGCTGTCACCTGAGTTGATGCATCTCCCGACGCCGGGCAGGAAGTTGAGTTGGAAAGCAGAAAACGCTCAACGGCCGCACGGTTACGTGTTTGAAGTGCCGGCACAAGGTGTCGCCAGGCCTGAACCGATCATTGAAATGGGGCAGTTCTATCACGAAGCCGTAGCTTTCGATGTTCGCAGCGGCACTGCTTACATGACCGAGGACACGAATCCAAAAGCCGGGATCTACCGCTATATCCCCAATGTCCCTGGCAAATTGCTCGCGGGCGGACGCTTGCAAATGATGCGCGTGGATGGCGGCCGGGACATGCGCGACGGACTGGTCATTGGCCGCGCATTGCCCGTCGAATGGGTCGACATTCCGGATCCCGGGCAGGGTTTTACCCGCAACAGCCGTGAAGGTGACGGTGTCGTTAAACAGGGGCTAAAGGCCGGTGGCTCAGGGTTCATTTCGCTGGAGGGCTGTGTCTGTTATGACGGCCATGTGTATTTCACCAGTAAATATGGCGGTCACGCGAAATCTGGCTATGTTTACGAATACGACATTGACAATGAAATGATCTGGCTGGTCTACGAATCACCGGGCCATCGGGTTTTTTCCGGCCCCGACAACATTATGATGTCTCCGCGTGGCAGCCTCCTTTTATGTGAGGACCGGGTCAGTCAGAATACGGCAGCGCAGATACTGGCCGGTCTCACTGCTGCAGGGGAACTCTTCCGCTTCAGCCAGATTAACCCGGATATCTCCGGAACATTTGCCGGCTTCAATCTGGCCAGAACCGTGCTGCACAGCGAATGGGCCGGTGCCACCTTCTCCGCTGACGGGCAGTGGCTGTTCGTCAATATCTTCAATCCCGGCATCACTCTGGCCATCACCGGCCCCTGGCAAGAAGGCCTGATCTAGCAGCCTGTCGGAGGCCGCCATGCGGCCGAAAATAGAAAATCGCGAGCAAGGCACGCTTCCATGTTTCCTGTAGGAGCGCGCCATGCGCGCGATTAGCCTGGCCAGCCGCATGGCGGCCTCCTGCAAAATCCGTATTTTGCTGTTTTCTTTTACTGGGAATAGAGGTAAAATGTGCGGTTTGCTGAATCCGCCAAGCTGGGCGGGATGCCGTTGAAAACCGGAACATTAGATCTTCCGGCGGCGTTTAGGCTGGCTTGGCTTGTGCAGTTTCAAATAGCCGATGAATGTTGAATGAATCGGCTGGATTAAATTGGATATTAAATAATGGTAAAGATCAGATTATCGCGGGGCGGCGCGAAGAAGCACCCGTTCTATCACATTGTGGTGACGGATAGCCGCAAAGCGCGTGATGGCCGCAGTATCGAGCGGGTTGGGTTTTTCAACCCTGTGGCCAGGGGCCAGGAAGAGCGTCTTCGGCTGAACCTGGAACGCCTGGATTACTGGACGGGCGTTGGCGCCCAGCTCAGTGATCGCGTGAAATCGCTGGTTTCCGAGGCGCGCGCGCAGGCTTCCTGAAACAGCCGGTTGCGGCGTGATGAGTCCGGTGGAGCATAGCGAGCGGAAGATTGTCACCCTCGGGCACATTTCCGGAGTTCACGGCGTCAGCGGATGGCTAAAGATCTATTCGCTGACCGAGCCAAGAGAGGCGATATTCGGATACCAGCCCTGGTTACTGGGCGAACAGAAAGACACCGTTCGCATCAAAGAGGGAAAGAGACACGGCAAGCATTTGATTGCCTTGTTAGAAGATGCAAGTGATCGCAGCCAGGCGGAAAATCTGGTGAACCGGCAAATTGCTGTGTTTCGTGATCAATTTCCGGAATTGCCGGAAACAGAATTTTACTGGGCCGATCTGATCGGGCTTGCGGTAAAGACGCAGAGCGGCACCGAGCTGGGAAACATCAAGACCATGCTGGCCACCGGAGCCAACGACGTTATGGTGGTGCAGGGCGAGCGGGAACGATTGATCCCCTTTGTCCAGGGTCCTTATGTGAAGCGCGTTGATGTGGAGCAGGGCCTGGTCGTGGTGGATTGGGATCCGGATTTCTAGCGGATGAGAATTCAGGTCATCACGCTGTTTCCGGAAGAATTCCCGCCGTTGGTGGATATAGGCGTGACCGGCCGTGGAATCCGTGATGGGAAAGTGCAGTTGGACCTGCTGAACCCGAGGGATTTTGCCGCCGACAGGCACCGCACTGTGGATGACCGCCCTTACGGCGGCGGACCCGGAATGGTGATGGCGGTTGAGCCTTTGCGCAGCGCGATTCGCGCGGCCCGCGACCATGCCGGGGGAAAGGCCAGGGTTAGTCTTCTCAGCCCACAGGGCAAGCGACTTGACCATGAGGCCGTGCGTGAACTGGCGCAAAGACAGGAACTGATCTTCGTTTGCGGACGCTACGAAGGTATTGATGAACGGCTCATTGAGCTGGAAGTCGACGAGGAATGGTCCATTGGTGACTACGTTCTCAGCGGAGGTGAGCTGGCTGCAGCCGTGATCATCGACACAGTTACGCGCCTGCTGCCGGGCGTGCTCGGGGACGAGCAATCGGCACTGCAGGATTCATTCATGGACGGTTTGCTGGATTGTCAGCACTATACCCGCCCGGAGGAAGTGGCGGGCCTGGAAGTGCCACCGGTGTTATTATCCGGAGATCACGGGGCTATAGCGCGCTGGAGAAAAAAGCAGTCGTTGGGCCGTACCTGGCTGAGAAGGCCGGAGTTACTACAGGCGCTGGACCTGGACAAAGAATCAAGAGCCCTGCTGACGGAGTTCATTCAGGAGAATCCTGAGTAAAGTCGGCTGGATCAGAGCACGCTTTGACACAAAGAATTGAAATTAAGGATTGAGACAATGACTAACATCATCGACGAAATTAACGCGGAACAGATGAACCGTGAACTACCCGAGTTTGCTCCGGGTGACACCATCATCGTCAGCGTGAAGGTGAAAGAAGGCAACCGCGAACGCGTGCAGGCTTTCGAAGGCGTGTGCATCGCCATTCGCAACCGTGGCCTGAATTCAGCCTTCACCGTGCGTAAAATTTCACATGGTACCGGCGTGGAACGCGTGTTCCAGACCCACAGCCCCATGATTGACTCCATCAAGGTCAAGCGCCGCGGCGATGTCCGCCGGGCCAAGCTTTACTACCTGCGCGGCCTCGAAGGCAAGGCAGCCAGGATCAAAGAAAAGCTCAACTGATCAGACCTGTTTCGAAAAAAGCCCACCCAACGAGGCTGGGCTTTAGCCAAAGTGCAAGGTCTTCACTTCCTGGAAATCTTCAATACCGAAAATGCCGCCTTCGCGTCCGTTGCCGGACTGCTTGTAGCCGCCAAACGGGCTGCCATACTCGAATCCACCACCATTGATATGCACGGCGCCGACACGCAGCTTCGACGCTACCCGTTCAGCACGTTCAATGTCGCCGGTTTGTAGATAGGCAGCCAAACCATAGGGTGTGTCATTGGCTATCTGGATGGCTTCCTCTTCAGTGTCGAAGGGAATGATCGCCAGCACCGGGCCAAACACTTCTTCCCGGGCGATCTTCATATTGTTGCCCACGATCGTCGCCGACGTGAGCAACAACATGAAGATCGCCCGGGAAG
>PVMK01126433.1_pt1 | contig 20191 bp, 31 predicted proteins | sample 1853481 | NCBI WGS metagenome assembly PVMK01 (sample SAMN08533507, study PRJNA380276) | Marine sediment metagenome, whole genome shotgun sequencing project. | reverse complement strand
CTCGATCAATATGATAGACCCGCGAAACAACGGTGTCTCGTTCAGCGACCAGGCCCGCCAGAACAAGACAGGCACTCGCCCGCAAATCGGTGGCCATAACCGGAGCGCCACTCAAGTGTTCTACTCCTCTTACGGTGGCGGTGTGGCCTTCGATGGAAATATCCGCACCCATCCGTTTCAATTCCGCCACATGCATGAACCGGTTTTCGAACACCGTTTCGGTAATCCTGCTCTGGCCTTTGGCCAGTGTCATTAAAGTCATGAACTGAGCCTGTACATCCGTCGCAAAACCGGGATAAGGCTCTGTTGTAATATCCACCGGGGACAACTGTCCGTTCCCTTTGACCCTCACCGAGTTTTCACTGGTGTCCACCGTTACCCCAGCTTGACGCAGCTTGTCGATGATGGGCTTCATGTGCCCGGGCGTGCAATTCAGCACCTCCACATTACCATTGGCAATCGCGGCGGCAATCATGTAAGTCGCCGCTTCAATCCGGTCCGGTAAAATCTGGCATTCAATCGGCGTTAAGGACGTCACTCCCTGGATAACGATCTTATCAGTTCCAGCACCTTTGATCTTAGCACCCGATTGGTTTAACACGTCGGCCAGAAAACTCACTTCCGGCTCCCTTGCGGCATTACTGAGAACCGTTTCTCCTTCGGCCAATGTCGCCGCCATCATGACGTTCATCGTGCCCGTGACCGTTACCAAATCAAACGTATGGCGAACCCCCTTCAATTTTTTTGCGGTGCCGTGAACGTAACCTTCTTCCAACTGGATTTTCGCTCCCAGCGCTTCTAATCCTTTAATGTGAAGGTCAATAGGACGCGCCCCGATGGCGCATCCGCCGGGCAACGAAACTTTGGCTTCACCCAGCCGCGCCAGCAAAGGCCCCAACACCAGACAGGATGCGCGCATGGTAGACACCAGATCATAGGGCGCTATCGGATTATTCATCCCAGTGGCATCCAGAACGACGCGATCCCCTTCGAAATGGTCGACCTTCACTCCCAGTTCCTGCACCAGACGAACCATGGTGGTCACATCCCGGACCCCCGGCACTGCCTGAATTTCACTTTTCCCTTGAGTGAGCAGAGTGGCCGCCAACACCGGCAACACCGCATTTTTGGCTCCGCTGATGGTCACCTGACCGTTCAGCGGATGACCGCCCTCCACGATGATTTTATCCAAGCGCCCTCCTCGCGGAGACCACACGGTCGCGTCCGCTCAAATCCTGAACGATTTCAATTTCATCCCAACCGCCATGAGCCTGAAGGATCTGCTCCACCGGCCCGGCTTGATCGTCTCCCACTTCGAATATCAAATGGCCTCCCGGCTTTAAATAAGGGAACGCGTTCGCAACGATACACCGGTAACACACCAAGCCGTCCGGCCCGCCATCCAAGGCTACTCGCGGCTCGTAATCGCGGACGTCCGGCATTAATTGTTCCAACTCTCGGGAAGGAATGTAAGGGGGATTAGAAAGAATGTAATCATAGAGATCATTTTTTGGAAGAGTCCAGTCGCTCATTAAATCCATCTTTAAAAATTCAATCCGGTCCGCCACCCGGTTCTCAAGCGCGTTTTCCCGAGCGATCTCAAGCGCATCGCCTGAGTTATCCACCGCAGTTACCCGGGACTTCAGAAACTCCAACGCCGATACGATTGCCAGTATGCCCGAACCGGTGCCCACATCCAGAATACGAATTGCCTTCTCATCCGTTTCGTCTCCGGCAAGATTCAACAAACGTTCGATAACCCCTTCCGTTTCGGGTCGAGGTACGAGCACCTTCGGATTCACCTTGAACTTCAATGACCAGAATTCCTGGTGGCCGACGATGTAGGCTAATGGCTCTTTCACACAACGGCGCTCAATGAGCTGTTGAAATTTTTCCTCCTGCGGGTCCGTCAACTCACGATCCGGATGAATAATGAGATCTTCTTTTCTCAGTCCCAAAACATGCGCCAGGAGAAGTCCCGCCTCCAGCCGCGCCTGTTCAATGTGATTTGAAGAAAGTGTATCGGCCGCTTCCTTCAACACACTGCTGAAAGTAACTGAAATATTTTGGGGAGAATCCATCATAAGGTGTCCGGCTGAAAGGAGTGCTGGGGCATTATCAGTTTTGGCTGCCCTTCAAGGCTTCGGCCTGGAAATACAGGGTGACTTTCCCCAGAAGCTCATCGAGGTCGCCTTCCATAATCTGCGACAGTTTGTGGAGAGTCAAGCCAATCCTATGATCCGTCACCCGCTCCTGCGGAAAATTGTAGGTTCGAATCCGTCCGCTCCGGTCTCCGCTTCCGATCTGTTGCTTGCGGTCCGCCGCCGCCGCCGCCTGCTGTTTGCGTTGCTCCTCATCGTACAAGCGGGCGCGCAAAACTTTCATCGCCTTGTCTTTATTTTTGTGTTGTGATTTTTCATCCTGACAGATGACCACAAGTCCGCTCGGCACGTGGGTGAGACGCACTGCTGAGTCGGTGGTGTTGACGCTTTGACCCCCCGGTCCGGAAGAACGGTAAACATCCACTTTGAGATCCGACGGATTAATCTGGACGTCCACCTCCTCCGCTTCGGGCATGATCGCCACCGTCACCGCCGAGGTATGAATACGTCCCTGCGTTTCGGTGGTCGGCACCCGTTGGACCCGGTGGGTCCCGGCTTCATATTTGAGTTGGCTGAACACGCCCTTGCCCTGGATACTTAAGATCACTTCCTTAAAACCGCCGACACCGGTTTCACTGCTACTCATGATCTCTACCTTCCACTTAAGGGTTTCCGCATAACGCGAATACATCCGGAACAGATCGGCACAAAACAATCCTGCCTCGTCTCCACCGGTTCCCGCCCGGATTTCCATGATCACATTTTTGGCGTCGCGCGGATCTTTGGGGAGCAGTAAAACTTTCAACCGCACTTCATTCTTCTCTTTTTCCTGTTTCAGGGATTCAACCTCTTCCCGGGCCATGTCCACCATTTCCGCATCCTGTTCCTCTTCGAGGATTTTCTGGTTTTCTTCCAACTGACGCACGTTTTTTTTCCACTCCTGATATTCCTTAACAATCTGGGCAATCTCGGATTGCTCCTTGGCCAACTTTTGAAACTCCGACTGTTGCTGGATAATTTTATGATCACTCATCAATCGATTGAGCTCATCGTATCGTTTTTCAATTTCAGCCAATTGACCAAACATAGGAATAGGCGGCTCGCTTAACGAAACCGTATTTTAGATTGAGGATGGAAAAGGGAACTGCGGGTAACGAAAAAAGAAGGGGGAAGCTAATTAGGAGCGGGCTCTTTAGCCTGGGCTGCTTTTGCCTCTTTGGCTTTTTGATATTTCTTGGTGAATTTCTCGATCCGTCCGGCAGTGTCCATAAGTTTCTGCTTGCCCGTGTAAAACGGATGGCAGGCGGAGCAAACTTCAATATGGATATCCTTCACCGTGGAACGGACATCGACCTTATTACCACAGGCGCACACAAAGGTGGTTTCGTGATACTCCGGATGAATCTCAGCTTTCATAACGACCTGAACCTCTCGTAAGTAACAGTAAAATCAGGAGTTCATCGATTGGATGAACTCGGCATTCGTTTTGGTTTCCTTCATTCTCTGGATCAGAAGTTCCATCGTATCATGGATGCCCATGGGGAGCAAAACTTTTCTGAGGAGCCAAATGCGTTGTAATTCATCCTCTTCCATGAGCAACTCCTCTTTTCGGGTGCCGGACCGGTTGATATCGATCGACGGGAAAGTCCGCTTGTCCGCGAGCTTCCGGTCGAGCACGATTTCCAAGTTACCGGTGCCCTTGAACTCCTCAAAGATGACGTCGTCCATGCGGCTTCCGGTATCCACCAAAGCAGTAGCAATGATGGTCAGACTGCCACCCTCCTCCAGGTTCCGGGCGGCGCCGAAAAACCGTTTGGGTCGTTGCAGGGCGTTGGAATCCACACCACCGGAAAGTACCTTGCCGCTGGGCGGCACGATAGCATTGTAAGCTCGCGCCAAACGGGTGATGCTGTCCAGCAGAATCACGACATCCTTCTTGTGCTCGACCAGCCGTTTGGCCTTTTCGATCACCATTTCTGCGACTTGGACGTGGCGTTGGGCCGGTTCGTCGAAGGTGGAACTGATGGTCTCGCCCTTTACCGACCTCTGCATGTCCGTCACTTCTTCGGGACGCTCGTCAATCAACAACACAATGAGAACCACTTCCGGATAATTGGTGCTGATGCTGTTAGCGATCGATTGCAACAGCATGGTTTTACCGGTCCGCGGCGGCGCTACGATCAGGCCACGCTGGCCTTTACCGATTGGCGTCATCAAATCCATGATGCGCGCGCTGTAATCCTTGCAGTTCGGCGTTTCCAGACGCAGACGCTCATCGGGATATAACGGCGTCAGGTTGTCGAACAGTATCTTGTCTTTGGTCTTGTCCGGATTTTCAAAGTTGATGGCCTCAACCTTCAACAACGCAAAATACCGCTCGTTTTCCTTGGGCGGGCGGATCTGGCCGGAGATCGTGTCGCCGGTATGCATGTCAAAACGGCGTATCTGCGAGGGCGAAACATAAATATCATCCGGACCCGGCAGGTAGTTATAGGTGGGTGCCCGCAAAAATCCGAAGCCGTCCGGCAAAATTTCCAGCACTCCCTGGCCGAACATCAGACCTTCTTTTTCGATCTGGACCTGGAGTATCTTGAATATCAAATCCTGCTTCTTCAAACCGCTATGACCCTGAATTTTCAGAGTCTTCGCCAGGTTAGTCAGCTCCGAAATGGTTTTTGCTTTTAATTCTTCAATATTAGTGGTGGGTGGTTGTGTCGTTTCAGTCATGGGTGGTGGTTGGGTAAAAGGTTAGATGGATGGACTGTGAATTGTTTTGTGGTTGATGATTGCCTTGTGTTTTTATCTGATCGAGTGGGCTTTTGGAGACGTCCCAGAATCCTCTAAAGAGACTCTGTATATGGAAACCTTTTCGCAGAATTTTCCGGGTATTGGGTTGATTTCAGAGGCTTTAGGAAGCATTACTTCTTGGGGTTCTTACCTAACTTAGACGGTTATTCTTTATTTGTCAATCATTTTATATGGCTTTTGATGTTTTGACAAACTGCCGGAATGGGATCATGGAAAGGAGTGCTTGGCTTGCCACAGTAAGGCCTTTTATTATATCACTATTCTGATTAATCCGCGCACCTCATTTTTTTGACCTATACTTTCGGTTTTTATTCGCTATCCAAAACTACGCCGCCACGACTCCTTTCTCGCTGGAGCCGAGGAAATTAGCGTCCCTTGGTTGAAGCAACCCGGCGCGCGGGCCTGAGCGTAGTCGAGGAAGTGCAGCAGAAACTCGCCCGCAGATGATGTTCGAGTTACAAAAAAGGGGATGCCACAACGCCAAATTCGTGACACCAGAGCATGGAGTGTCGCAGATTCTGAAAGCCCTCCTCTCGCCATGCAGATGAGCCTTAGACTGCGGCTGATGAACAGCACCGATAGCGCTTAATATTCTCTGGAAAGCATTCGGTTGATGAACGACGTGATGGGCATCTACATGCCAGACTGCAAGCGCTGGGATGAAAAATTATCGGCGCAATACCTGGAACAAAAAGATTCAAATATCAGTTCCGATGACTGGACCACAGGCCGCCAGAAAACTTACCAAAACTACTTGCCTTTATTTCAAGAGACGACTAGCATGAAGACGCTTTTTATAGCTGATTATTTAACTGCTGACGCAATTGAGAACAGGAATTTGATATGGCTAAGAAAAAAATCAAGAATCCTTGGGACCAATGCAAAAATTGCCTGCCGGCAAAATGCTGCACCTACTTCTCTCTGGAAGTGGATGAACCCGAAGACCGCAAGGATTTCGAAGCGATGCTCTGGCAGATCGCACACAGAGGCGTTTCATTTTATATCTACCGCAAAGCCTGGTACATGATGGTAGACTCGATTTGCGAGTTTCTCACTCCGGACAACAAATGCGGCATCTACGAAACCCGTCCTTACATTTGCAAGGAACACAGTATAGAAACCTGCGAATACACAGAGGGGGATTACGGGTTTGCGGAGCATTTCAAATCTTACGATGAATTGATGGCGTGGATTAAGGAAAATACCAATTTTCGCTTCAAGGATCGACATCAAGTGGCGAAGGAAACCAACACCAAAGTCCGCCCTCTGCGAGCGGCCATAGGCTGAGGTAGCCCACCACAGGCCGGCAAAAGCACGATCTCATTACCCCAATAAAAAACCCCAACTGAGAAGATAACATCTCAGTTGGGGTTTTTGCTAGATTCCAGCTATTATTTTTTCTTTTTCGGTGCAGCTTTTTTGGGCGCGGCTTTTCCGGCTTTTTAGCAGCTGCCTTTTTTGGAGCGGCTTTCTTGGTTTCCGTTTTTTTCTTGTCTTCTTTTTTAGCTTCCACCGGTTTCTTTTTGGTCTCGGTTTTCTTTTCTTTTTCCGGTTTGGCTTCGGCTTTCTTTTCAGGCTTTTTAGCGGCTGCCTTTTGGGGGGCGGCCTTCTTCTCGGCTTTGGCCTTGGCTGCCGGTGCTTCGCCCTCCCGGTCTACCAACTCGATAAACGCCATGGGTGCGTCATCCCCCCGGCGGTGGCCGATTTTAATAATCCGGGTATAGCCTCCATTGCGTTTGGCATACCGCTCTGAAAGCGGCCAAACAATTTGATGAACGCTTCCTTTTCCACGACCACCTTGCGTGCCAGGCGCTTGGCATGCAAGGTTCCCTTTTTACCAAGAGTAATGGTTTTTTCCACATGGCTCCGCAACTCTTTCGCCTTGGCTAGAGTGGTGCGGATCCGCTCTCGACGGATCAGGGCAGTCACCATATTCCGGAACAATGCTTTGCGATGGGCGGTGGTGCGCCCCAGTATTCGGCCTGATTTCAAATGTCGCATGAAATTTTCCTTGCTTCCTTCCTGATTCTCTCGTTAGACCCGCTCAGCGTCGGTTTCCATTTCTTGTTTCTTACGTGCGGCGGTAATCTGCTTGATATCGTCTTCTTCGAGCTTCATGCCCAGATGCAGGCCCATTTCTTCGAGAATTTCCTTGATCTCGTTGAGGGATTTGCGGCCAAAGTTCCGGGTTTTAAGCATTTCGCCGTCACCTTTTTGCACCAGCTCGGAAATGGTCTGGATATTGGCGTTCTTCAGACAATTGTAGGAACGCACCGAAAGTTCCAGCTCTTCCACACTTTTGGACAGGTTAGCGATCATCTTCAGCTTCTTTTCGTCCACCTGGGGTTGAACCTGCTCCGGCTCTTCATCGAAGTTGATGAAAACCTGCATGTGGTCCTTGACGATTTTTGCTGCATGGGCAACGGCATCTTCCGGAGTTATACTTCCATCGGTCCACAATTCCATGACCAGGGAATCGAAATCGGTGGACTGACCAACACGGGTTTTCTCGACCGTGTAAACCACTTTTTCAATGGGTGAAAAGAGAGCGTCTACCGGAATCATTTGAACCGATTCGGCGCTGAGGTCATGGCGGTCCGCAGGAACATAGCCCCGGCCTCTTTTAACAATCACTTCGAAATCCAATGCTCCGCTTTTGTCCAAATTCGCGACTAATTGATCCGGATTGAGAATTTCGATATCGGGGTCACCCTCAAAATCGCCTGCAGTAACTTTTCCCTCTGCGCTTTTCTTGAGGTACATCCTCTTCTGATCAAGCTGGCCGTGCATTCTGAGCTTTAACTGCTTGAGATTGAGAATAATCTCGCTGATATCTTCCATCACGCCGGGTATTGAGGAAAACTCATGATAAATTCCCTCAAATTTAGCTCCAATGATAGAGGCTCCCTGCAAAGAGGAGAGCAACATACGCCGAAGCGAGTTCCCTATAGTAACTCCGTAGCCTCGTTCAAAGGGTCCTACCCGAAATTTGGCGTAATCGCCAGTTTTTGTCTTTTTATCAAAATCAATACGCTTAGGTTTAACGATGCCTTGCATCACCATATAATCAATCCTCCGACGATTGAGTCTTTTGTTGACACCCAGAAGATGTGCTGAATGATTAATTAATTCTGATCGTGGGGACTACTAACGTGAATAGAGCTCGACAATCAATTGCTCCTGAACAGGTAAAGTAACATCCTCCCTGCTTGCGAGAGCCTGCACGACCCCTTCCTTCTTATCGACATCAAACGTAAGCCAAGAAGGCAGGGTTTTACTCTTCAAGTTTTCAAGAGCGGTTTTCATAGGAAATTTTTCCGCCTTTTTCTGAACAGGCGCGATCACATCCCCTTTTTGCACGATATAAGAGGGAATATCCACTCTTTTACCATTGACCGTAAAAAATCGATGACGAACCAGTTGCCGGGCCGCATTTCTGGAACCCGCCAGGCCCATTCGAAAAACGACGTTATCGAACCTCATTTCCAAGAGCTGAAGAAGGTTTTCCCCGGTAACCCCCTTCTTCCGGTCTGCTATCTTGAAGTATTTTCTGAATTGTTTTTCCAGGACTCCATAAATGCGGCGCACCTTCTGTTTTTCTCTTAACTGAACGCCGTATTCTGAAAACTTGGTTCTTCCCTGTCCGTGTTGGCCGGGAGCATATGCTCTTTTATCGATGGCGCACTTGGGCGTTTCGCACCGACTGGCCTTCAAAAACAGTTTTTCACCTTCTCTCCGGCAAAGCCGGCATACTGAATCCGTATATCTCGCCAAAACCTGATACTCCTTTTAAGTAAGCTTATACTCGTCTTCGTTTACGTGGACGGCAACCATTATGCGGAATGGGAGTTTTATCCCGAATGACGGAAATTTCCATTCCTACCGCTTGTAAGGATCGAATGGCAGACTCTCGGCCCGCCCCGGGTCCTTTTACATGAACCTCCAGTTTTCTCATTCCCATATCTCTAGCCTTGACCGCCGCTTTTTCGGCTGCGACCTGGGCGGCAAAGGGCGTGCTCTTGCGCGATCCCTTGAAACCCTGTGCGCCAGCACTCGACCAGGAAACCACGTTTCCGGACAGGTCGCTGATCGTCACGATGGTGTTGTTGAACGTAGCCCGAATATGTGCGATTCCGCTTTCAGGGGCTGACCTACTTTTCTTTTTCGTACCTTTGGATTTTTTGTCCATGGATCCCTTCTTTATTTATTTTTTGGGTTTGGGCTTGGCACCACCCGCTGTTTTGCGCGGCCCTTTGCGGGTACGAGCATTGGTGTGGGTGCGCTGGCCCCGAACCGGCAGGCCGCGTCGGTGGCGCAAACCCCGGTAACACCCGATATCCATCAGGCGCTTCATGTTCATATTAATGGAGCGGCGCATATCCCCTTCCACTTCATAATCCTTGTCGATAATGGAGCGGACCTTGGCGATCTGGTCCTCCGTCATATCTTTGATTCGTACTTCCTGAGGAATTTCCGCCTTTTCAAGAATTTTCGCGGAACTGGTGGGCCCAACGCCATAAATATACGTCAAGGCAATCAGCGCCCTCTTATCCCGGGGAATGTCTACACCTGCAATGCGTCCCACACGTTATCCTTTCTCAACCTGGGTTGAAACTGTCACCCCTGCCTCTGTTTATGCTTCGGGTTTTCACAAATCACCCGCACCACACCTCGTCGGCGGATCACTTTACATTTAATACAAATGGGCTTCACGGATGATCTGACTTTCATAATACACCTTCTTATTTATAGCGATACGTTATTCGACCGCGCGTTAAATCATAAGGAGACAACTGTACTTTGACTTTATCTCCGGATAGAATCTTGATGAAATGCATCCGCATTTTCCCGGAAATATGCGCCAGAATTTTATGCCCATTATCCAACTCCACTTTAAACATGGCGTTGGGCAGGGGCTCCAAAACGGTTCCTTCCACTTCGATGGCTTCTTCTTTGGACATATTCAAGACACCATTTTGCAAAGCTGGGAGAAAATCGCATCCATTCCGCCACGACCCTGAATGGTTTTCAATTTCCCCTGCTTTTGGTAAAACTCCTTAAGGGGAGCCGTTTCCTTGCTGTAAACTTCAAGTCTCTTAACGATCGTCTCCTCGTTGTCGTCGGGGCGCTGATACAACCCCCCGCCACACTCATCGCAAATCTCTTCCACTTTAGGTGGATGCGAGGTTCGATGAAACATGGCTCCACAATTTTTACAGGTACGGCGACCGGTCAGCCGAACCAGCAATTCACCCCGGTCGACTTCCAGATCCAACACCGAATCTATATCTTGACCCATCGCCTCCAAGGTTTCCCCTAGTTTTTCAGCTTGGACGATGGTTCTGGGAAACCCGTCGAGAATGAATCCAGCCTCGCAATCGGGCTCCACAATTCGCTCTTTAATCAAACCAATAACCACTTCGTCGGGGACCAGTTCCCCTTTATCCATAAACTTTTTGGCCTGTCTTCCCAATTCCGTGTCGTCTTCCACGGCGGCTCTCAGGATATCCCCGGTCGAGATTTTCGGGATATTGAATTTATCCTGAAGCAAGTTGGCCTGGGTCCCTTTACCGGACCCGGGAGGGCCTAACAATATCAACCTCATCGATCAGCCTCGGCGACCTCGTATCCTCCCCTTTTTCAAAAATCCGTCGTAGTTGCGTTGAACCAGGTGGGATTCGATTTGTTGCATTGTATCGAGGGACACTCCAACGACGATAAGTAAGCTTGTACCGCCGAAATAGAACGGAATGTTGAAGTATTTTATCAGATAATCCGGCAAAATACAGACAAAAGATAGGTATATTGCCCCGTAAAAGGTCAACCTCGATAGAATCTGATCAATATAATCGGAAGTTTTGTTCCCGGGACGAATTCCGGGGATAAAACCGCCGTTCTTTTTCATATTGTCCGCCACCTCCGTGGGATTGAAAATAACAGCCGTATAAAAATAACAAAAGAAAAATATCGCGCTAATAAAAAACATGCTGTAAAGAAGCGTCCCCGGCTGCATAAGGCCCGCAAACTGCTGCATCAAGGGGACGTCGATAAACTGTGCCATGGTCGCCGGTAACATGATAATCGACGAGGCAAAAATCGGCGGAATAACCCCGGATGTGTTCACCTTCAAGGGCAGATGGGTACTTTGCCCACCGTACATTTTGCGCCCCACCATGCGTTTCGCATATTGGATGGGGATACGCCTCTGCCCGCCTTCGGTAAACACAATGGCCCAGACCACACCCGCCATCAAAACCGTCAGCAGCAGGACCACTAGAACGGACAACTCGCCGGTGCCCATCAGATCCATGGACATGAAAATCGCCGCAGGCGTCCCGGCCACGATGCCGGCAAAAATGATCAGCGAAATACCGTTGCCGATCCCCCGCTCGGTAATCTGTTCCCCGAGCCACATGATAAACGCGGTGCCGGCGGTCAACGTTAGAACCGCCATCAATCGGAAACTCCAACCGGGCTCCGGTACGATGGCCGCTCCGCTGGGGCTTTTCATGGCTTCCAACGCCACGCTCATGCCGGTACCTTGAACCAAACTGATAACGATGGTGCCATACCGGGTGTACTGGGTAATTTTTTTCTGGCCCTGCTCGCCTTCCTTTTTCAGTTGCGCCAGGTGCGGAGACACGATGGTCATCAACTGCAAAATAATGGAAGCGCTGATATAGGGCATAATCCCCAGCGCAAATATCGTCGCCCGGCTCAGCGCGCCACCGGAAAACATATCGAACATACCCATAATGGTGCCTTTGGTCAGTTCGAACAGTTCCGAAAGCGCGGCTCCATCGATTCCAGGGGTCGGAATGTGCGCGCCGATCCTGTAAACAACCAACACACCCAGTGTGAACAGAATCCGCCGCTTGAGCTCGGGAATTTTAAATAGGCTACCGAAACTCTCTGCGCCGCTCATTTAAAGGACTACAGCCTTTCCCCCGGATTTTTCAATTTTCTGCAACGCGGACTGACTGAACTTATGCGCATGAATCTCGACCGCTCCGGTCAACTCGCCATCGCCCAGCACCTTCACTGCTTTTAAATCTCGAATTAATCCTTGTTCTTTCAAAACCTGAGGCGTCAGTGCGCCGTCCACTTTCAACTCTGCCAGGGACCTCAGATTCACCAAATCGTAAGACTTCTTAAAAATGTTGGTGAATCCACGCTTGGGAAGACGCCTTTGCAGCGGCATTTGGCCGCCTTCAAACCAGGGATGCGGCTTACCGCCAGAACGACTCTTCTGACCTTTCTGACCCCGTCCACAGGTTTTTCCCATACCGGACCCGGAACCTCTTCCCACTCGTTTTGGCTTTTTACGGGACCCAGGATTATTTTTTAAATTTGATAAGGTGATCATATTTTATAAATTCCAATCCAGTTCAGGCAGAGGACTTGGCCTCCACCGCTTTCTCCCGCGCCTTGGAAAACTGCTCCGCGTTACGCAGGGAAACCAATCCATTGATGGTAGCCTTAACCACATTATGCGGATTATTGGTCCGAAGACATTTGGTCAGGATATCTTTGATTCCAACCGCCTCGAGAACCGCACGTACAGCGCCACCGGCGATTAGTCCGGTCCCCCGGGAAGCAGGCCTCATCAAGACACGTCCAGCACCAAACTGCCCGATGATTTCGTGCGGGATGGTGGACCCATCCAGCGGAATCAAGACCTGACTTTTCTTGGCCTTGTCAATCCCTTTGCGAATCGCCTCTGGCACCTCATTGGCTTTGCCGAGACCCCAGCCGACTTTGCCTTCGCGGTTGCCCACAACTACCAAGGCGCTGAAGCTGAACCGACGACCGCCCTTGACTACTTTGGCGACACGTTTGATCTTGACGACTTTATCTACCAGATCCTGTTGTTTTGCGTTTCGATCCTGCAACGATAATCCTCCTGCTCGTCGGGTGGTTCACCCAGCGGGCTTAAAATTTAACTCCCTTTTCACGCACTGCATCGGCCAGCGCCTTGACGCGTCCGGCATAAATGAATCCATTGCGATCGTAATACACTTCCTTGATACCCTGTTGAGCGGCTTTTTCTCCCAGCAAAGAACCGACCAATACCGCGGCTTTGATGTTGCCACCGTATTTCATCTGGTCACGGAAGGCCTGGGAAGCGGTAGACTCCGCAACCAGGGTTTTGCGTTCCTGATCGTTCACGATCTGCGCATAAATATGCTTGGCGCTTTTGAACACCGTAAGACGCAGTTTCTCCGGATGGCGCTGAGTTTTGGTCTTCACGCGCTGTTTGCGATGGTGCCTGAGTCGTCGGCGTAATGTCGTTTTCATAATTAATGTACCTTATTTACTCGTCGTACCGGCGGCTTTCCCCGCTTTTCTCCGGATTCGCTCACCTGCATACATCACCCCTTTGCCTTTATACGGCTCCGGGGGACGGAACTTCCGAATTTCTGAGGATACTTGCCCTACTTGTTGTTTATCGACTCCTTTGACCTTGATGGTATTTGCTTTGGAATCGACTTCGAATTCTATCCCTTTAGGTGCGGAGTATTTCACGGGATGGGAGAACCCCAGTTGCATCACCAGGTCCTTCCCTTTCAAATCCACTTTGTACCCCACGCCGACAATATTGAGTTGTTTTAAAAATCCTTCTGAGACGCCGGTGACCATATTACTGAGCAACGCCCGGGTCAATCCGTGCAGAGCCCTATTGGTCCGATTATCGTCTGGCCGGCTCACCACAAGCTGCCCATCCGCGGATTCGATTTTCATGTTCGAATCGAATTCGCGCTCGAGCTCGCCTTTGGAACCTTTGACGTACACCTTGGATCCCGTGATCTTGATTTCAACCCCAGAGGGGATGACTATTGGTTTTCTACCGACTCTCGACATATTCCCTTTCTTACCAGACGTACCCCAACACTTCGCCCCCGACTCCTTTTTCACGGCAGATGCCGTCGGTAACCACTCCGGAGGAGGTAGAGACAATAGCGACTCCCAATCCATTTAACACTTTGGGAATCGTATCTTTATTAACATAGACTCTGCGGCCTGGCTTACTGATGCGCCTAATTCCGCGAATAGAGGACTCCCCTTCTTTGTATTTCAGGTAAATCCGGAGCCAGCCCTGCTTATTATCCTCTGCTACTTTAAAATTCTTTATAAACCCCTCATCGCGCAGAATTTCCACAATCCGAACCTTCATCTTGGAATTCGGAATATCCACCTTGGGGTGCTCCGCCTGAATGGCGTTTCTAATCCTTGTAAATAAATCCGCTATGGGATCGGTCATTGACATAATGCAATCTGTCTCCTGATTCGTTTTCCGTTTACCAACTGGACTTGGTGACTCCGGGAATTTCTCCCAGAAGCGCCCGTGTTCGGAAGCAGATGCGGCACAACCCAAACTTTCTCAGGTAGGCGCGCGGCCGTCCGCAAACATTACAACGGCTGTATTCACGAACTTTGAACTTTTGCTTTCGATTGGCTTTGGCGACTAAACTTTTCTTGGCCATGCTTGACTCCAGGTTCCGCCGGTCAGTTCCGGATCGGAAACCCCATCGTTTTCAGTAACACCTTACCCGCTTCATCTGTTTCGGCGGAGGTGCAGATAGTAATATTCATCCCCTTGATATGCTCGATCTTGTCGAAGTCGATCTCCGGGAAGATCAATTGCTCTTTCAGGCCGATGGTGTAGTTGCCCCGACCATCGAACGCCTTGGGAGGCAGTCCCTTAAAATCTCTTACGCGTGGCAAGGCGAAACCCACCAATCGCTCAAAAAACTCGTACATACGGTTGCCGCGCAGAGTGACCCGAACACCGATCGGCACCCCTTCCCGTAGCTTGAAGTTCGAGATAGCCTTCTTGGAGCGGGTCACCACGGGTTGTTGACCGGTGATGGTCCGTAATTGCTCCACGCCCGCATCAATCAACTTGCCGTTCTGCAGAGCCTCGCCCAATCCCATATTGACGACAATTTTATCCAGCCGGGGAACCTGCATGACATTCTTCAATCCGAGGTCCTTCTGGATTTGGCTCTTGTGTTTTTCGTTATATACTTTTTTTAAATTCGCCATAATTCCTGGTTTTTCGCAATCCCGCTGGGACTACCCGTTATCCATTACTTCACCACATTTAACACAGACACGCACCCGCTTGCCATCTTCCAGCTTCTTGCGTTTGATCCGTACCCCTTTGCCGCATTTATCACACACCAGCAGAACGTTGGAAATGGCCAACGACCCTTCCTTTTCAACAATGCCGCCCTGCTTGTTCTGCGCGCTGGGCTTGGTGTGCCTTTTCAGCATATTCAATTTTTCGACAGTGAGCCTTCCGTCGTTGGGATACAACGCCAGGATTTTCCCTTTTTTACCTTTTTCCCGCCCGGCGATGACTTCCACGATGTCGTCTTTTTTTAATTTGAGTTTGATCGCACTCATTACAATACCTCCGGCGCAAGCGACAGGATTTTCAAGTATTTTTTGGCTCTCAACTCGCGTGCCACGGGACCGAAAATACGGGTACCCACCGGCTCTTTTGCGTCGTCAATCAGCACGGCGCCATTGGAATCGAATTTAATATAACTGCCATCCGGACGCCGGATTTCCTTCCGGGTACGAACCACCACGGCTTTTCTCACATCACCCTTTTTAATCTGGCTTTGCGGTTCGCATTCCTTCACCGCCACCACGATAATGTCGCCGACTGAAGCATACCGACGCCCCGTACCACCTAGAACCTTGATGCACTGTACCTTTTTGGCTCCGGAGTTATCCGCTACCTCCATGACTGTTCTTAATTGGATCATAGTTATTCTATCCGGCTAAACCGCTTGCGCTGCCTTTAGAACCTTCTCGAGATTCCAACGTTTGGTTTTGCTCAACGGTCTCACTTCCCGCATGGAGATTAAATCCCCGACCGAGCATTCGTTCTTCTCGTCATGGCATCTGAACTTTTTGGTCCGCTTGACCACCTTCTTGAAGGTGCGGTGGATAAACTTACGCTCCACCGAAACCACGACCGTTTTATCCATCTTGTTACTCACGACGGTTCCCGTAATTACTTTTTTATTTTTTGCGACTTCCTGGCTCAATGGACCTCCACGAACATTTTCAATCGTATTGAATTATTTTTTATCCGTTGCTTTTTTACTCTCTTGTTCTTTTTTAGCTTCAGCGGGCTTGGCCTCGGTCTCCAGTTGATTACTTTGCAGAGTCAAAATCCGGGCAATATCGCGCCGCATATATTTCAACCGACCGGGATTCTCGATTTTCCCCATAGCCAGCTGGAACTTTAAATTAAAATATTCTTCGCGCAGGTCGCCTATTTTTTCTCCGCGCTCTTTTTCCGAAAGCTCTTTTATGTCCTGCATCTTCATAATCGCAATCCTACTTCCTTATTTATTGACCGCCGACCACAAACCGGGTCGGAACCGAAAGCTTATGCGATGCCAGCCGGAAAGCTTCCTTCGCTACATCTTCCTCTACACCCGCCATTTCATACAAAATGCGTCCTGGCTTGACCACCGCCACCCAGAACTCCGGATTGCCTTTTCCTTTACCCATGCGGGTTTCCGCCGGCTTCTTGGAGATGGGCTTGTCCGGAAAAATGCGGAGCCAAATTTTGCCGCCACGCTTGACGTGACGGGTCATGGCAATACGCGCCGCTTCAATCTGGCGGTTAGTGATCCAACCGCACGCCAGCGCCTGCAATCCATATTCACCGAAACTGACCGTGCCGCCACGGTACGCTGTTCCGCGCATTTTGCCTTTATGGCGTTTCCGGTATTTAACTTTTTTGGGCATCAACATGATGCAAACTCTCCTGTAAAATCGATCTTAGGACTTGCCTTTTTCGCTCATTTCTTCTTTTCCCAACGGCACTCCGGGTTTTTCAAAAATCTCACCCTTATAAACCCAGACCTTGATACCGATAATCCCGTAAGTCGTCAGGGCTTCCGCGGTTCCGTAATCGATATCGGCCCGTATGGTATGCAACGGCACCCGACCTTCCCGGTACCATTCACTCCGGGCTATTTCATGCCCACCCAGTCGGCCGGAACATCGAATTTTAATGCCCAGCGCACCAAACCGCAGAGAGGACTGAACGCTTTTTTTCATGGCCCGCCGAAAGGAAATTCGCTTTACCAACTGCAGGGCGATGTTCTGTGCCACTAGACTGGCATCCAACTCGGCTCGACGTATTTCCTTAATATTCAAGTTCACTTGCTTGCCGCCGATGATGCGTTGCAGCTCTTCTTTCAACCGATCCACTTCCAAACCCTTTTTACCGATAATGATCCCCGGTCGGGCGGTATGAATATTGATGCGAATCCGGTTGGCGGAACGCTCGATTTCCAGATTGGCGATTCCCGCATGGGACAGGTTTTTTCTCAGAAAATTCCGGATCTTGATATCTTCCTGAAGCAATTCTGGAAAATCTCTTTTACCAAACCAGTTGGACTTCCAGGGCTTGTTGATCCCCAATCTAAATCCGTACGGATGTACTTTTTGTCCCACGTAATTTCTCCGAATTTATTTTTCGTTCAGCACGATAGTTACGTGACTGGTTCGTTTCTTGATGAGGGTGGACATTCCCCGCGCCCGAGGCATCTGGCGTTTCCAGGCCACTCCCTCATCCACCGTAATCTTTTTAACGATCATATCCTCCACGTCCACCACCTTGTGATTTTCCTCGGCATTGGCCAACGCTGATTTCAACAGCGCCTGGATTTCGCGGGCGGCTTTTTTACGTGTGAAGGTAAGCACATTCATCGCCTCCGTCACGCTTTTACCGCGAATCAAATCAGCCACCAGCCGGGCTTTCCGGGGTGCTAAACGTACATGCCTCAATCGCGCCTTCACATCCATATTTAAAAATTAACCTCTCTCATCAGCCTTTAGGCGGCGCAGTTTTTTTAGTTTTGCCGCTGTGCGCCCGGAAGGTTCGGGTAGGAGAAAATTCCCCCAGCTTGTGGCCCACCATGTTCTCGGTAACAAACACGGGGATAAACTTTCTCCCGTTATGCACCGCCAGGGTGTGCCCGACGAAATCCGGCGAAATGGTCGAGCGACGCGACCAAGTCTTGATAATCTTCTTATCATTTTGCCGGTTCAATAAATCGATTTTATTCTGCAGGGAATCGTCAATAAACGGTCCCTTTTTCAGCGATCGCGCCATTCAAAATTTTCCTTAATTAATACAACAAGTTGTCCTACAATTACCGTTTCTTTTTCTTCCGGCTCAAAATGTATTTGCTGGATGGTTTTTTCACCTTCCGCGTCTTGTAACCCTTAGCCGGGGTACCCCACGGACTACAGGGGTGCCTTCCGCCGGAGGAGCGTCCTTCGCCACCCCCCATCGGGTGATCTACCGGGTTCATAGCGACCGCTCTTACGCGCGGCCGTTTTCCCAGCCACCGATTCCGTCCGGCTTTGCCGATGGAAACATTTTCGTGATCGGTATTCCCGACCGTTCCCACCGTGGCCCGGCATTTGACTTCCACCAGCCGGACTTCTCCGGAATCTAATTTAATATTGGCATACCGGCCTTCTTTCGCCATCAGTTGAACAGACGCTCCGGCACTGCGGGCAATCTGCCCGCCTTTGCCTGGTCGCAATTCAATATTATGAATCAGCGTGCCTGGGGGAATTTTTTCCAAGGGAAGACAATTCCCCGCTCGCACTTCCGCATCGGGACCAGACATCACCTTATCTCCGGCTTTCAGACCCTTGGGGGCAATAATGTATCGCTTCTCGCCATCCAGATAAGTCAGCAACGCAATGTGCGCCGACCGATTCGGATCGTATTCAATCCCGGTTACTTTTGCAGGAACACCATCCTTGTTACGCTTGAAATCGATCACCCGGTACAATTTACGATGCCCGCCGCCACGGCGTTTTGCGGTAATTCGGCCATTGTTGTTCCGCCCCCCTTTGCGAGAAATGGAAACCAATAGACTCTTTTCCGGCGTGCTCTTGGTGAGCTCGTGAAAATCGGAGATGGTCTGAAACCGAACTCCGGCAGATGTTGGATGAGTTTACGTACAGGCATATTATTTACACACCGTCAAAAAAAGTCGATGCGATCCCCTTCCTTTAACAAAACGATTGCCTTCTTCCAGGCTTTGGTTTGACCTTGATGCCGCCCAAACCGCTTGCTTCTGGGTTTGACATTGATCGTATTCACGTCGAGCACGGTCACGTTGAAGACATTTTGCACCGCGTCTTTAATCTGCAATTTATTAGCGTTACGGTTTACCTGAAACATCACCCGGTTGCCATGCTCCTGCATCATGGTGCTTTTTTCCGTGATGAGAGGCTTCTCCAAAATACTGTAGTGATTGAGTTGCATCAGTTTAAACGCTCCTCAATTTTCTTGATGGATTCAGGCGTGCACACGATCGCCTCATGACACAGAAGATCGAACACATTAAGCCCTTCCACCGGCAGCACATCCGTGTTGGGTAAATTGCGTACCGCCAATTCCAAATTCTTATCTTTTTCCGCTACCACAAACAGAGTTTTCGGCGGTAGCCCCAGCTTCTTGATCAATTCCACTGCTGCTTTGGTTTTGGGCTCCGCAAGCATCAAACTCTCCACCACCTGCAGGCCGTTGTTGCGAACCCGGTCCGTCAGCACAGATTTGAGCGCAAGTTTTTTGGATTTTTTAGACAACTTAAAAGTATAACTTCTTGGCTGTGGCCCGAAGGTTGTCATTCCTCCCCGCCAGAGCGGAGAACGCGAGCTTCCTGCACGCGCGCGACCGGTGCCTTTCTGTCTCCAGGGCTTTTTACCACCACCCCTCACTTCACCGCGGTTGCCGATAGTAGAAGCGGTTCCACTGCGTCGAGCCGCCTGCTGCAGGGAGACATACTCCTTCACCAGATGCTCTCGAACCTTGACATCAAATACTGCAGGCGACAGAGGAACGGTCCCTACTTTTTTCTTATCTAAATTAATTAAATCCAAATCCGGCATGATTGATTCTTTCTATTCCCTTAATTTTTTGATCCAGGTCTTTGCAGTATCCGGACGATGCCGCCGTTGGCCCCTGGCACGGAGCCTTTCAGCAAAACAATGTTATTCCCGGCATCCACACGAACCACCTGAATATTTTTTGCGTAGATCCGATCCCACCCATACGCCCCGGCATGGGATGCCCCTTGAACACGCGCCCCGGAAAGGTCGCCATACCGATCGACCCAGCGCCCCGAAAGGATTCATGGTTACCGCGGGAGGCAGGATGGCCGCTAAACCCATGCCGCTTCATGACTCCGGCAAACCCTTTACCCTTGGAGACTCCGACCACA